>Ga0116172_10005210_pt1 | contig 10378 bp, 10 predicted proteins | sample AD_UKC083_MetaG_FD_89799 | JGI IMG/M metagenome (GOLD analysis project Ga0116172, IMG submission 89799) | Active sludge microbial communities of municipal wastewater-treating anaerobic digesters from USA - AD_UKC083_MetaG | ecosystem: Engineered > Bioreactor > Anaerobic > Digestate | place: USA...
GAGTGCACACAGGGCAGTTCGCAACTGCTCAAATTATTTTTTTTCACAACCAAAATGGAATCAAAAAAAATGAAAGTATTTGTTACACGTTTAATACCGGAACCAGGTCTTAAATTACTTGAACCATACTTTGATTTAAAAATTAGACAGGAGTCTTCAGCGATTTCACAAGAAGAATTAAAAAAAGAAATAAAAGATTGTTATGGAATTTTAACTATTTTAAGTGACAAAATTGACGGCTCAGTAATGGATTTAGCTCCAAACTTAAAAATTGTTTCAAATTTTGCTGTAGGGTATGACAATATTAATGTTTCAGACGCTACAAACAGAGGAATAAAAGTTGGAAACACTCCAGACGTTCTTACTCAATCAACAGCAGAACACGCGATGGCTCTCACTATGTCATTGGCAAAAAGAATCCCGGAAGGAGACAGAATTATGCGAGCGAATGAATTTCCAGGATGGGGACCGATGTACATGCTTGGAACTGAACTTTATCAGAAAACACTTGGAATTTTGGGATATGGCAGAATTGGCAAGAAATACGCAGAAATGATGAAAGCCGCCTTCGATTGTAAAATCATCTTCGTTGATAACTGCAGCCCAGAAGAAGGCCCAAAAGATGATTTGGGAGAAAGAGTAACTGTCGATAAATTATTTGAAGAATCAGATATTTTGAGCGTACACGTTCCATTATGTGGTGAAACAAAACACATTGTTAACAAAGAGAAATTAGCAAAAATGAAGAAAACAGCTCTATTAATAAATACAGCGCGTGGTCCTGTCGTGGATGAAGTAGCTTTATTGGAAGCTTTACAAAACAATGTTATAGGTGGAGCTGCGATGGATGTGTTCGAAGCTGAACCAAAACGTTTAGACGGACTTGAAAAATGTAATAATGTTGTAATGACACCTCACACTGCTTCAGCAACTTGGGAAGCTAGAAACAAGATGTCAGAAATTGCAGCAAAAAACATCATAGGAGTTTTGATTGAAGGGCAAGAGCCTGTTTCAATTGTCAACAAATGATAAAAAACAAAAGACAACTCTTGAAAGATTTTGGCGAAGCCAAGTTTTTGGTTGAATGGCTGAAGAGGCTTTGGAATTTTTGCAGCCAGAGAATTTAATAAAAAATAATTTTAAAAAAACTTCGATTCCAAACTTAAAAGACATAGAAAATATTTATGTAGTAGGAGCAGGAAAGGCAACATATAAAATGGCAAAAGCTATGAATGGCTTATTCAAAGGGAAAATTAAAGATGGAATAATCAATGTGCCCGTTGCAATTACCAGTAAAATTGGAAACATTCGCGTAAACAAAGCGGCTCATCCATACCCAGATGAGAATGGTTTAAAAGGTGCTAGAGAAATTTTAAATATAGCTAAAAAAGCGACAGAGAAAGATTTGCTGATATGTCTAATAAGCGGAGGAGGGTCCGCTCTTATGCCACTTCCAGCAGGGGGGCTCTCGCTCGCCGATAAGACAAATTTAACAAAACAACTCTTAGCATCAAGAGTCGATATTCATGAAATAAATACGGTGCGAAAACATATTTCCGCAATCAAAGGAGGGCGATTAGCAGCCAATACAAGAGCAAAACTGGTCGGTTTATACATTTCAGATGTTCTTGGCGACAAAATTGAAAGCATAGCGTCAGGACCAACAGTCGCAGATAAAAGCACAGTGGAGGATGCCTTAAAAATCTTAAAAAAACACAAAATAGATGACGAAAAAATAATACGAATAATAAAAAACAACGAAAGTCCGAAAAAAATCGACAAAAAAAGAATTCAGAATTTTATAATAGGTAGTAACAGAGTTGTACTCAAACATTTGAAATCATTTGCAGAAAGACGTGGATACAAAACAGAAATTTTTATAGACAAAATGAAAGGCGAGGCAAAAAAAATGCCGGCAAAAATTTTTAAAAAATCTCAGCCAGGTAAAATATCAATTTTCGGTGGAGAAACAGTTGTGAAAATAATAGGAAAAGGACAAGGCGGAAGAAATCAAGAAATGGCTCTATCAAGCGCCAAGTCGTTGCCTAAAAACGCTGTATTTATGACATTGGCGACAGACGGAGTTGATGGAGTTACTGATGAGCCTATAGCTGGTGCAATTATCAGCCAAAAAACTATCAAACAAATTAAAAAAGAAAAAATAAATATAAAAAAATATTTGGACACAAACGATTCTTACAACTGTTTGAAAAAACTTAACTGTTTATTAAAAACCGGTCCGTCAGGAACGAATGTTGGAGATATAGCGATCATCCTAAGAAGTAACAGCTGATTTCCCGGCAAGCCTTCCCGTGCACCAAGCGGCTTGTAAATTAAACCCTCCGGTAAAAGCATCAATATCCAAAATCTCTCCGGCGAAATAAAGGCCGGGACATTTTTTCGATTCCATAGTTTTACTATCCACTTCATTTAGAGAAATTCCACCAGCGGTAACAAATTCTTCACCAGGTATATTCCCGCTAATAGTAAGTTCGCAATTTTTTAAAAATTCAACAACATGATTTAAATTTTTTTTCGGAACTTGAGAATTGACCTTATTCAAGCCAATATTAACTTCTACACAAATTGCGTCAGCAAAAGATTTTTGAAGAAAATTATCAAGAGTATTCGCGAATTTTTTATTTGGATGAGCTTTTATATCAGATTCAATTTTTGTTCTTAAATTTTCGTACGAAACGTCTGGCAAAAAATCGATTCTTATTTTTTTATTATTTAAATTTTCATGCGCGGTAAGTGATGATAAAACAAAAACTCCAGGCCCGCTTAGTCCGGTATGAGTAAAAATAAAAGGAAGATTAGTTTCATGATTTTTTGAAGCGGATAATTTAATTTTTGCATTTGAAAAAGACAATCCAGCGAGTCTCTTTGGCCATTTTTCAGTGATTGAAAATCCATGCAGACTTGGAGCCAACGAAGTTATTGTATGCCCGAATTTTTTTGCAAAAACATACCCGTCACCAGTCGAGCCTGTCGTAGCATAAGCATTTCCTCCAACACTCAATATCAATTTATTTACTTCAAATTTTGAATTAATTATAAACTTATTTTTGCCCGATTTAATACTGTTAACAGAAGTGTTTAGCATTAATTTGCATCTTTTATCTTTTAATATTTTTTCAAAAATTCCAACTATGTCAGCACCATTATTTGACTTGGGAAAGACCCTTTTATCATCCTCGATTTTTAACTTCACACCATGTCTCTCAATCCATTTATACATATCAAATGGAGAGAATTGATGCATTGCAAAACTTAAAAATTTCTCTCCACGCGGATATTTTTTTAAAACTTCATTGATATCGTTAATACCGGTGGTTACATTGCATCTGCCACCTCCGGTAATAAGAATCTTTTTCCCAACCGAAGAGTTTTTTTCAAAGACAATAACTTCATCACCAACCCTTCCATATTCTAACGCTGAAGCCGCAGACATAAGCCCTGCAGCCCCGGCTCCAATAATACCTACTTTCACAAAAATTGTATTAAAAATTAAATATCTTATAATAGCTTTATACTAAACAAGTAAATTATGCCAGATAAAAAAACGTCAAAAAAGAAAGTGATACACAAGCATGTAAAAGGATTCTTTGAGGAATTCAAAACCTTTGCGGTAAAAGGTAATGTAGTAGATTTGGGTGTTGCAATCATAATTGGAGCATCATTCAATAGTATCGTTCAATCGCTTGTAAAAGACATAGTTATGCCACCTTTAGGGAAAATTTTAGGTAATGTGGATTTTTCACAATTGTATATAAACCTCTCAGAACAAACATTCGCATCATTGGCAGAAGCAGAGGCCTCATCTGCGCCAGTAATAAGATACGGAGTTTTTATTAATAACATTATAAATTTTTTCATAGTCGCTCTTACCATATTTGTGGTATTGAAAATATTTTTCAGGAGTAAATTTAAAGACGGGAAAGTAAGCTAAAATAGAGACAAAAATGATTAGACGTATCAAAATTTTAAATAAAGAAGTTTCAATTAACACACTTTCGGAAGCTGATGAATCTGTTTTCGAAGAGATATTTACAGATCGGGAATACAATATAATTGATGACGATATAAAAGCCGCACAGAGTCTTATAGTAGACATTGGAGCCCATATAGGATGTTTTTCAATATATGTCTCCACGCTTAATACAAATGTAAAAATTCTCGCATTTGAACCGTCCGAAGCCAATTACAAATTACTCAAAGAGAACATTTATTTGAATAATGCGAAAAACATTCAACCAAAAAATCTAGCAGTTGGAGGAAAAGAAGAAATTAGAGTCTTAAATATAAATAACGATTCCCACAATCATTCGTTTTATAACTCCGAAAACAAGATTTCAGACAAAAAAATTCAAACAACAACATTGCAAAAGATACTAAGAAATAACGAAAAAGTGGATGTTGTGAAACTTGACTGTGAAGGTGCGGAATTCGAAATTTTGAGAAATTTAACAGAAGAAGATTTTGCCAAGATAAAGATCGTATATATAGAATTTCATGAATTTGATGATTCAATGAGGAGAGAAGAATTAAAAAGTATACTCGAAAAAAATGGCTTCCAGACGCGAATATCTCAGTCTAGATATGATAGAAGATTTGGGTTTATATTGGCTAAACAGAACAAAACAGCTTAAACCATCAAAACTCAAATCTGTTGACAAATTAGAGTAATCTATTTTTGGGATCTTTACAGCCAACCTGTTATCAGGTAGGCTTCAGGTTGGCTTATTTCTTAACCCATAATTCTATGGCTTACGCACACAAGAACAGCAAAGGGCAAACCTACTACCTCCACACAAAAGATGTAACTCTACGTGGTGGCAGAAAACAAACAATCTACTACTTCGCTCGCGAGGTAAAACCAAAGGATGCTTTGGATGCAATGCCAGAAGGACGCAAAGTAGTTGAGAACAAGAGAACAGGTCTTCCAATGTTGAAGAAAGCTTAATTGTCCTTTCAATTTACAAAAAACTCCCTCCATAAAAGGGAGTTTTTTTATGCATTCAAAAAGAGGGTCATCAGAATAAGGGAAAATTCATTTGCCTTTGAAGAAGCAAACCATTAAAATCTGTCCGTAAATTCTTCTCGCCGGGGTAGCTCAGTGGTAGAGCACACGACTGAAAATCGTGGTGTCGGCAGTCCGATTCTGCCCCCCGGCACCAGAGTAGATGCGAGTTTTTCGTTGCGGAGCTAAAGCAAACTCGCATGTTTGCGGTAGCGAAGCACGCCGATCAAGAAATAACTTGTTTATTTCGTAGAGCGGCGAGAAAAACCCTTCTGTAAACAGATTAGCACATCTCAAAACTATATTTTTCATTCATCTTTGTGTTTCCCAATACTTTGCCTTATAATTAAGATATTCAAAATCCTTTAACCCATCTTTTATGAAAGTACGTACGCAGTTCAAAAACATGACAGACAAGGAACAGGCGATCTTTTCAGATTATTTGGAAAAAAAGATCGAGCCAATTGCAGGGTTGTTAGTAAATTTTCCGGAAGACAGTGTTATGCTTGAGGTTAGGGTTGAAAAGTTTGAAAAACATGATGCTTTTGATGTAGAGATGATCTTAAAAATGCCAAGTAAAACAATACAGTCAAAAGAAGCGAGCCATACAATAACAAAAGCACTAGATCTATCAAAAGACAGACTGGTTACGCAAATAAAGAAAACAATGGAGACAAGAAAACACTCATCAATTAAAAGAAAACCCGCAAAAGTAGAAGAAATAGCTGAAGAATTATTAGAATCTTTGGAAATGGTGTAAGGGCTCAAATAACAGACAAAACACAAAAAAAAGCGGAAGTCCTCAAGGGTTTCCGCTTTTCTAGTAGCTACCAGAAAAAAACTTATTCAGCTGGAGTTTCAACTTCAGCTTCTGTCTCAACTGGAGTTTCAGTTGTTGGAGCTGTCTCCTCAACGACTGGTGTCTCTTCAGTTACTGGAGTTTCCTCCTCAACTGGTTTGCAACCAGCGAATGCTAGAACGCTGAGAAGTGCTAGACCTAGAAATAACTTCCTCATAGCAAGGGGGTTAGAAAATATTTATATTTCATTTATCAAAGAGATTATATTGATTTTTGCGAAAATGTAAAAAGAATATAAGGGGGATTAGTTGATTTTTATCGTAAAAAGTGATCTTATAATACACGGTGCTTAAAGCATAATAAATAAAGAAAATGGTCAGTAATAGGAATTTTATATACGGAGAAAAAGTTGCTAAGACAGCATTGATAGGAGCCACAATTTATGCTGGTGTTAAGCTCACAGTTGCTTACATAACCGGCATTGAAGTTGTGCTCGCAGACGCAATAGATGCCTCAACAACAATAGTTATGTTGTTTGCTAGTTATATAGGTCTGAAACTATCAAGAAAATCGGCAAATAAGAATTTTGAATACGGATATTACAAAGTTGAGACACTCGGGAGTTTGATAATATCAATGATAATACTTTATGCGGGATACGGAGTGTTTACGAGAGCTTTAACAAATATTGAGGGAGATTTTGACGGTTCGTATCATATCATCGCTATAATAGCCTCTGTAATCTCAATTTTTTTATCTCACTTTACATCGGAAAGATTAAGAAAAGCAGGAGTAGAGGCAAATTCTAAATCTTTGATAGATAATTCGGTTCAGCAAAAAATCGACGTTATAGTTCAATTGGGGGTTATAGCGAGTATCGTAAGTAATTACATGGATATTAAATATGTGGAAGGTATAGCAACGATTTTAATATCACTGTTAATATTTAAAGTCGGACTCAAAAGTGCGAAAGACGCTTTATTTTATCTGCTTGATTATTGGGACAATCCAAAGTTAACAAAAAAAATAAAAAATATAATTACGGAAAATTCAAATCTTGTTAAGGGTATTAAGAAGATAAGAATGAGGAGGGCTGGGACCGTAATATTCGGAGAAATTTTTGTTGAAGTCGATCCGTTTGTCGATCTTAAAGATTTGGAGGACGAATTAGCAATATTGGAAAATAAAATTAGGGAAGAAAATAAATATATTAGAGATTGCTCTATATATACGTACATAAACAAAGAAAAAAGAGTAAAAATAGGCGTTCCAATATTTAGTGGCTATGGTTTAAACGCCAAAATAGCAAGAAGTTTGAAACAAACACAGGCATATGAATTTATGATCTTAAAAAATGATAAAATTATTAAGCAATATAGAAAAAAACTCGGCAAAGGCGAACGCAAAACAGAGTCATTAATAAAATTACTTAAAAAAGAAAAAGTTAATTTGATAATAGATAATGGATTGAATTCTTTGGTCTATTACGATTTGAAAAAATATAATCACGTTCAAATATATCCGAATTTTTCAAACACACATAAGGTTAAAGATGCAATCAAATTGCTTACAATAGATATCTAAAATGTTAAAAGTAGTTTCTGTAATATCTCCAATAATATCCATAAAATCACTTTCAGAAGCTGATGTTGTTGAATTATGGGTGAAAAAGATAAATAAAAAAGATTTAATAAAAACTATTGAAATAATAAAGAAATCAAATAAACCAATCATATATAAAACAACATCGGAAAGTATTGATAAGCTCAATGAAGAAATTCTAGAAACAAGCGAATATATAGATATTGATTCTGAGTCAGACGGAAATTTTATAAAAAACATCAAAAAAAAATACAAGCGGATAAAAATAATTATCTCTCATCACGATTTCAAAGAAACACCATATGAAAAAGAGCTGGCGAAAATTGCAAAAAAAATTTTAAAGCAAAAACCTGATATTATTAAGCTTGCGTTCTTGGCAAAGAGCGTGTCTGACAGCTTTAGGATTCTTGACTTTCTCCAGGATTTAAATAAAAAGGGTATAAAAGCAATTTGTGTGGGAATGGGAGAGTATGGACTATTGACAAGAGTTGCAGGAGATTTATTTGGAAATTACATGATGTATTTTGCTCAAAACAACAAAATGAAATCCGCTCCAGGACAAATAACAATTAAAGAATTTAAAAAATACAGAAATGAGTCTTAAAATTGGAATAGTAGGTCTGCCAAACGTGGGTAAATCAACGATATTTAACGCCCTTGTCGGTGCAAAAAGCGCTCAGGCGGCAAATTATCCGTTTTGTACAATTGATCCAAACGTTGGAGTAGTAGAAGTACCTGATGAAAGATTGGAAAAATTAGCGGAGATAGTACACACGGAAAAAATAATACCTACAACTATAGAGTTCGTAGATATAGCAGGTCTCGTAAAAGGCGCAAGCCAAGGTGAAGGACTGGGGAATCAATTTCTCGCACATATAAGAGAATGTGATGCGATAGTTCAAGTTGTAAGAGCGTTTGATGATTCAAATATTATTCATGTAAATGGCACTATAGACCCAGGAAGAGATAGAGAAATTATAGACATGGAACTCATATTGGCGGATCTTCAAACAGTGGAAAAAAGATTGCAAAAAGCTCAAGGAGAAGCCAAATCTCAAGATAAAGAAAAACTTGCCTATTTAGAATTGGTAAAAAGAATGTATGACCATCTATCAGCCGGTCATCTTGCGATTTCGCTCGACTTGGATCACGAAGAAAAACTTAAATTACGTGATCTACATCTTTTGACGGTAAAACCACATTTATATGCTGTGAATTTACACGAAAACCAGATCAAGAATTTTCAAAAATCAGAATATGTGAATAGCTTAAAAGTTGACGATGAAAATAAAATAATTCCAATATGCGCAAAAGTGGAAGAAGAATTAATAGGGTTTTCAAAAGAAGAGGCAGAAGATTTGTTGAAAGAAGTCGGATTAAAAGAAACAGGACTAAATGAATTAATAAAAGCGGCTTACAAAAGCCTGAAATTAATCACATATTTCACGGCAGGACCAATGGAAGTTCATGCATGGACAATTGAAGTTGGTACAAAAGCACCGGAAGCAGCTGGTGTTATACACACAGATTTCCAAAAGGGATTCATCAAAGCAGAAGTGATGAAATATAAAGACTTTGTTAGTCTTGGAGGTGAACAAAATGTTAAAGAAAAAGGATTATTAAAAATAGAAGGGAAAGAATATATAGTTCAGGATGGTGATATAATGCATTTTAGGTTTTCAAATTAAAATTAAAATTAAAAATGCAAATAATACCGGTACTCTACATATTGGACGGAAAATGCGTGTCTTTGTACAAAGGCGATTTGAAACAAAAAATCGTTTATGATGGCAAACCAACCTCTTATGCTAGAGAATTTTCACGTAGAGGATTGAAAAGATTATTAATAGTGGATTTGAATGCAACACAGGAAAGAAAAATAGTTAATGAAAAATTTATAAGAGAAATAATTCAGGAAAACCCAAATACTGAAGTTCAATATACCGGAGGAATTAGCGATATCGAAGAAGTTGAAAGAGGACTAAATGAATTAAAAATATCAAAAGTTATAATAGGAATTTCAGGGCTTAGAATTATACCAAAATGCATACAAAAATTTGGAGCCGATGTTATTTATTCCGGAATTAAAGCGTATGGCAAAGACATAATTTCCAGTGCTTTGGACAAACCGTACGAAGTATTTGATTTTGCTCAAGAACTTGGAGGTCTTGGCGTTAAGAATTTTTTCTATCACGATATATTCAGTGAAGGAACATTGATTCATCCAAATTATGACGAGGTCGAAAGAGTGATTAAAACAACAGATTTAAACGTTTTTATAGGTGGAGGAATAGCTAAAATCAAACATTTGAATTTACTTAGACATATTGGAATAAAAGGTGCATACATAGGAAGGGCTCTGATGGAAGGATTGCTTGATGCAGATGAACTGGCGAGATTTGAGAATTTATAAATACTACCTCAATTTGAATTTTTTGTAGTCGAGAAATTCAAGGGCAAGATATGTGTACATAAACAAAACTCCAAAGAACATAACAATCCAGTTCAAATAAATTTCAAAAATATAAAGCTCAACAATCAGCGCTATAACAGCGACTGTTGAAGTAAAAAATGTCACTCCCCAAAGCCATCTGTCATCTCTAATTCCCGGGAAAGTTTTTCTTATAATCTTTTTCAAATAAACAACAGTAAAAAGAAGCATGAAAAGCCCCAAATACAACAAAGCCTCAGAAAAATATCTATAGTGATAAGAAAGTCTTAACTGCGAAATTGAGTTAATGAAAATAGGATGAAAAATCCAAAACGCTAGAGTTGCTATTGAAACGGAATAGAAGGAAAACATCCCCCATCTAAATGACCTATAAACCTTCTCAACACCGTCAAGTTGCTCTATTTGCTGACATATTTCACTAAATTCATTTAGATTTGAAAAATTAATATAAAAAAACATAAATGCTTTTCTATGAAAAAGTGAAACACGTCCTTTTACAAAA
>Ga0116172_10005211_pt1 | contig 10378 bp, 6 predicted proteins | sample AD_UKC083_MetaG_FD_89799 | JGI IMG/M metagenome (GOLD analysis project Ga0116172, IMG submission 89799) | Active sludge microbial communities of municipal wastewater-treating anaerobic digesters from USA - AD_UKC083_MetaG | ecosystem: Engineered > Bioreactor > Anaerobic > Digestate | place: USA...
GAAGAAGTAAAATTAAAGAGTATCTAAAATGGCAAAGATAGAAAATATTAGAAGTCAGAAAATATTGGATTCCAGAGGAAACTGGACTCTTGAAACCAAGGTAAGCTTGGACGACGGCTCCGTAGGAGTTCAGCCTGTTCCTTCAGGTGCTTCTGTAGGTGAAAACGAGGCTGTATATATCGATGTCGAAAAGGCAGCCGATTTTGTTTCAACAACTATAAATGACATTTTAGTAGGTAAAGACCCGTCCAACCAGAAAAGCATTGACGAGAGTCTCATCAAGATGGATGGCACCTCAAATAAAAGTAGGTTGGGTGCCAACAGTATTTTGTCTGTTTCTTTAGCGTGCGCAAAATCGGCTGCCGTATCTGCCGATTTAGAACTATACCAATATTTGAGTTTAATGTATTCAGGAAAACAAAAACTTAACGGTGATCTGAAATTTCCAACCCCGGTTTTTAATATTATTAACGGAGGGGAGCACGCAAAAAACAAACTTTCCTTTCAGGAATTTATGGTTATTCCGGCTCTAAATACTCCTTATAATAAAGCCTTGCAAATGGGAGCCGCTATTTATAAAGATCTTAAAAAGATTTTGTTAAAGGATGATTTCGAAACAGGCATCGGTGATGAAGGCGGTTTTGAGCCCAGAGGTTTATCCGCCAGAACTGCTTTGGATTTTCTTGAGCAAGCTGCTTCTGTGCAGTATTCACCTGGTAATGATGTGTTTTTTGGTTTGGATATCGCCGCAGGTTCTTTTTATGAAAATGGTAAGTATTGTATTGACGAGGAAAATTTAGATTTAAGTTCGGATGAGGTAATAAAATATTACGAAGATCTTTTTATGCATTACAAGATCATCTATTTGGAAGACCCTATGTTTGAAAGAGATGAATTCGGCTGGACCAAATTTTATAAACAAAATGCCGGAAAATACATGGTGGTAGCTGATGATCTTGTTGTTACAAATCCTAAAATTCTGGAAAGAGTTGCAAAGGAAAAAATGGCCAACGCAGTTATTGTTAAACCTAATCAGGTAGGCACACTTACCGAAACATTAGATTTTATTAAAATGGCTAGAAAATCAAAAATGGATATTGTAATTTCCCACAGAAGTGGGGATAACGTTGATTCTTTTATCTCGGATCTTGCTGTGGCCGTAGACGCCGATTTTATGAAATCGGGTGCCCCTGCCAGAGGTGAGAGAGTAGCAAAATACAACAGGCTGTTAGAAATATTTTACGGATTTTAACTATTTTTTGAATTATTTAAATTAGTATCAGGTTTTTACGTTATTTTTTATTTCTTTCAGTTTATCTTAATCCTTTATTACGTATGATGCGTAGTCTTGTCCCAAAGGTGTTTCAAGTTTAGAAACAGTTTCATTATCCAATTTTTCAAAATATTTTCTGAATCCTCTCATCGAATTTCCATGGCAGGATATTGCTACTTTTATGTTTTTTCCTGAAATTTCATTTACTAAATCTTCGCAAAAAGCAGAGACTCTTTTACAAACCATTTCAATACTCTCGCCGTTTGGGGGGATATAATCAAAACTTCGTCTTATTTTCAAAAGTTCATCGGGGTCTCTTAACTGTATTTCCATTTTACTTTTTCCGGTTAAATCACCATAAGATCTTTCCCTGATTCTTTCGTCCGTAGTAATAGGGAGGCTACTTGCACTCTCGTTTGTAGACATAGCGATTTCCATAGTTTGTTTTGCTCTGCTTTGCGGAGAAGAAATAAGCTTATCAAATTTTATATCCTTTATTTTTTCAGCCAAAATCTCAGCTTGTTTAATTCATTCATCTGTCAATTTTGCATCTCTGGTTCCGCTAAAAATAAAATTTGCGTTATCATCTGTCTGACCGTGTCTAAAAATATACACAGTTGAGAAATCACCTGATTCTTCTTTTGGAAGTTCATCTACCTTTTTATAATTTAGGAGGTCCTTTGCTTCTTTTATTTTATTTTTATCCTGTCCTGTTTCGTTGTTGGAGAAAATTTGTTTCCTTTTTTTATATCCCCAGAGTAAAACTCCTGCAAACATCGCTACTACAATTACCTTTCCTACTGTTTCCGATTTATCCAATCCTGCCATGACTTCTTCGGATGCTGCTAAACCGGCGTACCCTAAATAGAGATAACATAGGTTCCTGATGATCGTGCCCGTGAAGGTTGTCACCAGAAATGTTTTCATCCTTATTTTTATTAAACCTGCTGTGATTGAAATAGGGGAGCTTGGGAAAATTGGTATTGACCTTAGTGCAAATAAAACCAACCAATCTTTTTTTCCTCCGTTAAAATAACCTCCGATTTTCTCGACATCGTTTGAAGTAATGCCGATAAATTTACCAAATTTTGAAGTAAATACATCCTCGATTTTGTCTGTTAACTTATATAACAACCATCCACCAAATGTTTTGCTAACAGATGCAATTAAAGCGATGAAGATTATGTAACTTAGCGGGTTATTTTGTGCCTTGGTAATTGATCCGGCAGTGGTTAAAACAAAAGGAGAGGGTATGGGTGCAATTACTTCCTCTAAAAAAGTACCTACAATGGTGAAAACCTCCAAAGGTACGTATTGTGCAAGTTTTTCTAAATATGTAATTATGGGTGCGATTAAGCTGGACATACAACCCATAAATTTTACATCACAGAAAGTGTCTATACAAATTTAATAGGATTTTAAATAAAGGTGTTTTATTTTCTTTCCGTAACGTTAATTCTTGTATCTTCTCACAATACCCGTAACCACTCCCTGAATTTTGACCTGGTTTGCCTCTACAATTATAGGTTCCATCTCGTCGTTTGCCGGTTGAAGTCTGATTTTACCACTCTTTTCTTTGTAGAATTTTTTTAAAGTGGCAAAACCCTCATCAATTAAAGCTACTACAATTTGTCCGTTTTCAGCAGTTTCCTGTTGTTTTAAAACAACATAATCCCCATCCATAATTCCTTCATCTATCATAGAAGACCCCTTAACTTGAAGCACAAAACATCTTTTTGATTTAGAAACCATATCAGGGGAGACCATTACCGTGGTAATTTCGTTTTCAATAGCTTCTATCGGTTCTCCCGCAGCAATATATCCAACTAAAGGAAGTTCTATTGCAGATAAACTTGCATTTACCGAATTATCAATTACCTCAATACCTCTTACAGCTCCGTCATATCTTTTAATAATGTTTTTTCTTTCTAAAGCCTGGAGATGTTCGTGAACAGTTGCAAGCGAAGAAAGGCCCATCGCGTCAGCTATCTCTTGTAGTGTGGGGGAGTACCCGTTAACTTGAATATACTGGGAAATAAAATCTAAAATTTGTTTCTGTTTTTTATAAATAGTAACAGGGCTCATTTTTATCCTTTTTAAAAATAACTACGGTTTTTCTTCGTGTTTTTATATTACCGAAAAATAACCGAAGATGTCAAGTCTTTTTTATGATATTATCATTCTATGTTTAAACTTGTATCGCCGTTTAAGCCAACCGGGGACCAACCTCAGGCCATAGAAAAAATATCACAAAATATTAGCTCGGGTATTAAAGATCAGGTTTTGCTAGGTGTAACCGGTTCAGGTAAGACATTTGTTATGGCAAATGTCATAAAAAATTTGAATAAAACGGCTTTGATAATCTCTCACAATAAAACTTTAGCCGCCCAGCTTTATCAAGAATTCCGTGAATTTTTTCCTGAAAACGCGGTTGAGTATTTTGTTAGTTACTATGATTACTACCAACCTGAAAGTTATATCCCTTCCACAGATACATACATCGAAAAAGATTCTGCGATAAATGAAAAAATAGATAAACTTAGACTTTCTGCTACAACCTCATTGATGACGAGAAAGGATGTAATTGTAGTGTCTTCTGTGTCGTGCATTTATAACTTAGGTTCACCGGTCGAGTACGGAAAGGTAGCCATAGAGTTAAGAATAGGTATGAAGATAAGGAAGACCGATCTATTAAAAAGACTTGGGCAAACCTATTACGAACGCTCCGACTATGATTTTAAAAGGGGTACTTACAGAGTGGTGGGAGAAGTAATTGATGTTTTTCCTGCATATCAGGATTATGGTTTACGACTTGAAATTTTTAATGATATTTTGATTAAAATTTCTCATTTTGATCCTTTAACCGGGGATGACGTTAGAAAAGATGAAACTACTTCTGAACAATACGGTTCCGGATCTAATACCCCAAAAGAAAATGTAGAAAAATATATTAAAGAAAGGGATTTAAGAGAAGATTTTGCTGTAATTTTTCCTGCAAAACATTATGTAACTGCTGAAGAAACAAGAGAAGCTGCTTTTTCCCAAATTGAAGCTGATTTAGATAAACGCCTGCTGGAATTAAGAAATGAGAATAAAATTGTTGAGGCATACAGGCTTGAGCAAAGAACCAGATATGATTTGGAAATGATGAGGGAGATTGGTTACAGCAAAGGTATTGAGAATTATTCAAGATATTTTGACGGAAGAAAACCCGGAGATGCTCCTTACTCTTTGATGGAATATTTTCCTAAAGATTTTATTACAATAATTGATGAATCCCATATGACTGTCCCTCAAATCAGAGGGATGTTTAACGGAGACAGGTCAAGAAAACAAACCTTGATAGATTACGGATTCAGACTCCCTTCTGCTCTTGATAACCGACCTTTAAATTTTGACGAGTTTATGAAAAGAAGAGGGAGTACAGTGTATGTCAGTGCTACACCTGATAGTTGGGAGCTTGATCAGTCTAATAAAACTGTTGTAGAACTTTTATTAAGACCTACGGGTATTACAGACCCCGAAATTACTATTGTTCCCACAAAGGGACAGGTAAACGACTTGCTTTTAAGAATTCAAAAAAAGGTTTCTGAAGGTCAGAGAGTCTTAGTTACTACCTTAACAAAAAGAATGGCGGAAGATTTATCCTCATTTTTAGCTGAAAAAAAAGTAAAAGTCACCTACCTGCACTCCGATGTCGATACCTTGGAAAGAACTGATATCTTGGATGATTTAAGAAAAGGTGAGTACGATGTTTTGGTAGGAATTAATTTGTTAAGAGAAGGGTTGGACTTGCCTGAAGTAGGTTTGGTTGCAATTTTAGATGCTGATAAAGAAGGATTTCTAAGATCAGAAACTTCGCTGATACAGACGATGGGAAGAGCAGCCAGACATGTTCAGGGGGAAGTTGTAATGTACGCCGATAATATTACAGGAAGTATGAAAAGAGCAATTCTCGAGGTTGAAAGAAGAAGAAATATCCAGATTGAATATAATGAAAAATACGGTATTTCTCCTAAACAAATTGTTAAACCGCTTAGGGAGAAACTTATTGACGAGGTCATTGAAGAGCAGATTTCCGGAAAGAAAGAATCTTGGCAAGAAATTGATTATCAACAGCTACCTCCTTCAGAGTTAAGGAAAGAAATTAAAAAATTAGAAGAACAAATGAAATACGAGGCAGAGGTTTTAAATTTTGAAAAAGCTGCAACTTTGAGGGATAAAATAAGAGACATCAAAAAGAATGTTTAGCCCACTATGGTTTAGATAGGTACAATGTAAATTATTATTATTTTAATATTTATTAATTAATATTATATATTATTGACTGCCGTAATTTTTCATATATATTGGCATTAACCTCTCCAAACTATAAAAATATGTCATACCTGAATAAATTTTTGGAATTTGTTGAATTTTTAGGAAACTCTATTATCTCTGTTTTCAAATTATTATTTGTCTTAATCAGTAATATTTCTTCCTCCTTGTTTAAAAAAAATCTGAATTTAATCAAAAATATAATTCTTTTACCTAAAAAATTATTTATTTATCTATTCTTAAGAAAATCATTTATATCGGGAATATTATTTGCCGTATTATTTATTTTTATTCCGATTACCATTATCAGGTGGTTTAAGGAATTGCCTTCACCCGATTCCTTGCTATTAGAAGCTAACAAAAAATCGACTGTAATTTTAGATAGAAACGGGAAACTTATGTACGAAATATATGTTGATAGAAATTATCACCCGGTTGATTTTGAAGAGATACCTGAGTATGTAAAAAAAGCAACTTTGGCGGTTGAGGATGATAAATTTTACAGTCATTTCGGTATACGTATTGATAGCATAATCAGGGCGGTAAAAAATAATATATCAAAAGAAAAAGGTTTACAGGGAGGTTCTACCATAACCCAACAGCTGGTTAAAAACGTACTTCTTACTCCGGAAAGGACTTTTTCAAGGAAGATTAAAGAAGCGGTTTTGGCTATTTTAGTAGAAGCAAGATACTCCAAAAAAGAAATTTTTGAAATGTATTTAAATAATGTTCCTTATGGAGGAACTGCTTGGGGAGTACAAACCGCTTCAAAAAAATATTTTGATAAAGATGTTTGGGAATTATCACTGGCGGAAGCTTCTTTAATCGCCGGGCTACCTCTTGCACCTACCAGTTATTCTCCGGGTACAGATATTGAAACTGCAAAATCAAGGCAAAGGTTTGTATTGGAAAGGATGCTGGATCTTGGATATATAGACGAAAACGATTTTGAAAAAGCTGTTTCCGAGGAATTATTTTTTGCCAATACAGACGGATACATTAGGGCTCCTCATTTTGTTGATTATATTAGAAAAGACTTGGAAACAAGATACGGAAGAAGATATGTGGAATTTGGGGGTCTCACTGTGGTCACCACTTTGGATCTAGATATTCAGGATAAGGTTCAATCAGTAGTAACAGATGAAGTAAATAAAAATTCTTATTTAGGTTTTTCAAACGGTTCCGCTGTTGTTATGGATGTTAAAAATGCTGAAGTATTGGCGTATGTTGGATCTATAGATTATTTTAAAGAAGGTTGGGGAGCTTACGATGTTGTGACTGCGTTAAGACAGCCAGGTTCTTCAATAAAACCTGTAACCTACGCCTTAGCTTTATCCGGTAGTTACACACCTGCATCCATAATAGATGACTCCCCGATTACTTATAGATTTAAAGGTTCTCCTGATTACACTCCTGTAAATTATGACGGAAAATATCACGGGAAAGTAACACTGAGACAAGCTTTGGCCAATTCTTATAATGTGCCGGCAGTAAAAGTGGCGGAAAGGGTAGGGCCGGATAATATAGTTTTAAAAGGTAAGGAAATGGGTTTAACTAATTGGGAGGCAGACGGCTCCTATGGTTTGTCGGTGACACTAGGGGGAAAAGAAGTTCATCTTCTGGATCATACTAACTTGTTCGGTACTTTGGCTCGGGAGGGGGTTTTTAAGGAACCGCGAGTTTATTTAAGTATTACTGATTCAAATGGTTACGAAATTTATGAAAGCAACAATATTGAAAAAACGGTTTTATCACCTGAAGTATCTTATTTATTGTGGGATATATTATCAGATCAAAATGCCCGACTCCCGGCTTTCGGTGTAAATAATTTTCTTACAATTCCGGGACATAAGGTTGCGGTGAAGACCGGAACCACGAATAACATAAAAGATAACTGGACGTTGGGATATACTCCTTCATATGTGGTTGGAGTTTGGGTTGGTAACAATGACGGTAAACCTATGAGACAGGGCTTAGCATCGGGTCTTACGGGCGCGGCCCCAATTTGGAATAAAATAATGACGGAACTTCTAAAAGATAAACCCAACGAATTGTATGAAAGACCCGCAAATGTGTTTGTTAAAAAGGATGAAAAATGCAGGGTTTCGGAGTTTTTCATAAAAGGTACAAATATTCCACAAAGCCTGTGTCCAGAAAAAGAAGACAAGGAGGACAAAGATAAAAATAAGGATAAGGATAAGGATAAAAATGAGAGAGATTAGGGCTTAGAGTTTTTTTTAATTTTCTTTTTAAATTTGATAAAAAATTTGGGATAAAGTAATATCGAAGAAATTCCAAAAAATATTTGTCATTACTGGTTTGTCACAAACATCTAAAAAATATTAGACTAAGGAAAGAGGAGAGAAAATGTTACAGGATATAGTAGGAAGTTGGTGGTTTTGGATATTAATTTTTATTGTTTCTTGGCCATTAAATTTTAAGTTTTGGCAAAATATTAAAAAAGGGTCAAGACGCATTAACACTTTTGTAGAGGAATGGTATCAGTTGTATAAGTATCCTTTTAGCCATGATTACATATACAACATTATGTCCGTTTTGGGTTTTCCGGCCCTTTTATTTTACATAGTAACATATGTATTTCTTTTTATTGTTACGCGACTTGCCAGTCCCTTCCTTTGAACATGAAATCGGTTTAAAGTGGATTTTAAGCCAAGTTACTCAATTTTTGATGACTTGGCTTATTTTGTAAATTGATTAAACCCAAATAAAACCCGTAGACATAAACAGTGTTTATCTTGTACAATGTTTAAGTTATGAAAGATTCAATTTCACATATTTTGGTTAGGGGTGCGCGCCAACACAATTTAAAAAATATCGATTTAGATATTCCAAAAAATAAGATGGTTATTTTTACCGGTGTATCAGGTTCGGGAAAATCTTCTTTAGCAATGGACACTATTTATGCCGAAGGGCAGAGAAGGTATGTAGAAAGCCTGTCTGCTTACGCAAGACAATTTTTGGGTGTTATGGATAAACCTGATGTAGATAAAATTGACGGCTTGTCTCCGGCCATTGCTATAGATCAGAAGACTACAAGTAAAAATCCCAGATCTACCGTCGGAACTATAACCGAGGTTTATGATTTTTTAAGACTTCTTTACGCAAGAATAGGGCATCCCCACTGTCCCGAGTGTGGAAGAGAAATAGAACGTCAGTCTTCTCAGGAAATAGTTCAAAATATATTTGAAATAATTAAAAATGAACCTGACTTCAAAAGCGAAAGAGGGGTTCGTTTCATAATTTTTTCACCTGTGGTTAAGGATAGGAAAGGTGAGTTTTCTTCACTTTTTGAGAATTTAAAAAAACAGGCGATTTTAAGGGCAAGAGTCGACGGAGTGATTAGAGAGCTTTCGGAAGATTTTAATCTAATAAAAACTAATAAGCATAGTATAGACGCACTTATTTCCAGACACACTATAAACCAGAAAAAAATTAAAAATGAGAAAGACAAAAAAGAAATTGAATCCGAAATATATCAATCTATCGAGACCGCATTAAGAATCAGTTCGGGAAATGCAGTTGTGACCATTGTAAAAGATAAATCATTTGATTTTTCCCAAAACCCAAAAGATTTTGAGGACCATCTTTTTTCAGAAAATTTTGCGTGCCCTGTTTGCAACATATCATTACCTGAGTTAGAACCACGAACTTTTTCATTTAACACCCCCTATGGTGCATGTCCGGCCTGTGATGGAATAGGTAGCCAATTAAAAGTAGATCCCGATTTGGTTATAAATCCAAGGCTATCAATATCAGAAGGTGGTGTTTTACCTTGGACGAGACTTTTCGAACATATTTCATGGACATCCAAAGTTGTTAAATCAGTAGCAGATTATTATGATTTTTCAGTTGACACTCCAATTGGAGAATTAAGCAAGGATGCAAAAAAAGTTTTGCTTTTTGGTGCCGAAGGTAAGAAATTTAAAGTTACTTATAACAGCCAGGAAGGTTCAAAAAGAACATTCGACGCAAATTACGAGGGGATTATCCCAAATTTATCAAGAAGGTACAGAGAATCGGAGTCGGATTTTGTAAAAAACGAGATAGAAAAATATATGGTTAAGGAGAAATGTCCCGTTTGTTTAGGAGCCCGTTTAAGAAAAGAATCATTATCAGTCACTTTAGGAAAGAAGAATATTGATGAGGTGGTTCAAATGCCTGTAAACAAACTTCAGGATTGGTTTAAGGACTTATCAGAAAAATTAAATTCAAGAGAGATGGGTATCGCATCTACAATCTTAAAGGAAATTAATTACAGATTAAAATTTTTAGTTGATGTGGGGCTTGGTTATTTAAATTTGGCCAGAGCTTCCGCAGAATTATCCGGAGGAGAGGCTCAAAGAATAAGATTAGCTTCGCAAATAGGCTCCGGCCTGAGTGGTGTTCTATATGTTTTAGATGAACCTTCCTTAGGATTACATCAGGTTGATCAGGGAAAATTAATTAGGACCTTGCACCAACTTAGGGATTTAGGAAACACAGTTCTTGTAGTTGAACACGACGCCGAAACAATTTTAGAAAGTGATTATGTCTTTGATTTCGGTCCCGGTGCAGGGGAACATGGTGGGAAAGTAGTTTCGGAGGGAACACCTGATGAAATCAGAAAAGATAAAAACTCTCTAACAGGAAGATACTTATCAGGAGATTTAATTGTCGGCAAAAATCCCATCAAGGGTAAAAGAACACTCGAAGATCTTTTAGAAGAAGAATCCAAAAATAAACTTAATAAGAGGGTGGAAGGTAAAAGCTTAATATTAAAAGGAGCGA
>Ga0116172_10005229_pt1 | contig 10358 bp, 6 predicted proteins | sample AD_UKC083_MetaG_FD_89799 | JGI IMG/M metagenome (GOLD analysis project Ga0116172, IMG submission 89799) | Active sludge microbial communities of municipal wastewater-treating anaerobic digesters from USA - AD_UKC083_MetaG | ecosystem: Engineered > Bioreactor > Anaerobic > Digestate | place: USA...
GCCTGCGTAACCAAATCTTCTATCTGGGGCAGGATCTCCCGGTAATCGTAGGGCCGCACGTTGGCTATGAGGATGTTGCTATTGTAGGTGGGGCGTGTTTCTTCGGTTTTTGCCAACATCTCTTCGTAGAGTTTCTCACCCTCGCGGAGTCCTATCTCCAATATCTTAATGTCTTTGTGAGGTTCCTTGCCCGCCATGCGGATCATTTTCTCGGCCAGGTCGTAAATGCGCACGGCATCGCCCATGTTAAACAGGTAGATCTCGCCGCCCTGTCCCGTACAGCCGGCCTCGAGCACCAGGCTGCAGGCCTCGGGGATGGTCATAAAATAACGGATCACGTTGCGATGGGTAACCGTAACCGGTCCGCCACGGGCAATCTGTCTTTTAAACAGGGGCACCACAGATCCGTTAGATCCCAGCACGTTTCCAAAACGGGTAGTCACAAACTGGGTGGTATCTTTAGCCCCGTTGCGGAGTTGTTCCAGGAAAAGCGACTGGATATATATCTCGGCCGCCCGTTTGGAGGCGCCCATTACATTGGTGGGATTAACGGCTTTGTCTGTAGAAATCATCACAAAGCGATTCACTCCGTATTCGATGCTCAGATCGGCCAGTATTTTGGTGCCGCCCAGGTTGGTAGCCACGGCCGCCGAGGGATGGAATTCCATCATGGGCACGTGTTTGTAAGCCGCCGCATGAAAGACGATGTTGGGACGCGCAATGTCAAACACCTGGCGCATTTTCACGGGATTGGCCACATTGCCGATAATGGGCTTTACGGGCATCAGCACTTTCTCGCCCTGCAACTCCAGCCACAGATCGTTCAGCGGCGTCTCGGCCTGGTCCAGAAGGATCACCTCACGGCACCTGAAATAGCGGGTAATCTGGCGGGCGATCTCGGCCCCAATGGAGCCGGCTGCTCCCGTAATGAGCACAGTCTGGTCCTCAAACGTATCTTTAATGCGGTCTTTGTCCAGAACAATGGTATTGCGGCCCAGCAGGTCGTCAATGTTGATTTTATCTATCCGGGCGGCGCCAATCACCTGCGTTTCTTTTCCGCTGTCGAGCACCATGGACACTTTCAGCAGTTCGTAGCCGTCCGTAATGAATTGTTCGTAAAACTTTTTGGGCAGTTTGTCCAGCTGTTCCGCGAACATAATAATAGAAGTCACGTTATTTTTTTTGCGCAAAGACTTTAACCCCGTTGTCCGGAACCAATACGGGAAGGCCCGCTATGGTGTTGCCGGCCAGGCCCGGATCTACGGGAAGAAAGGCCACCGGTTTGTAGCCCCCGGCATATTCCTTTACCAGGTAAGTGGCCAGCGTCACGGCTTCGGGACCCGAATAGAGCACAAAAACGTTGGTTCGGTTTATGGTCTCGTTCTGTTCATACGCCTCATAAACAATGCGTACGATCAGGCGTACCGTGAGCAGCGTAAGAAACATAACCGTAGCCACCATAAGCGGGAACCAGAAAGAGAAAAACCGCGGGTCGTTTATAATAAGTGCCCCTGCGGCCGAGAGCACCAGCCAGGCAAAGGAACCAGAGGTGCAGGCGCAAAAGAGTTTGCCCAGATCCCGGACCGAGGAGAAACGCACCACACCGTGGAACGTCTTGAACAGGTACGAGGTGCCGGCGTATGTGAGCAATGCCAGGCTAAAATGGCACATGAAAAACGGCCGCCGGTCCTCCAGCACCAGGTCCCTTAGCACCCAGAGCAGGGAGAACACGACAGCGGTGCAGGTCAGATCGAACAGGTAAATAGCCCACCTGGGGGCATAATTCCTGAGCTTCTCCCGCAATCTATGTTCCAGATTCCTTACTATTTTTTTCATTTTCGTCCTCCGAATCATACTCTTCGAACTGTGAATTATGGCTTATGAATTCCGGCACCAGCTTCTTCAGCAGCTTAACGGTGCCCGGAATGTCCATGGTCTGCGCTTTTTCCTGCAGGGCGGCAGCGCCCTTCATAACTTCCCGGTAACGGCACTCCCTTATTTTGGCCACCCGTATGAGTGGATTGGCCGTTGGTGTGGAGTTTTCCGTGGTGCTCAGGACTTCTTCATACAATTTTTCACCGGGACGCAGTCCCGTGTATTCAATGCGGATGTCTTCGCCCGGAGTGTAACCGGCCTGCTCAATCATACGCTCGGCCAGCTCCTGAATTTTTACCGGCTGTCCCATGTCAAAAACCATGATCTCGTTGTCTGTGCTCAGGGTGGCGGCCTCCATGATCAGGCGCGTGGCCTCGGGGATGCTCATGAAATAGCGGGTAATCTCGGGATGCGTTACGGTTACCGGGCCTCCCTTTTCAATCTGGCCCGTAAACCGGGGAATGACAGACCCGTTAGAGGCCAGTACGTTTCCAAAGCGGGTGGTCACAAAACGGGTCATGCCTTTAATTTCTCCGCTTTCAATGGCCAGTCCCATGCTCTGGACGTACATCTCGGCCATCCGCTTGGTGGCACCCATGACGTTGGTGGGGTTCACAGCCTTGTCTGTGGAAAGGAAGATGAACCGGTTCACATTGTAGGCCACGGCCAGGTCGGCCACGATACGGGTGCCCGAGACGTTTACCCGGACCGCCTCGCAGGGGTTTTCTTCCATAAGGGGTACGTGCTTGTAGGCGGCCGCATGAAAGACCACCTGAGGGCGGTACGTGTCAAAAATGTATTCCATGCGCTGGCGGTTGCGAACATCGCCAATAATAGGCACAAAATCGAGCGACGGAAACTGTTCGGACAACTCCAGGCGGAGATTGTGCATGGGCGTCTCGGCCGAATCTACCAGTACCAGCTTGCCAATCACGCCCAGTTGTGCCGCCTGCCGGCAGAACTCGCTGCCTATGGAACCGGCGGCCCCGGTGACCAGGAGGGTTTTGCCGCTGAACTCTTTCTTCACGGCCTCCATGTCTATCTCAATTTCCTGGCGGCCCAGCAGATCAACAATGTTCAGGGGGCGGAGCTTCAGGCGCACTGGGTTCTGGTCTGAGAATTCGTCTATATACGGAGCTATAAATATTTTGATCTTAAGTTTCCCGCAATGGCGCACCAGCCGGTCTTTTTCCTGCTGGACCGTTTTGTAGTTGGGAAAGAGTATCCCGCTCACGTTCATTTTGCTGACAATCTGACTTACGCCCTCGCGGTTTGTAAAACGGTAGATGCACAGGTTCCCCAGACGGTACGAAGCGTATTCGCGGTCGTAAACAATATAGCCAACCGGTAAATAATGCGGGCTCTTGTGCAGACGCATCTGAAGCGACACCGATTTTTCGTCGGTGCCGTAGACCAGTATCCGCTGGCGGTCTTTGCACACGCTAAGGTTCAGCCGGTCGTACACGTAACTCATTGAAGCCCTTACAAAGGTGAGCGCAATGAAAGATATGGCAAAATCAAAAACTTCGAATTTAACAAGATACAAAAGCGGCCAGTTTAAGATCAGCTTCAGAAAGCCAATCATTAATCCGGCTTTAATGAGCATGGCCACCGCATTGCGCCATATTTCCCTTATGGTGGAATAACGGATAATGATTTTATAGGTCTTGAGCAGGTAAAAACCTAAGGTACTCGCAGCAATGGCCAGCACCGACACCCAGAGCATTTCGTAACGCGATATGGGACCGGCCTGCGGCGTGTCAATAATATATATGAGCAACGAGCAAAATAAAGACACCAACAGGTCAATAGTAACAATCACCCAATTTTTCAGATAATTGGATCTCAGACCATAAAGATACCTCATAATCCGGTTACTCCCGGTATTATTTATTACTGAAGATGAATTCATTTAGTCTAAGGATTAAGGTCTAAAACACTTCTAACTTCTAACTTCTAACTTCCAACTTCTCACTCCTCACTCCTCACTCCTCACTCCTCACTCACATTATACAGATACTGCGCCATCACGTGGAATTGTACGGCTCGGATGATATTTGTTTCAAAGCTTTCCGGCTTCCGTGAATCCTCGGGGATCTGTTGCCGGATAACGTATTCGGCCATGCGTTTGTCCTGATCCTGCCCAATATTTCCTTCCGCCACAGAGGCTACTATCCGGTCCATAAGCGGCCGGTAGCGCTCGAATAATCCCAACTGACTGACGAGGGGCAGAAAACGGACTTCCTTTTCAATTCCGGACTCAGCCGCATAATGGTCAACCGCATGCAGCAATACGTCAAGGAACAACCTCACGTTTATTATATCGCTGAACATGCTCATGGCCTCGAGCCGCTGAAGGGCCTCATTCAGGGGAAGCTCAGGCCAGAAAGACCCTTCCGACATACCGGCCACCCAATTTCGTATTATCTCGCCGGCCTTCTGCTGCGTACGCTCACTGCCCTGAAAATAGTAACAATAGCAGAGCAGCTTACAGACATCGGGCGATTCACAAGGAATCTCAAGTTCATCTGTATTATTTGGAAAAAGGATCTCTGTAGTTGCATTTCCCGCCACCTCATAAAATTCCTCGTTGTACTGAAATACAATATTATCCATAAGGTACACCACATTTCTCACCCTGTCGCGGATATCCATTTCCTGGTCGAGCTTTTGGGCAAGCCATCCGGTGGTCCGGCTAAAATTGTTACTGAATTCAATGGTACTGCCGTAAGCCTGGGCAGCCCATGGAGCAGTATAGGCAAGGAGCAAAAGATGCCTGTAGCCATAACAAATATGAGCTACCTCATCGGCCGAGGCGTTCTCAAACGTCCTTCCGGCGATGACGCTGTAGAGGTTTGTAAAGAAGGCTTGTATCATGGAGTATGTGTTCAGGGGGTGTCAGTGAGCAGTGAGCAGTGGGTGGCGGGTGGTGAAACGGAGAACACACTGGGCAAAAAATTTGCCCACTGACAATCCTGAAGTGAATAAATAATGTTGTATAATAAATTTCGGCAGATTTTCTGCCGGCAGAAAAACCTAACTTCTCACTCCTCACTCACTCCTCACTTCTCACTTCTCACTCACTCCTCACTCCTCACTTCTCACTTCTCACTTCTCACTCACTCCTCACTCACTCCTCACTCCTCACTCCTCACTGCTCACTCTTCACTGCTCACTCCTCACTTCTCACTCACCTCCACCTTCTCCAGAAACGCCGCCGGAATGTATGTGGTCGCTACGGCCAACACGTCCGACATGCGGATTACCACACGCTTGTGCCCGGAAATACGGATCAACTCGCCTTCAATACCCTGGAAAGGTCCTTGAATGACCCGTACACGATCGCCGCGTTTCAAATTGGGTGTGATGATTTTTGTGTGATCACCGGGGAATGTAAGCAGGAAGATAAAATCCCGCATTTGCTTTTCCGGGACAATCACCGGTACGTATGTTTTGGGCTCTTTAAGATACCGCATGCAGAAATCCAGATTTCTGGTAAGGGCTATACTGGTCCTGGGATCTGTATGGATAAAAACGTATCCGGGAATCACAAGTTCAGAGACAGTGATTTTTTTCCCGAAACGCTCTTTGGTCACCTCTCTGAAAGGAATAAAATGCTCAATCCGCATTTTATCGAGCTCCTGTTTTATTATTTTTTCTTTTCTGTATGTTACGGCAACATACCAGAATAAATCATTTTCGGTCATCAGGTAAAAACTTTTTGGATTGCTTCTCCTCCCTGAACCATATCTCTACAATCTCCACCTCAATCACCCTCTGTATTCGATATCCAAAAATAGCCTTTATTAGCCTAAAAACAAAAAAATTCTGTATTAAAATATATGACAAAATGACGTTCAAATCAGGCGTATAAAAATGAGGCTTGCATATTTTTATAGGCAAGTCCGTGGCACGCAATGTACACTATGAATGGTTTATAAAAGAACCGCCTCTTACACAGAGGTACAGTTATTTTATCTATCAGGTCCACTATTAGGTTCTACAAATATATGTAATTTTTGTTACAAAATGCGGAAATGTTGTTGCCAGACCGCTTCTGGTGCGCAATATCTATATGCCGAAGCACTCAAATCGCTGAATTTCAGATTCATGTCATTGGCCTGATTTTTTGTTGCGCACCAGACCGCGTCTGGAGGCCGGCTGTGGAACAAAAGTTGCTATAAGATATTACATTATTATTAAGCGAGTATGAAAAAAGTAATATTACCGGTAATTGGAATGGGCTGTGCAGGATGTGCGGTGAACGTAGAGAAAAGGGTCGGCTCACTTCACGGAATCATTGCCGCATCGGTAAATTTTGCATCCAACACAATATTGATTGAATATGACCCCGCCCTTATCACACCCGAACGTATCCGGTCCGAGGTACGCGCCATTGGCTACGACCTCGACCTGAAGGATCTGGGAGACAATCCGGAAGATAATCGGGATGATAATCGGGATGATAATCAGGGGGGTCACCCAGAAAGCCGCCGGGAAAACCGCCGCACCGGCGAAAACGGCCAAAACGACCAAAACGGCCAAAACGGCAGATCAAATGACACAGCCGGGCGATCCAAAGACTTAACCGACAGCCTCGGCAATCACAGGCGTTCCCTTTTGCGGAAGGTGATCCTAGCCTGGGTGCTGGCCGTTCCGCTCATGGTGCTCTCAATGGGTTTCATGGAAGAGGCCTGGGCCCGATGGAGTATGCTGGTTCTTACCCTGCCGTTGCTTTTTTACTGCGGCAGCGGTTTTTATATGCGGGCGTGGAAACTGCTGAAACACGGCAGTGCCAATATGGACACACTGGTATCTGTGAGCACGCTTATCGCGTTTATTTTCAGTCTGTTCAACACCGTATATCCGCATTATTTCGAGAGCCGGGGCATTCATGCGCACGTGTATTTCGAGGCAGCGGGCATGATCGTTGCTTTTGTCCTGTTGGGCAAATGGCTGGAAGAGAGGGCCAAAGCAAGCACCTCGTCGGCCATTAAGAAACTGATGGGTCTGCAACCCAAAACAGCGCGGCTGATTATCCCGCAGGAACCCGGAACTTCCTGCCCCGCCGCCGCAACCTCTTCTCACCCATCACCTCTCACTCATCCCTCCTCACTTTCCACTCCTCACTCCTCACCCCTAACTCCCAACTCCTCACCTCTCACTTCTCCCCCTTCACTCCTCACTCCTCACTCCCCACTCGAAACAGACATCCCCGTTTCGCAGCTCAAACCGGGCGACCTCATTGCCGTTCGGCCCGGCGAAAAGATCCCGGTAGACGGACAAGTCACGGACGGTTCTTCATTCGTGGATGAAAGCATGATAAGCGGAGAGCCGGTTCCCGTGAGCAAACAACCGGGCGACAAAGTGCTGGCCGGCACCATCAACCAGCTCGGGGCTCTGACCATTAAGGCACATGAGGTGGGAAGCGGCACCGTGCTGGCGCAAATTGTCCGGATGGTGCAGGAAGCGCAGGGCAGCAAAGCGCCGGTCCAGCGAATTGCCGATAAGATCAGCGCCGTTTTTGTGCCGGTGGTAGTGGGCATCTCACTCCTGACCTTCGGCCTCTGGATGCTTATCGGCGGCGAAGCCTACTTCACCCACGCCCTGCTCTCGGCGGTATCTGTGCTCGTCATCGCCTGCCCGTGTGCCCTGGGACTCGCAACGCCTACAGCACTTATGGTCGGAATTGGTAAAGGAGCTGAAAATCATATACTTATAAAAGATGCTACGGCACTTGAAAACATGGTCAAAGTAAATTGCGTGGTGCTTGACAAAACCGGAACCCTCACCAAGGGCCGGCCCGAGGTCCAGGCTATTTTGTGGACGAACGACGAGAATGAGGAGGCGCAGGACGCGCTCACCGACCGATCTGTTCTTTTGGCGGCCGAGATGAAATCCGAGCATCCCCTGGCACTGGCTATTGTGGAGCACCTTTCGGCAAAAGGCGCTGTTCCTGAATCACTTGACTCATTCCAAAGCGTCACCGGCAAAGGCATCGAAGTCTCACACAACGGCACCCTCTACCGCATTGGAAACAGCCGATTTGTAATGCCCGAGGCTGTGTCTGTCTCCGGGTCGGCATCCGGGTCGGTCCCCGGATCGATACTTCCACCTGTGCCCGGTCCGGTGTCCGGTCCGGTGCCCGGCCCGGTGCCCGGTCCGGTGCCCGCATCCGTGCTCACCACATGGCACGAATGGGAAGACAGCGGAAAGAGCATTGTGTTCTTCGGACGCATCAGGCCCGCCGGCCAGGCTTCGGCCCACGACTCAGACTCAGACTCCGCTTCCGCTTCCGTCCCCATCTCCCCTTTCACGGCTCCTTCCGCTGCGACCATCGACCTGCTCGCCATTATAGCCATTGCCGACCCTCTCAAAGAAACATCTCGGCAAGCAGTTAAAGATCTCACAGACAACAATATAGAGGTCCACATGCTTACCGGCGACGGAGAAAGAACGGCCCGTTCGATTGGGCGCGCCCTGGGAATAAAACACGTGCGCTCCAACGTGATGCCGCAAGATAAAGAAGACTATATCAAACATTTACAATCTCAGGGAAAATTTGTTGCCATGGTTGGCGACGGAATCAACGATTCTCAGGCGCTGGCCCGGGCCGACGTGAGCATCGCAATGGGTCGGGGCACCGATATTGCCATGGACGTGGCGATGGTCACCCTCACTACCTCGGATCTCCTGCTGCTGCCAAATGCTATCCGACTCTCACGCAACACCGTACGGCTTATCCGCCAGAATCTTTTTTGGGCATTTTTTTACAACCTAATAGGAATTCCTATTGCCGCCGGCATTCTTTTTCCAATCAACGGTCTGCTGCTCAACCCAATGTGGGCCGCCGCCGCCATGGCCTTCAGCTCGGTCTCGGTGGTCCTGAACTCCCTGCGCGGCCGTTCCAAACCGCTTTAGGTGCGTCCCAAGCCACTTCCCAGCCGCTTCTGCTGTGCAATCTCGTTTCCCATGCTCCTTATGGTGCGCAACGCCTTTTTGCCGAGGCATTCAACCAGCTGATCAACAGTTATATGCAATTTTATCTGCTTTCACCCTGCGCACCAAGCTCCTTCTAGGAACTGTCTAGCCGCTTCGGGCTCCGCATCGGACCTGGCCTTTGCCTGCCTACCGTTTTCGCATCCGGAGTCGGAGCGTTGACTCGGGCACCGCAAAAATCCGACTTAACTGGCGCAAGGAAACAGGATATTTGTTTTTGCAATATCTTGCCATAGCAACAACTTCAGAATCAGACAAAGAAGCAATACTTCTTGGTTTTATATCATTGATTATCTTTTCGCTAAGTTGAAGATCGGTAATTGTCACACAGGTATTTCTTACATAGTTTCTTTTGCCCTCATGCTGTCTGGCGTCTTCTTCTGCCAATTCTTTTTCAGTCGGATTACTTATCAATCTCATAAACTGGGCATAGGATTGAAAACATGCCTCTACTTTTCTGAAATTCAAAAAACTACGCGGTAAAATATGTCCGTTTTTATTAATCAAAAAATGCTGTGGAATCATTTTGTGAGAATGTATCAACCTGGAGTTTTGACCTGCCGGCTTATAATCTTGCCATTTTACGCACTGATCTTCAGCAAAATAGTATTTTACAGAATTATAAGGATCTACATACGGATGCGACTGTAGTTTGTGACGTACAGAATTTCTAATGACATAAATCAACTTTTCGATAAGCTTTTCCCGAGTATTCAACAAACCTACCCTAAAACTGCGACTGCCCACAGAACCGGTAACATTATGAACAGAGTTATGATATTTTGTATAGCTCAGTCTAAAAGCCTTCATAAAATACTGAGGATCTTCACACTGAATAATCAAATGAAAATGATTGGACATAAAAGCATATGCTAAAACATCCACATCATAATATGTACTTAAAACTCCCAGAAGATTTATGGCGTGTAAAATATCGCCATTTGTCAGAAACATACTCTGCCTACCGTTCCCCTGCACACTTATATGCCATATCTTTCGCTTCATAACCGTCCCTTCTTTTGTGCTATAAAAATACAAAATTTTCCAATTCCACCACCCAACCGCCTTCCAAGCTCCTCTTGGTGCGCAAACCCGCCGTCCAAGCTCCTTATGGTGCGCATGGTGCGCAACGCCTTTTTGCCGAGGCATTCAACCAGCTGATCAACAGTTATATGCAATTTTATCTGCTTTCACCCTGCGCACCAAGCTCCTTCTGGGAACTGCTGCTTCTGGGAACCGCTGCAATGCGCAAAAGCCGCACCCTAACACCCTAAGGCAGCGCTCTAAATTGCCAAATCTGTCTCGACCTCTCCAAGAAATTTTGTACGCGCTCTCATTCTCACGAGCATAGCATATCCGATTGTCAGGACACCAACTCGGCCTATATACATAAGGACAATCAATATGATCTTGCTCCAGGCAGACAGTTCCGCTGTGATTCCGGTGGAAAGGCCCACTGTACCAAGCGCAGATCCTGCCTCGAA
>Ga0116172_10005235_pt1 | contig 10351 bp, 7 predicted proteins | sample AD_UKC083_MetaG_FD_89799 | JGI IMG/M metagenome (GOLD analysis project Ga0116172, IMG submission 89799) | Active sludge microbial communities of municipal wastewater-treating anaerobic digesters from USA - AD_UKC083_MetaG | ecosystem: Engineered > Bioreactor > Anaerobic > Digestate | place: USA...
CGCACCACGAACGGCAGGGCGATCAGCGAGTGCGCAATCGGGATCAAGAGCGGGAAGGTGCTGTTTGCCCAGGGCGGGCGGTTAAAGATCAGCAGAAAGCCGAGCCCGAGTGTGACTGCGCTGGCGCCAAGCGGCAGCATAAACAGGGGTTCCAGGAATTTGTTAAAGCGGGCTCGCCGCGCCATGGCGTAGGCGGTCAGGGTGCCAAGCAAACCGGCAATCAGGATCGTCACGCCCGAGTAGAGCAGCGAGTTGCGAATTGCCTGGATCGGCGGCACGTAAAAGATCGATCCACTGCGGTTCTGAAAAAGTTCGCGGTAATAGCGCAGGGTAAGCCCGATCGCTACCTCTCCCCGCTGACCGCGATCCGCTTCAAGGGTCACGAATGAACGCGTGATCAGGCTGAGGACAGGAACCGCGAACAGCAAGATCAGGCTGACCACCATGAAAATCACGAAGGCTTTCTGCCAGCGCTTGTGTGGGCGGCTGAGAGCGCTTCTTTCCGGGTTAAGGGCTGCTTTGCCGTAGCGGGGGGTATTGACCCGGTTCTGCAGCAACGTCACGAGCAAGGTGATGCCGAGCTGGATCACCGAGAGCAATCCCGCCACCGGCAGGTTGAAGCGGTTCATTGCCTGGTTGTATATTTCAACTTCAATGGTACTGAACTGCGGACCTCCAAGCATCAACACCACGCCAAAACTGGTGAAGTCAAATAGAAAGACCAACAGCGAAGCACTAAGAAGTGAAGGCAAAAGCAAAGGCAGGGTGATCGTGGTGAAGGTCTGCCAGGGGGTCGCGCCGAGCATCCGGGCGGCGTGCTCCAGGCGCGGATTGAGCCGACTCCAGGAAGATCCAACAATGCGAATGATGATGGATGTGTTGTAAAAGACGTGCGCCAGCAAAATGGCGGGCAAACTGTTTAGCAGTTTCAGAGGGGGACTGCTCAGGTTAAAGAGTGCCATCAGTGCCTGGTTGATCCACCCCTGCGGGCCGATCAGCGTGTTGAAAGCAGCTGCCACCACCACTGTCGGCAGGATGAATGGAAGGAGGCTGATAGCGCGCAGCCCCTTCCGCCCGGGAAAGTCGAACTTGGCAAACAGCCAGGCAGCTGGCAAACCCACCACCAGGGTCAAAATGGTGGAAAGAAAGGCCTGCAAAAAGGTGAAGCTGAGCGGTTTGCTGATCTGCGACCACTCAAACAGATCCCAGCCCTGGCTGAAACGCTCCGAGAATACCAGCCTGAAAATGGCAACCAGGGGCTGATAGAAAAAGTAGGCGAGGAACGCCAGCGGTATCAACCAGAGGGCGAGCGTCAGCAGGGCAGGGCGTTTGGTCATAAAGGCAATCTCAGTTCAGCATTAAATTGATCCAGGCGTTGATCCAGGCATCCCTTTGGGAGGCGATCAATTCTGGCGCAAGGCTGGCAGGCTGTTCGGGCGACTCGACCGTTTTTTGGAAAGCTTCCGGGATGAGCGCGTCGGGCAAAACCGGGAAGACAAACATCTGCATGGGGACATCCTCTTGGAAGGGCTGGCTGAGGAGGAAGTCAACAAATTTTTCAGCCGCAGCGCGGTTCTTGGTGCCCTTTAGGATGCCAGCGAACTCGATCTGGCGCCAGCACATGCCTGCCTCAACCAGAGAAGCGGTCGGCGATTCGCTCAGCTCCGTCTCGGCGTAAATGAACTCAGCAGCGGGGCTGGAAGCGTAAGAAACTACCATTGGCTGAGCACCTCTGCCGGATGATCCGGAGAAGTTGGTGTAGTAGGCTGTTTCCCAATCCGAGGTTATTTGAACGCCGTTGTCCTTCATCGCCTGCCACCAGTCCAGCCAGCCATCCTCACCAAATTCAGCGATGGTCGCCAGCATAAATGCCAGCCCGGGGGAGGAGGTGGAAGGATTCTCGACCACCAGTAAATTGGCATATTGGGGGTCAGTCAGTTCAGCCAGCGAGGCAGGCAGGGGTAGCGCGTTTTGCTCGAACCAGGCTTTGTCGTAATTGATGCAGACGTCGCCATAGTCCACAGGTAGCGCGCGGTTTTCGGGGTCGAGTTTGAACTCTGCCGGGATCTGGCCTAACTGCGGCGCGTTGTAGGGTTCGAGCAGTTCCTGTTCCAGGGCACGCGAGAGGAAAGTGTTGTCTAATCCAAAGAACACATCCGCGCCTGGCGTGCTGCCCGAGAGCGACTCGAGGATCAGGCGGTTGAGCGTGGCGCCCGTGTCGCCGCCTTTGACGAAGTTGACCTTGATGTTATTCGCGCTTTCGAACGCCGAAATGACTTCCTGGCTGACCGAGAACGAGTCGTGCGTCATAACGGTCAGGGGCGTCGGTTCGCCGGGCACTTGGGTGGGTGAGGTGGTTGAGGTGCAGGCTGCCAGGAGCAGCGTAAGGGTTAGAGTAAGTAGGAGTATCTTTTTGGACATAAGGTTATCCTCCTGAGATGGAATTGGTTTTGATGACAAGCAAGCGGCCGGATTTGAAATCGAGTTCGATTGAATCCGCCAGGGCGACGTTGCTGATGCCGCGGGATTGCCAGGGAACAAGGGTTTCGTTGTTGAGTGGGTATTCCAGCCCTTTGGTGGTGATCCCTTCAACGGGCTCACCCCAGGGAATGAGGGAGACGAGATCGCCGGGTTGGGTGGGCAGGCTGGCCTTCTCATCGAGCAGGCGCGCTTCCACCTGACCGTCATCAAGTGAGAGCCTTCTCCCCGCCAGGTCCGGTCGGGCAAGCAGGCTGAGATTGCCGAGGGTGTGGTCCACCCGGTCTCCGAAGGGATAGGCGATCACGATTTGCGCATAGCCGAGGCTGAGAGCGTACTCAAGCGCCAGCTCAAGGTCGGTCTGGTCCTTGGCGGGTGGAAAACGGTGAACTTCGATGCCAGCTTCCAAGATCTCAGCCACTTCACTGGCGTCTATTGAGTCCAGGTCGCCGATCAGGAAGTCGGGCTTGAGCCCGAGCCGCTTGAGGTGACGGAGACCGCCATCCACAGCCACCAGGAAGTCGCCAGGCAACAGACTCACTTCAAAACCGGGTTTGGCTTGGCCGTTTACGAAGAGCACCGCGCGTTTATTAGTTTGCATCAAAAAACACCTTCCGCCGGGAGGGTGTTTTGTTGGTCCAGATGCACATCCCTCCGCCGGCATTATCCGGATCAGGTCATTCGGGTCGGACTGTGCGTCCCTCTCAGCCTTGCGGCTCCCCGTGATTTCTACCCATAATCTTACCACGAATGGAAGATGAGTTGCCAGTCTTTGTAAATCTGAGCTTATCCTTAATAAATTTGGAAAATACTTTAAAATCACATATATTATTGTTAATGTGGTTGTGGGGGATTGATTTCGCAAGGGCAGCTCTGCCTTTAGTGTTGCCACAAACATTAAGGCAAAACCTGCAATTATCCGGATCAACTTGGGGAAGTATTGAGGAGAGAGATGGAACAGATTTTTATCGCGAGGGAAGAACAACTCAAGCAATTGGGTGATTGCCTGGTGCAGGCAGTTGGCGGGCAGGGGCGGGTGTGCTTTGTGAGCGGGGAAGCCGGCAGCGGCAAGACCACCCTGGTGCAGGAATTTGTCAAGCGGGCACAGGGGCAGGACAAAGAGCTGGCGGTGGCAGTGGGCTTGTGCGATGCCCAATCTGGGATAGGGGATGCCTACCTGCCGTTCAGGGAGGTATTGGGACAGCTGACAGGCGATGTGGATGCCAAACTGGCACAGGGCGCGATCACCAAAGAGAATGCAGGCAGACTGCGCAACATGCTCGTGCTGGCCGGGCAGGCCATCGTGGATGTAGGCCCGGATTTAATTGGCGTGTTTGTGCCCGGGGTGGGGCTGGTGACCAAGCTGGGCGCTTTCGTGGCGGAGAAAGTCGGCTGGCTGGACAAGCTGGAGAAACTGGTCAACAAACCCAAGGCCAATCCGGGGGAGAGCGGCATCCAGGAAAGCCATATCTTTGAGCAATATGCCAACGTGCTGTGCCGGATAGCTGAGAAACACCCGTTGTTGATCATCCTGGACGATCTGCACTGGGGCGATGCCGCCTCGATCAACTTGCTCTTTCACTTGGGCAGACGCATCGGGCAGCACCGCATCCTGATCCTGGGCACCTATCGCTCTGCTGAAGTCGCGATTGGGAGGGGTGGAGAGCGGCACCCTTTGGAGAAAGTGCTGGCTGAATTCAAGCGCTACTTTGGGGATGTGACCATCGACCTGGACAAAGCAGTCGAAGAAGAAGGTAAGCAATTTGTGAAAGCCTTTCTGGAGAGCGAACCCAACAATCTCAAAGATACCTTTATCACCAACCTCTATCACCACACCGGCGGGCATCCTTTGTTCACAGTGGAACTGCTACGCAACATGCAGGAGAGGGGCGATTTGGTCAAGGATGAGGAGGGCAGGTGGGTTGAGAGCCAGAGCCTGAACTGGGAAAACCTGCCGAGAAAAGTGGAAGGCGTGATCGAGGAACGCATCGGCAGGCTGGAGGCAGAACTCAAACATTTGCTGACGATTGGTAGCGTGCAGGGGGAGGACTTCACCGCAGAAGTAGTGGCGAGAGTGCAGCAAGCAGAGGCAGGGGGATTGATCCGCAAGCTGAGTGGGGAGCTGGAGCGGCAGCACCGCCTGGTACGGGCGGAAGGCATCCGGCGCCTGGACCCGGGCGGGCAGAGACTATCGCTCTTCAGGTTCCAGCACAACCTGTTCAGGACCTATCTATATAACGAAATGAGCGAGGCCGAGAGAGCCTATCTGCATGAAGATGTGGGCAATTCACTGGAAGCTTTGTTTGGTGAACAGGCGGGTGAGATCGCCGTGCAGCTGGCCTTGCACTTTGAGAAGGCGGGCTTGGATGAGAAAACGCGTTACTACCTGCAGAAAGCAGGCGAGCAAGCCGCTGCCAGGTATGCCAACGAGGAGGCGATCGCCTACTTCACCCGGGCACTGGAACTGACACCTGAGACTGACCTTGAGAAGCGCTTTGAGCTGCTGATGCTGCGTGAAGAGCTAAATTCACTGGGTGGAAACCGGGAAGATCAGTCAAAGGACCTTGAATTTGCGTCCGAGTTGATTTTGAAAATGGAAAATAAAGGAAAAATGACCAGCTTTCTACTAAAGAAAGCGGGATATTTTGAGCAGATTGGAAAATACCAGGAGGCACTGTCGCTGCTGGAAGAAGCTAAGCTGAACACAGTTTCTGAGGATGATCTGGCACAAAACGCAAGGATTCACAAGGGGATTGGTTTTATTCTGTGGAAGAAAGGCTCATTTAACGAAGCTCTTGAGGAATCCGAGTTAGCACTTGGCATGGCACAGAAAGCCGGCTTGACCAAGCTCGAAGCGGGAGTGCTGCATGATCTTGCGGTCATCCATTGGCGCATGGGCTCAGTGGACAAAGCCAGGGAAATGGCTGAGCAATCTCTGAACATCAGCCGTTCACTTGCAGACACCAGGGGGGAATCGATGGCATACAGTATCCTGGGAAATCTTGCTCTAACCAAAAACCATTTCCAGGAGGCAAAAGAGTATTATCAAAAGATGCTATGCTCGGAAACCAAAATTGGGGACATCCGGGGACAAGGCATGGCTCAGGGCAATCTCGGGATTATCGCTGAGATCGAGGGGAACCATTCAGCGGCGATCCAAATCTTTAGAAATGTGCGTGACATTTTTCATAGGATGGATGATTTAGCCAGTGAAGCCCGGGCTTGGGCACACATAGGCTTGGATTATTCTCTGCAAGGTTCGTTCGAGTCGGCAATTCAAAACCTTGAAAAGGCCATGACAATTTTCCGCGAGATTGATGGCAAGCAAGGTCTTCAATGGGTGCTCGGTCTGTTGAGCAGGGTGCATTTGGACCTTGGGCAACTTGCTCCTTCAGAAAAGCACTGCCTGGAAGCTCTGGATATCGCTCAAAACGCAGGCGTCAAATATTATGAAAAATTTAGCTGGTGGATGTTGAGCAGAGTCCACCTGGCACAAGGCGAAGTCGATCAGGCTGAAGGTGATCTGCAAAAAGCCATGAATGACGCGAATGAGGGCAGACAAAACAATGGTGTGCTTGCTTTGTTCGGGGAAATCGAACTGACCCGGGGAAATCTGGAAAAAGCATTGCGTTTTGTTAACGAAATTTTGGTTGAAGGAACAGACTTGCCTAATGAAATAGATAACAAAGACCGCCTGGAAATCTTATTGAGCTGTTATAAAGTTCTTGCTGCAAATGGCGACGAAAGAGCCAAAGCTGTTCTACGATCGGCGTACACTCTTCTCGGTGAACAGGTTGAAAATATCACTGATCAAACGATCAGACAGGCGTTTCTGCAGAATGTGCCTGCAAATCGTGAGATCCTGGCAGCCTATAGTCATAGTTCTTCTGACGATAATTAGTAACCTCGCCATATTTGACAATCTCGGCGAGCTTGATAAGGAAACAATAGAAAGACAAACCGGGTTGAATTTTCAACCCGGTTTGTGTCAACTTATTTCAAAGAAAGATTGAGATTACCCGCCAGCGAGCAATTTGGCGATGGAACCTGTAATGATGCCCCACAGCGAGAAGTCCTGCCCGCCATAGACCAGCATCCAGTTGTTGATGGTATTCATGAAGAAGTAGGAACCGAGACCCACCAGGAAGACCATGATGATGCCCGAAACCGCCGCGCCCACGATTGCGCCGCGAACGCCGCCGGTACCGTTGCCGATGATGGCAGCTGTACCAATCTCGAAGAAGCAGGTGAAGGTCAGCGGAATAATGATTGTCGGGAACATACCTGCAGTCAGGAGAATGGTGATGGTGGATGTGATCATCGCCACGATGAAGCCAATGATCAGGGCATTCGGGGCGTAGTTGAACAACACAGGGCAGTCCAACGCGGGGATGGCGCCGGGAACGACTTTGTCGGCGATACCTTTGAAGGCCGGCACGATTTCAGAGATCAACATGCGCACACCCAGCAGCATGACCGTGACACCGGTTCCAAAAAAGAGTGATTTGGAGAAGATGTAGGTAAACGCGCCAGTATTACCGCCAGCGTAACCCCAAACTTCGCCTGGAACTTGTCCGTTCGCGCGGAGAATAAACGACATCACGATGTAGGTTATCGCAATCACAATTGAACCGGTAATCGAAACTTCCCTAAGGAAACTCAGTCCCTTGGGGAACTTGATGTCTTCTGTCGACTTTGCCTTGTTGCCGATCAGCTTGCCGAGATAACCGGAAATGACCGAGAGCGTCGTGGTGGGGTGGCCAATGGTGAAGCTGTCATCGCCAGTTACTTCTTTCACCAGCGGTTTCATCAGGTTGGGGGCGACAACCAGGTAAATGGCGGTCATGATGGTTGCCAGCACCACCAGGGGAACGCCGTCCAGCCCGGCATTAACGCCAGCAGCGGTGAAAACATAAGGGAACCAATACAACATGTGACCAGTCAGGAAGACGCTCTTCCACTTGGTGAAGCGTGCTACTAAAATATTGATCAGGAAACCGATCACCATCGCGATTCCGATCTGAGTACCATAGGGCGACATGTCAATATCGGGGGTTCCGGCTGCGGAGGGCATGATGGTGTTGAAGGCCTTTGCCAAACCATCAATGGAGCTGCCGACAATGATACCGGTACCTTGGCTGAGAACGAAGAAACCAATTGCGGTCATGGCAGTTCCGCGCAGGATCTCGCCAAAGGATTTCTTTTGCAGAATTAGACCGATCATGGCGATCAGGGCAAGGAAAATCGCACCCTGACCAAAAATTTCATTGATTATAAAATTGAGAATTTTCACGATGGCTCCTTTTATGAACGATGTTCTTCTAAGAATTTGAGAGTCTTTTCGGTGATTTCAGCTGTGCTCATGAAATTCCGAATTGGGATGACCGGCACCGTGGCGCGGTCTGCGATGCGGGAGTAGAGATCTTCGGAAATAAAAATTGCGTCGCATCTGTTTGACAGGCAGGTTCCAACATCACCACAAAATACTTCTGCTTCAAAATTTTGTTTCTTTAACACCTCCTCGAGCTTCATTCTTAACATCAGGGATGATCCACATCCAAAGCCGCAGACTGTTTGTATCTTCATTGTTGCTCCATTTTGATTGATCGAGTTCTAAAAAAGCAGCTAATGCAATTTTTGCGCCAGGAAGTGGATGCCCGGCTGTTCAGTACATACCCTTCCTCTGCGTATTGTTCACTTTATGGACGGGTATTGGAAAGAGAACGCGAAACTTAGACACACAAAGTGTACCAGTTGTCTTATTTCTCTGCAATAGTAAACGGCAGTAATTGGCCTGCGATTTACGGAAAGTGATGGCTATCCTGAAAGGGTTAAAAGGTATAATTTCTTAATACAACTTATCCACTATTGGTGAGAAGGAAGTAACAAGTGGCGAGAATTACCAAAACATCGCGTGTCCTCGAGGAATTGCTCTCTGAAATCAACCGTCCTGAGTCTCAGCATGGCGACTGCCTGCCCTCCGAAAGGGAGTTGGGTGAGCGCTTTAATGTCAGCCGGGTGGTGATCCGCGGCGCACTCGCGAGGTTGGAGGAGGAAGGTCTCATTTACCGCATGCAGGGGAAGGGGGCTTTTGTCAGTAAGAACAAGGTCAACCAAAACGCATCACGCCTGACCAGTTTTACCCAGGATATGCTCCAACGCAATATGATCCCAGGTTCGAAGATCCTGGCCAAGGAGTTTGTTCCATGCACGCCTTTCCTCATCTCCAAGCTGCAGATAAGCCGCGAGGAACCGGTTTTCATGCTGAAACGGCTGCGAATGGCAGACAATTCGCCGATGGCCATCGAAGTTTGCTTTCTCAGGGGGTGGATTGGCCAACGCATTGTCGATTCTTTGGTGGATAATGCCTCTCTTTATGGATTGCTGGCGGAAAAATGTGGAATTCGATTCAAGTATGCCATGCAAACGATCGAAGTCGGAACACTTGAGAAGGCAGAGCGCGACCTGCTGGGGGGGAATTGCCCGCGCTGTACGGCGATTATTACCCGGCAAACTTTTGACGTGGAAAATAATGTCGTGGAGTTCGTGGAATCGCGTTACCGAAGTGATCGCTACTTGTTCAACATGCTTTTGGATATGGAAAAACCCGAAAAGTGATTTTAAAACCAGCTGCGACTGAATAATTGGTTCGTTTATTCCTGAAAGAAAACAGGAAATTATTTTTTAAGATTGGAAAAGGGTGCTATAATTATTAGTTCATTGCTGGACAAAGAAAAAACCGAAAAACTATTGACTCATAGATCATTTTGTTATATAATAATCGCTTGCGTTTAATGCCTGAACTGACGCGTGGAATGCGTACTTGCGCCACGCTTTTATCATGTTAGGAGATATTGATGACTGACCTGATGCCACCAAAAAATTATGCGAGGATCCCTGTAGGGTTGGAATTGCCCCAGCTAATCCAGGTCCAGCTTGATTCTTTCCAGCGCCTTAAAGATGAAGGCCTGGGAAGTTTGTTTAATGAAATCTCCCCCATCATCTCTTATGGCAATGAATTGCGGTTGCACTTCCCCAGTGACACCCCTCTTGCCAAACAATTTGATCTCAAGTATTGGTTTGAACCTCCCAAGAACACGGTTGAGGAATGCCTCGAACGTGATCTGACTTATGCCTGTCCACTGTACGTTTCGGTTTTGCTGGACGGCAATGAATTGGGTGAAAAGCAAAGGCAGGAACTCTTCCTTGGGGATTTCCCTGAGATGACTCAGAAGGGTACTTTCATCATCAACGGAACTGAGCGCGTTGTTGTTTCTCAGTTGATTCGGTCGCCAGGCGTATATTTTGAGGCGGAGCTTGATCGTACTACGGGTCGAATGATGTCTACAGCCAAGCTGATCCCTGACCGGGGAGCCTGGATGGAACTCGAAACTCGCAAGAACGATTTCATTATCCTGAAATTCAACCGCAAGCGCACCGTGCCTATTACCGTCTTCTTGCGTGCTCTGGCAATTTTGAATGATGGCATGAGCGATTCTCTGATCAAAGAGGGTACGGATGAAGAGATCCTTGCCCTGTTTGCCGATGTGGATAACAACCAGGATCACCTTTACATTCAGAATTCCTTCGATCAGGAACCAGATTATGACCCAAGCAGCAACTTCTCTATTGCTGAAGCGTCGTTGATCGAATTTTATAAAAAACTGCGACCGGGTGAACCCCCGACACTTGATAATGCAAAGACTTATGTGACTGAGCAGATCTTTGATTCACGGCATTACGACCTGGAAGAGGTTGGTCGCTATAAACTGAATCAGAAGCTCGACCTGCAGGATATTGTCCCGATTGCACATCGCACCATCACCAAGAACGACATTGTGCGCCTGATCCGCCACATGATCGAGATCAACAA
>Ga0116172_10005241_pt1 | contig 10342 bp, 7 predicted proteins | sample AD_UKC083_MetaG_FD_89799 | JGI IMG/M metagenome (GOLD analysis project Ga0116172, IMG submission 89799) | Active sludge microbial communities of municipal wastewater-treating anaerobic digesters from USA - AD_UKC083_MetaG | ecosystem: Engineered > Bioreactor > Anaerobic > Digestate | place: USA...
ACCGCTTATTTTCCCGGAAAGTCCATAATCAAACAATTGTAAAGATAAATACAACACAAATAAAATGTGTAGCCGGCGGACGCCGTTCCGCCGCAAGAAAAAAAAGCGGAGCTTCAGCGAGCTCCGGCTACCCTTTTTTCGGCGGAACGGCGTCCGCCGGCTACCCAAAACTCAATAAAGCTTCAAGATGAGCAATAGTAATCCAAGTTAACTAATTGACAAATAAATATATACTAATTTTGGAACGAATAGTGCTTAAATATATTAAGTAAATATTTTTTGTATCAGGAGGATACGATGAAACGGCGTTGCTTGTTCTTTTTGATGGCGCTTAGCGTTGCTTTTGTTTTCGCGGAGCTGGGTCCGGTAAATGAAATGGGTGATAGTTTTTTTGCCGGCAAGCTTGGTTGTTATGCTAAAGGTGATACTTTAGCTTATGTTTCTGCAAAGCGGTCTGAAAATAACAATTTGTATTATCATATTCTTTTTCAAATTAGTTATGATGGAGGCCAGATTTGGCAAAGCAGTGTTGTAGATAGTTCTTTGTTTCATCCCACAGAACCTACTTTATATTACAGTCCGGAAGAAATAATCGTAAGTTGGAATACTCGGGAAGAGCATCTCTGCAAATATGCCCAAAGTATCAATTCTGGTGCTTCTTGGAATATTTCTCAGAATTGGAATTCCTTTGAAAGCAGTCCTTATTTAGAAAAGTACAATGGACAATTACGACAGTTTTCCCTAAAAGTCCCTTATCCTCAATGGGATCAGGAACGATATTTAATGCCGGATGAACCGGATCGGTTTAAGCCAGTGCATCTATATTTCAAAAATACACTAAGTCCAAATCAGACAGATACATATTTTTATGGATATGAAGATATTACAGGTGTAGTGCGTAGTAATTCAGATATTAAAATCAAACAATTAGGTGGAGGACAAAATAATGGATGGCCTACTTTCCACGAGCCAGTAATTATTTCAGGTAGTGTTAATAGTACTCCTTCCACATATCCCATAGACGCTGTATTTCAAGGTGGGTTAATAGAAAATGCTCCTCCTTTGGAATTTTCCGATTTCATTTTTACCAGGAGCAATTATCTTCCTGTTGGTCCTACAAATTATGATCCCAATCGTATTCTTTTAGTAGATGTAAATGGTGCAACTTATACATCCTATATTGGCCAGATTATGCCACCACATACTGTAACCACCGATGTTTGGACTAATTATCCCGTAGGAATTGAAAATCCGCCTTTATTTACCAATACATTTGCTGTATCCGATACAATCTGGATTCCCTATGGTCAAGGTTCTTGCAATAATCGGGGTTTCTTTGTAAATTCCAAGCTTTGGATAAAAGGGACTTTTAGTGGTCACCAAGTTTGGTGTGCCGCCGATACAATTATGATTATTGGTGAGATTTTATTAAGCGGAACTGTTCCAGGTGAATCACCTGAAAATAATCCAAACGATTCCGTTAAGCTTGTTTCCGAAAAAAGTGTTCTACTTAAATATGGCTATGTGGATCCTGTTAGTGGGGAGCGAATACATCCCAATTGTTTTAGCGATGATAATCCAGGCAATTATTACACCGATATTTATGCTTTGCGAGAAGATCCTGAGCATCCGTATAGAAAGGATGGAATTTTCAGCTTTGAATATCAACATCCTCATCCCTCAATGCCTGATTTAGTAATTAATGATTCTCTTTATACTTGGGTTGATCTACATCGCTATCATTATCCTCAAACCTCGGTAAATCCGTGGTCGGCAAATTTGGATTTACCTTGGTATAATCCACTCTGGCCTGAAGCTCAACCTTATCTGGAAAGAGGGAAAATCCAGCTTTGGGGTTCTGTAAATCAAATATGCCGCGGTTTTATGCATCGATCTTTGAGTGATTCAGAATATCCTTCCAACAGTGGTATCTGGAATCCGGAAAATGATTATTGCGGTGGAATTTCTTCTGTTCACTATAATGATCCGGCTACTGGAATTCTCTTGAGCACGCAAAATTTCCCGGGAGCAGCAGGAAGTGGGGTTGGTTATATAAGAGATTATCATGCAGATAATCGTTTCAGTTGGGGAATTGAAGCTCCGAACCCGATTTTTTATCCCTGGAAATTGGGTATTTCCCTTGAAGATTTTGTTAACAATGATCTTACAGACATAGATTGGGTGCCTCAATATAGACCCATTAACAGCAAATGTTTTACCCGCAAAGCGGATAAGGCATATTTTGCTTCCAACGATGTTCTTGCCAGCAGGATAGGGGAAATACCAATGCTTGAAGACCTAACTTCGCTTACCCAAAACCAGGGCGATATTTGTGGTTTGCACATATTGGCGGATAATGCTCTGTTAGTTCATCAAGAAAAAGAGGCAAACGGCAGCAGGGAACTGATAATCAAGGTCTTTAGCGATGTTAATCATACTTTAACCGATTCTTTTTCCTTGCCAGTTTTTTCAGGAATGAACGATGTAGCCGTTTTAGGAAATGGAACTATTATCCTTGCCACTTTGGGAGCAAATCGGACGATCAATCTTCGGAGATTAAATAGCGATGGGACTTTTACTACCATAGATACTTGGCAATTGAATTTCCTGGATCCGCAAACCCAAATTCATCCTAAAAGCAAAATATGCTTGCAACCCCGTCACCAAAACGCTCTGGAAGTAACCTTTATGCTATTTGCGGAAGGAGAGAACGGAGAGCCGGATTATTATCAGCTTTACCGAGCTGATGCATCCGTGCCTCTTGCCATCGAAGATCCTTCTGTTCCTGCCATAGAACCTGTTATGTTCTATGCCTATCCGAACCCTGTTCATACCAATTTGAAACTTCAAGTGAAGGTTCCCAATCAGAATACTCATAAAATCGAGATTTATAACCTGAAAGGACAAAAAATTGCTACTCTAAAGGGAAATTCGGCTAAAAACGAAATTGCCGAATACAACTGGAATGGCTGTGACGCTAAAGGTAAAAGTGTTTCTGCCGGAATTTATCTTGTCCGCTTAACTGTTGATGGTAAGGTTGTACAAAGTAAGCGAATCTGTAAATATTGATCTATAAAGGAGGGTTGACTTTTCTGGTCAACCCTCCAACTTAAGAAAAGCCATTTGCACCTTGATAACCCATTCTCTGTAGATATCTTTTGTAGGGCAGAGAACTAATTACCACTATAATACATTATCTATACACATATTACCAGTATCGGAGTACAATAAGATAAAAAATAAATATTCCTTCCCTGTATAAAATAGCCCCATCAGGACGACAAATACTAACACCGAATTGTATGTTACAATAACTTCAAAACAAAAATACTCCTTCCTTAGTTACCTGAAGTAGAACTACCGTCCTGCTTCTGGGGAAAATCCCGAGAGGCTGCACCACAGCTCTACCATAGATCCCTAAGGAAGATATAGAAATACTCCTAACATTAAAGAAGCAACATCGTTATATGGCAATTGCAATATTAGGATTAGAATTTACTATATCTTCCTTATAGCCTTCGGAAAAATATTGGCGTAACCAAGATCCGCTTCACGGTTACGATAAAGCGTAAATTTTCTGTTACCTAGGGTAAGACTTAATAACTTGTAATTAGAAAATAGTTATTTATACCTTTTGAAAAATCTCACCCAGGGTTTTCACGCTGCCTAACAGGGCTGATGATTCATAGGGTAAAACGACTGTTTTATCTCCTTGTTTGACAATCTCTCTGAATGCTTCAATATATCTAAGAGCAATCTGAAACTGAGCTGGATCGGTTCCTGTATTTTTTACAGCTTCAGCTATGGATATAATTGCTTGTCTTTCACCTTCGGCAACCAGTTTTTTTGCTTGTGATTCACCCTCTGCACGCGCTATGCGAGCTTGTTTTTCTCCGTCTGCAACCCGAATTTGATATTCTCGTTCCCCATCTGCTTGTAATATTTTGGCGCGTTTATCGCGTTCGGCGCGCATTTCTTTTTCCATAGCCGTTCTAATTTCTTCTGGAGGTAAAATTTCTTGCATTTCCACCCGGTTTACTTTTACGCCCCATTTATCGGTAGCTTCATCTAAAATATCACGCAATTTAGCATTAATAGCATCGCGCGAAGTTAAAGTATCTTGCAAGGTTAATTCTCCGATAACATTACGCAGTGAGGTCTGAGTAAGTTTTTCAATCGCTTCAGGTAAATTGCCTATTTCATAAACAGCCTTATAAGGATCGGTTATTTGAAAATAAAGCAAAGCATTAATATTGATGGAAACATTATCACTGGTGATAACATTTTGCCGGGGAAAATCATAAACATTCTCCCTTAGGTCAATTCTATCCTCTATTTTATTTACAACAACAACATTTCCGCGATAGTCAATTTTGTTATAACGCCAATGAATTGGACGGGTTTTATCAAAAATAGGAATGATAATGTGAATCCCGGAATCCAAAGTCCGATAATATTTTCCTAAGCGTTCTACAATTACGACACTCGCCTGACGCACAATTATCAGTCCACGAGAAATGAAAGTAAGAACTAAGATTGCAAAAATGAGTACCACATATAGGTAAGCCATTATTACCTCCCTAACTATTTTTTTTCCTTATTTCCCCACTTTGTTTTTTTGGCAAGAAAAAACTGAAAAAGAGTAGGTCAAAGTGCGGGAGTTCAAAGTTCAAAGTGCGGGAGTTCAAAGTTCAAAGTGCGGGAGTTCAAAGTTCAAAGTTATGCTTTTTGTGTTTTCAGTGTTTTCGGTGATTTCGGTGGCTAAAAAAATTTACTTGACTTAAGTTGCCTTCCCAAAAATAATAAAAAAAAGAAATCAAGTGAGGTAATTATGTTAACCTATACTGAAATTCGTAGTAATGCGCGTGAATTTTTACGAGGGAAATGGAATAATCCCTGTGCATTGATTATTCTTATTTTAGCCCTGATTAATTTTGGAGTTTCTTGTGTACCTTATCTTGGTTCTGTTATTTCTATTCTTGTTACAGGACCTTTTTTTTTGGGATTAGCTATTGTTTTTCTGAAACTGGTTAGAGGTGAAGAGATTACAATAGAATTGATGTTTGAGGGCTTTAAGGATTTTACCCGTAGTTTTATTGCCGGTGTTTTAATCATAGTTTATATCTTTTTATGGAGTTTATTGTTGATAATCCCTGGAATCATTGCTTCGTATGCCTATTCAATGACTTTTTTCATTCTGGCTGATAATCCTAATTTAACTGCCAATGAAGCAATTACAGCTAGTAAAGAATTGATGAAAGGCCATAAAACGGAGCTCTTTTTGCTGGATCTTTCTTTTATCGGTTGGATTTTACTGGGAATATTATCTTGCGGAATTGGTTTTTTGTGGATAGCAAGTTACATTGAAACAGCTAGGGCAATTTTCTATCATGAAATTAAAGGCGAAGCAATTGTGGAACCGATTGTTGATGCTACTTTTGAAGAGGTAGCCAATAAACCGCTTGAGGAAGAATAATTTAAATTCAGCGCTTCTCAAAAGGTGATTTAAAAAGCGATATTAACGCTTTATGTAAAGGTATATTTTGCTTTTCCACTACAAAAAAAAGAGGAATAAAACTTAGCCAACGTAATATTCCCCCTACCCCAAAAATCACCTGTTCAGGTTCAAAAACGCGTTTGCCAAAAGTTAAAGCCGATGGAAAAAATATACCACAGGCAAGGGTAGAAACCATCATTGCTAAACCTGTTATTGCTCCGTAAACTCCAGAATAAACTTGTTCGCTACCCTTGGCTGCAACCGATAAAACAAAATTGGTAGTGATTATTCCTGTTCCAGCCCACATACAACCTGAAATAAGTGCTTCAAACCATAAAATTGTATAGTTGCCAGGACTGGTAAATAGCCAAAGCATTGGATTTAATCCACCTAAAGCAACGCAAATTTTCATAGCTGTTTTGTTGCCGTTATTGTCGATAAAGCGTCCCCAAAATTGATATGATAAAAGGGAAGAACATACACTAATAGTGTTATATAGCTGAATTTCAAATAAGCTCATAGATAGCTTTTTCATCATATAGGGTCCCCAAAAAGGACTTCCTACTCCCGTTGCCAGCATCCACCATATCCCAAAAATGAGTAATAACCGAAAATTTTTATCCCTAAAAGGTGAAAGATAACGTTCCCGTAAACTTAGTTCCGGAACCGAAGTTATCAGGTTTTCAGGTTGACGCTTTAGAAAGATTAACCCAATTAAACCAATAATAGAAGCGAAAGCAAAAACACCAGCTAAAAACCAGGGTTGATTTTGCGGAATAAAAAAATGCTCTGCTTTTAATAAATGTATGTAGCTAGCTTTAAAAGCACCTTTTGCCGCTTCAAATAAATCTATATGAAAACTAACAATGTAGCTAACTATAAGCCCTACACCAATTAAGACCTGATTCCGTTTGGAAAAGAAACGCCCGCGAATAGATAGAGGAATTAGATCACTGATCCAAGCAATCCAAATATTGGATCCCAGAGATTGTAGTCCAGCACTGAAAAAAAGCAATATCAGTACAAACCAAATACCCTGTAACTGACTATGAAATAATAATGATAGCCCTAAAAAAAAGGTTAAAAAACGCCCTAGGGCAGTAATGAATATACAGGCATTTTTACGCTCTCTCAATTTATGAGTAATAGCCACTCCCAAAGGTTGCCAAATTGCAGAAACCTGACCAATTGCACTTAGTAAACTGTAATGCATTGGCGAAGCATTTAAAATAACCATCAATTTTACAATAAAAGAAGAACCAATCACTGACAGATTACCATAAATCTGAGCAAAAATACCTTCTGTGATAGAGGTCCTAAAACTGGTTCGAAGACGGCTATCCTTCTGCTTTTTATATATCTTGGACATTTAAATTCCCTTATAATTTCTATTGCTCATTTTATTAAGGGGCTGTTCCTGTCCAGAAAATTGTAACCAAAAGTGAATTTTCGAAACAAGGATTTTAGGATTGGTTCACGCAGATTACGCAGATCACGCAGATTTAGTTTTAGAAACAAGGATTTAAGGATTTAAGGATATGTTCACGCAGATTACGCAGATTACGCAGATTTAGTTTTAGAAACGAGGATTTAAGGATTTTAGGATTAAGAGGATTTCTAATGTAAAGTTCCGTTAGGAACGATACATACTAACGACGGGTTTTAACCCGGCGCAAAGAAGAACGAATAAAAAAAGTCCCATCGGGACGACAGATTTGATCGATGGGTTTTAACCCGGCGAAAAATACAGAAAGGTAGATAACTTCATCAATTCACAACAAACAAACTATCAAGCCTTCATAGAATATAGCAGAAACTTGATAACTCAGTTGCAAGCTGAACGACAGGATTTCGTTCTTCCAGGATATCAAAAGTAAAAAAGCCCCTTCCTCCTAAAAATCCTGATATCCTATAATCCTCGTTTCTATAATGTTGGTAATCTCTAAAATCTATTCGTGATACTTGACAAAAACCAAAGGCAATCAAAAAAAGGAATATATTAGTATAGAAACTTACAGGTTAGGTTAATGGCTCAAGATATGAATGAAGACCGGGATTTATACTCTTCCGAATTGAAAGAACTTCTCAGAGAAACATTAAAACACTCTATTGAGGGAGAATTTTCCACTCATAGTGAAGACCCTTATTTCTATACAAAAAAAGGCTATCCCCTACAAACCGAGATTGATGGTTTACCTCTTTATCCAGAATTTATTCCGGAGGTTTTACTAACCTGGGCAAATTTAGATACAACTATTAAAAGACATAAAGAAGATATCCTAGTTTTGGATTTGGAGACTACTGGTTTACGCAGTAATGGCATTTTTGCTTTTATGATTGGTTTGGGTTATTATGAAAACGAGCAGTATATCGTAGAACAGATCTTTCTGCCTGATCCAGAAGCAGAATTAAATTCCTTCGATCGCCTCATTGAATTGATAAAGGAAAAATCACTGCTAATTACATTCAATGGTAAAACCTTTGATGTGTCGGTTTTAGAATCTCGGCTTTTATATCATCAAATATGGCTTAATTTACGAGAAATGGAACACTTGGATTTATTACATATTGCCCGGCGACTATGGAAAAATAAACTTCCCTCCTGTGCTTTGGAAACCTTAGAATTCTATATTCTGGGTCAGATCAGAGATAAGGAACTTGATATTGCAGGCGGGGAAATTCCGCAGACCTATTTTAATTACCTAATTAATGGTGATCCAGAACTTATCCGAAGAGTATTTTTGCACAATCATACAGATATTTTACATACAGCAGCACTGTTCACTTTAATTTGTAACAGCATTTCCTATCCTCCTGAAAAAGGGATGGATATAAGAATTGATTATCATTCTTTGGCTATGCTGTACCAGAGCCAAAATCGAATAGATATTGCCAAAAATATACTTCTGGATTTACTATCACTTGGATTTATCGATAAAGATATTTTAAGAGAACTCGGCTTCATCTATAAAAAAGAAAAGGATTACGATTCTGCCTATGATTGTTTTGAAATAGCTGCTTCTCTAAATTGCCCTATCGCTATGCAAGAAAGCTGTATCATTCTGGAATATAAATATAAACGCTATGCAAAAGCGCTCGAAATAGCAGAAAAATTAAAAGCTTATCTGCTTAGCCGTCCAATCGTTAATCTTAATAAAGTGACAAATACAGAAAAACGCATCGAACGGCTTAAACTAAAGCTAAATAAGATAAAATGAGGTAAAAATAAATGAATTCGGTAAGTTTTGGTTCGGACAATCATAGTGGAATTCATCCCCAAGTTTTGGAAGCAATCCAAAAAGCTAATTATGGCTACTGCCCTGCCTATGGAGATGATCCTCTAACTATCAAGGTCTTAGAACAAATCAAACAACTTTTTGGGGGAAATTGTGATGCCTGGTTTGTAATTACAGGAACCGGAGCTAATATACTTTCTTTGCAGTCTGTTATACATTCCTACAATGCAATTATCTGTCCCAAAAGTGCTCATATAAATACTGATGAATGCGGGGCAGTGCAAAAATTTACGCAAAGCCGTTTGCAACCAATTGAAACTACCGATGGGAAATTGACCCCGGAATTGATTGCTCCCTTACTTTTAGGTAATCGGGATCAACATCATTCTCAGGCAAAAGTTATTTCTATCTCCCAAAGCACAGAATATGGAACTTTGTATTCATTGCAGGAACTGAAAGCACTTGCCGATTTCGCTCATCAAAATAATATGTTTTTACATATCGATGGAGCGCGTTTGGCAAATGCTGCTTCCGCTTTAAACTGTTCTCTGAAAGAAATGACAAAAGATATTTCTGCCGATGTTGTTAGCTTCGGGGGAACAAAAAATGGTTTACTTTGCGGCGAAGCAATTATCAGTTTTAATCCAGAAATAACTTCCGATATGCGTTTCTATAGAAAACAAGCAAGCCAGCTTTTAAGTAAAATGCGTTTTGTTTCTGCTCAGTTTGAAGCATATTTACAAGATGATTTATATCTGCAAAATGCTTTCTGCGCCAATAAAATGGCAAAACTATTAGCAAAACGCTTACAGGAAATAAAGGAAGTTACCGTAACTCAGGAAGTGGAAGTAAATTCCCTATTTGTTATCTTACCTGAACATATTATTGAAACCCTGCAGCAAAAATACCATTTTTATACTTGGAATGAGGCAACTAACGAAGTCCGACTAATGTGCAGTTTTAATACTAAAGAAGAACATATAGATGAGTTTATTAACGACCTCAAAACACTACTGTAAATCTGATAACTTCTATGTGAGTAAGTTGTCCTTGTAAATCACAAGCACAGTAAATCCCGATTCACAGTAAATCCAAAGTTCTGGTAAAACACGAGGCACAGTAAATCCAAAGTTCTGGTAAAACACGATCCACGTAAATCCAAAGCTCTGGTAAAAGACGAGGCACAGTAAATCCAAAGTTCTTGTAAAAGACGATCCATAGTATATCAAGAACTATTGTAAAATAAAGTGATAGTAAATCAAGAGCCATTGTAGAGCAAGAGTCATTTTTGTAGTGAGACATTTTTTAGTTCCGTTAGGAACGATACATACTAACGACGGGTTTTTAACCCGGCGAAAAAAATGTACATCTAAAAAAAGTCCCAGCGGGACGACAGATTTTAGCTACAGGTTTTAACCCGTCTAAATAAAAGTGTCGCCCTAAGGGACTATTAAGAAGAAGCAGTTTATAAAATCCTCTAAATCCTGAAATCCTTAAATCCTAAAATCCTTGTTTCTAAAATTCACTCCTTACATCCTTGTTTCTCAAATTCACGCAATTCAAAACTATAGCTTGTCAGATGAAATTATTGGATTATACTATTATCAAA
>Ga0116172_10005242_pt1 | contig 10341 bp, 9 predicted proteins | sample AD_UKC083_MetaG_FD_89799 | JGI IMG/M metagenome (GOLD analysis project Ga0116172, IMG submission 89799) | Active sludge microbial communities of municipal wastewater-treating anaerobic digesters from USA - AD_UKC083_MetaG | ecosystem: Engineered > Bioreactor > Anaerobic > Digestate | place: USA...
GCCCTTTCAGGGCAAGTTCCATTGGCGCCTCATTCCCAGGGAAAACCTGGCCCTTCGGGCGGCGGCCTGGCCTGGGCTATAGGCGGATGTCCCGTTGGGACAACAGAAAAATCACATAACCGAGGACCGCCCATGCCGCTGGCAGCCACTTCTCAAGGCGCATTTTGGTGCGATTGCCCTGGGTGGTCCGCCCCGCCCCGCCCCGACGCCGCCCCCCGGAAATCTGGTATACTTCGCACAAATCACCCCCGCAAAAAGGGAGAACCCTACCATGAAAGCGATCCTGGCGACGGAAGACGGGACGGTGCTGGAAGGCCGGGCCGTGGGCGCCGAGGGCGAGTCCGAGGGCGAGCTGGTCTTTAACACGAGCATGACGGGCTATCAGGAGATCCTGACGGACCCCTCCTACGCCGGCCAGATCGTCACCATGACCTACCCCCACATCGGCAACTACGGGGTGAATGGGGACGACGTGGAGTCCGGGCACCCCTATGTCCGCGGCTTTGTCATGCGCGAGTGCTGTTTCGAGCCGAGCAACTGGCGCGCCACGGCCAGCCTGCCGGAATACCTCCGCAAGCACAATGTCGTCGCCATTGACGGCGTGGACACCCGCCGCATCACCCGCCTCCTCCGCACCAAGGGCGCCATGAAGGCCGTCATCAGCACCACCGACCTCAACCCCGACTCCCTCGTGGCCAAGGCCCGCGCGGGCGCGGACATGGCGGGCAGCGACTTCGTGAAGGAGGTCACCCTCCGCGAGCCGTCCGCCTGGCCCGCCCCGGCCGCGCCGAAGTACCGCGTGGTCGCCATGGACTACGGCATCAAGCGCAACATCCTGCGGCTCCTGGCCGACGCGGGCTGCGAGGTCACCCTCCTCCCCGCCACCGCCGGCCCCGACGAGGTCATGGCCCTCAACCCCGACGGCGTCTTCCTCTCCAACGGCCCCGGCGACCCCGCCGCCCTGCCCTATGTCTACCCGACCGTCCAGGCGCTCATGGAGAAGCGCGTGCCCATCTTCGGCATCTGCCTCGGCCACCAGATCCTCGGCCACGCCTTCGGCGGCACCACCTACAAGCTGAAATTCGGCCACCGCGGCGGCAACCAGCCCGTCCTCAACACCGTCACCGGCAAGGTGGAGATCACCGCGCAGAACCACGGGTTCGCCGTGGACCCCTCCTCCCTTGATCCGGACGAGGTCGAGTTCACGCACCTGCACCTGAACGACAAGACCTGCTCGGGCATGGCCCACAGGAAGCTGCCCATCTTCAGCGTCCAGTACCATCCCGAGGCCTCCCCGGGCCCCCACGACAGCCGCTACCTCTTTGAGAAGTTCACGCGGCTCATGGACGACTACCAGGCCGCCAGGGCCGCCCAGTGACGGAAGGCCGACCCTCCGCCCTGCTCGTCTTTGATGTGGACGGCACCCTCCTCCAGACGGAGCGCGTGACCGTCCCCGCCGTCCAGCGCACCCTCCGCGCACGCGGCCTCGCCGAGCCCGACGCCGCCGTCATCTGCTCGTTCTTCGGCAGGTCCGTCGCGGCCTACGAGGCCTGGCTCGCCTCCCTCTGCCCCCCCGGACAGATGGAGGAGATCGTCGCCGAAACCAACGCCCTCGAACTGCGCCTCATCGGCGAGGAGGGCCGCCTCTACGACGGCGTCCCCGAAACCCTCCAGCGCCTCCGCGACGCCGGACACCGCCTCGCCGTCTGCTCCAACGGCCCCCAGGACTACGTGGACACCTTCCTCGACGCCCACCGCCTGCGCCCCCTCTTCCACGGCGTCCGCGCCCGCGGCGCAAGGCCCGAGGGAAAACCCGTCATGGTCGGCGAACTCCTCGCCGAACTCGGCGGCGGCCCCGGCGCCGTCATCGGCGACCGCGCCGACGACCTCCGCGCCGCCCACGAAAACCGCCTCACCGCCGTCGCCGCAACCTACGGTTTCGGCAACCCCGCCGAACACCAGGAAGCCGACATCCGCCTGGAACGCTTCACCGACCTGCCCGACCTGCTCGCGGAACGGTTCTGACCGCCCCCAGCGAGGCTAGACCGCCGAATACGCGATGGACTGCGAGTTCGCTCCAGGGCGCGGCAAGCAGCGCCCCTACAGGAGGTTCGTCCCGTGGTTTCGCGTCTGCCCCGGTCATGGGCAGGTAGGGGCGCTGCTTGCTGCGCCCTCTTGTGTCCCGGCAGGACCGTCTCTGCGGCAATCAGGAAGGCTCCGGCCGCTGGAACCAAGCGGGCCGCACTCGCATAATTACAGGCAGGAGGGCCTGCGCCATGCGGAAGGTTCCTGTGCTCGCGGTGGTTCTCGTGTGCTGCGCCTGCGGGGGCGGACTGGCTGAATCCCTGACCGTCGTCCTGGACCCGGTGGATCTCCCCGACAAGGCCGAGGACAGGGTCGGAAAATCTTACGGGATGATCACCCTTCCCCTGAAGAAGGCGTCGCCCGTTGGAGCGGCGCGGCCCGCCGACGCCGGTCCCGGTTTGCGGCAGGGTGTCGTGCCCCTTGGCAAGGGGGGGCAGGACATCGCCTTCGCCATAGACCGCCATCCGGAAACCGGCTGGTACGAGCGGCTTTGGGTGGACTGGAATGGGGACAAGGCCCTGACCCCTCAGGAACTCATTTCCGCAAGGGCGGAGGTCGGAAAACCGGTGGACATCCACCCGGGGGGCCTGTTCACACCCGTTTCCACGGTGTTTCGGGTGGAGATGCCGGTCCTCAGCCCCCCGGAGGCCGAAGCGGCGCCCGTTTTTGAACTGTCCTTGAGAGAGTACCGGCGCGCGGAGGCCGGCGGGCCGGGAAAGGAAGAGGCCGAACCCTCTGCCGCACTGCATTCGACCCGCTGCCGGCGGGGACGGTGCACGGTGGGGCGCAAGGCCTATGAGGTGACCCTGCTGGACCTGAACGTGAACGGCCGCTACAACGACTTCGCAAGAACGTACGGGTCCGGTGACGGGGCGGTCTTCCGGGAGGAGGGGGACGGAGCAGAGCACGAGAGCAGGCTCGTCGAGCCGCTGAACGGGTTCCGGGGCTTCGGGGAGGAACTGTATGATCTGGCCGTGGCGGCGGACGGTTCTGAACTCACCCTGTCCCCGTCCCCCCTTCCGAAAGGCTGGCTGGTGATGAATCCGGCACCCGACTGCCTGTACCTGAGCGGCGAGGGATGCAGCCTGAGGATCAGAAGCACCGAAAAAGTGGCGCTCCCCGCCGGACGATACGAACTGGCGCATGTCACGTACAGACAACTCGGCGACGATGGACGGATGTACACCCTGTCGGGCGGCCGCGTCCGCGATCCCGTGCATTTCACGGTCAAGGAGGGGAAGAAGACCGCCGCCCCGTTCGGGCCGCCCTTCACCGCCGGGGTCGAATGGGAGATGTTCAGGAAGGGATACCACCTGTCGGCGGACATCCGGGGGGCCGCGGGGGAGAACTACGCCTATTCCACCGAAGAGGGCCTGATGCTTGGGGCAACCCCCTCCGGGGAACTCGTCCTGCGCTCGCGTTCGGGAAGACTGCTGGCCCGGATCAAGCGGAATGCCCGGCACAGTGTGGATGCCATCCCCCCGGACTTCAGCTGGGAAGGGCCGCTTCCGGAGCGCGGGGTCACGGTCACTCCCGATCTGGGCCTTCCCTGGAAAATGAAGATCCGAAAAACCGTGATCGAACCGGGGCAGAAGAAGAGCGAATAGACGGCGCGAAGCCCCCTGCCCGCGCTATTGCCCGCTGCGTTCGAGGAGGTTTCGGAGGTAGGCGGCGTAGGAGCTTTTTCCCATGCGGTCGCAGGCGGCGCGGAGTTCGGGGAGGCCGATCCATCCGCGGGCGAGGGCGATCTCCTCGAGGCAGGCGATCTTGAGGCCCTGGCGGTCCTCGATGACCTGGACGAACTGGCCGGCCTCCATGAGGCTGCGGTTGGTGCCGGTGTCGAGCCAGGCGACGCCGCGCCCGAGGACGCGCACCTGGAGCCGCCCCTCGTCGAGGTAGAGGCGGTTGAGGTCGGTGATCTCCAGCTCGCCGCGGGGGCCGGGGCGCAGGGCGCGGGCGCGCTCGGCCACGCCGGGCCCGTAGAAGTAGAGGCCGGGCACGGCGTAGGGGCTCTTGGGCGCGGCGGGCTTCTCCTCGAGGCTGACGGCGCGGCCGGCGGCGTCGAACTCGACGACGCCGTAGCGCTCCGGCTCGCTGACGTAGTAGGCGAAGATGAGCGCGCCGTCGGTGAGGACGGCGGCGTCCTTGAGCGCGCCGCCGACGCCGTGGCCGTAGAGGATGTTGTCGCCGAGGACGAGGCAGGAGGGGCCGCCGCCGATGAAGTCGGCGCCGATGACGAAGGCCTGGGCGAGTCCCTCGGGTTTCGGCTGGGCCGCGTAGGAGATGGACACGCCCCACTGGGAGCCGTCGCCCAGGAGCCGCTCGAAGAGGGGCAGGTCGTGGGGCGTGGAGATGAGCAGGATGTCGCGGATGCCCGCGAGCATGAGGACGCTCAGGGGGTAGTAGACCATCGGCTTGTCGTAGACCGGCAGCAGCTGCTTGCTGACCGCCACGGTCAGGGGGTGCAGGCGCGTGCCCGCGCCGCCCGCCAGCACGATACCCTTCATCGGACCGCCCTCCTCAGGTTTTCCGCCGCGCGAGGAACGGGCCCATCGCGAACCAGTCCAGCCCCGCGCGGACGAAGGTGTCGGCGCCCTCCTCCGGCGTGCGCACGATGGGCTCCTCGTGCATGTTGAAGCTCGTGTTCAGGACCACGCCGCCGCCGGTGAGCTCGCGGTAGCGCGCGAGGATCCGGTGGAAGCCGGGGTTGGCGTCGGCGCGCACAAACTGCGACCGCGCCGTGCCGTCCACATGGACCACCGACGGGTACCGCTCCGCCATCAGGGGCGTGCAGTTGAAGCACACGGTCATGAACTCCGCCGCGTGGCGCGCGGCGTCCCCCCGCGCCACATAGAGGTCCGCGTCCTCCTCGGGCAGGGCCGGGGCGAAGGGCATGAAATCGCTGCGCCGGAGCAGCGTGTTCAGCCGGTCCGGCACCTTCGCGTCGCAGGCCGGGGCGAGGATGCTGCGGTTGCCCAGGGCGCGCGGCCCCCACTCCATGCGCCCGTCGAAGCGCGCCACCAGCGCGCCCTCCGCCAGGCGCTCCGCCACGGCGCCCCCGATGTCGTCCCGCCGCTCATAGGAAAGCCCCGCGCCGCGCAGGGCCTGCTCCAGGCGCGCGTCGGGGTATCCGTCGCCGAAAAAGACGTCGCGGACGCGCTGCGGCTTCAGTCCGCCGCGAGCGGCGATGGCGCCCAGCGAGAGCCCACCGTCGCCCATGTTGGGGTAGACGAACACCGTCTCGACGCCGTCCAGCTCGTGGAGGCGCTGGTTCAGCTTCACGTTGGCGAAGACGCCGCCCGCCACGGCGAGGCGCGTCAGGCCGGTGCGGTCCACCCAGCGGCGCGCCACGTCGAGCACGGTCTTCTCCAGAATGTCCTGCGCCCAGGCGGCCACGTCCTCGCGGGGGTATTTCCCCAGGAGCGTGTCCTTTGCCCAGACCACGCCCTGGCGGCCGTGGGGGCCCGTGTAGACGATGCTTTCGCCGTCCATGCGGAACAGCTCCGGCTCGCGCACCCGCGCGGGGTCGCCCAGCGCGGCCAGCCCCGTCAGCTTGCCCTCGTCGCGGCAGGGCACAAACCCGAAGGCCTCGGTCAGCGCCTCGAAGAAGAGGCCGAAGGAGTCCCGCGACGGCACGGCCCACAGGCGCTCCACGCCCGTCTCCGCGTCAAAGCGCGACACGGTCAACGACAGGCCGTCGCCCATGCCGTCCGCCGTGACGCACAGCGCGCGGTCATACCCCGAGAGGAAGCCCGCGCCCGCGGCGTGGCCCTCGTGGTGGTCCACCATCTCCACCGGCACCCCCGGCCGCAGCCCCGGCAGCCGCCGCCGCATCACGGCGGGCAGCATCCGGCGCACCCAGCCGCGCGACGCGGCGTCGGGCGCGGTGTGCGACAGCGGGGTGAGGAACGTGACGCCGTCCATGGCGCGGCGCAGGAGGGTGTCCCGCTTGTCGCGCTTGACCGCGTAGATCCAGTCGTGCAGCTTCGGGAACAGGCGCACGGGGAGCGGCGGGGTCATGAGGCCGGACACGCAGACCCGGTCCACGTCGGCCAGCGTGGCGCCCGTTTCTCGCAGGGCGGCCTCGAGCGAGCGGCGGGGAAACCCGCCCTCGTTCTTCCGGCGCGTGTAGCGCTCCTCGTTGGCGGCGAACAGGACCCTTTCGCCGTCCGTGAGCGACGCGCCCGCGTCGAAGAGGTCCTCGCTGAGGCCGAGAATGAGCATTACTCAAAAATCCTCCGCACCGCGGCCGACAGCGCGCGGGGCTTCATCGAAAAGATCATCGCCAGGTCCACCACGGGGCCGCACCAGCACTGCCCGCAGCCCGCAAGCGGCGACAGCGCCGTGAACTGCTCACGGAGCGGCGGCACCGGCCCGTCCTCCGGGGGCGCGCCGTCAAACTCGCACTGGTGGCACGCGAAGAGCCGGCCGTCGGGCTCGACCACCGCCATGATCCGGCCCGCGCCGCACCAGATGGGCGTGGTGTCGGGCCAGTGGCGCAGGTGCCCCAGGCCCTCAAGCGAATTGGCCACCGGCGCGCCGGCCCGCTTGGCCGCCGCCACCCGGTCAACCGCCTGCCGGTACGCCTCCGGCTCCGGGGCGATGGGGTTGGGCTTCCGCGAGGAGTCGAGCCACGCGGTCGCCGGATGAAACATGACGTAAACGCCCAGGGACTTCGCCACCGCCAGCACCTCGTCCACCGAGTCCAGGTTGAGCGCCGACAGGGTGCACTGGAGGGACACCGGCACACCCTGGGAAAGGCAGTAGGCCGCGCCCTCCACCGTCTTGTCAAAGGCGCCCGGCCCGCGCACGGCGTCGTGCGCCTCGCGGCCGCCGTCCAAGCTCAGGTTCACATGGTCCACCCGCCGCACCACGTCCGCCCGGCGCTTGACGAACCAGCCGTTGGTGCTGAGAAACACCTCGAAGCCCAGCCGCTTCGCGTGGTCCACGAGGGCGCCGATGTCCTCCCGCAGGAGCGGCTCGCCGCCGCCGAAGGTGATCCACCGCGCGCCCAGGGCCCACAGGTCGTCGAGCCCCCGGCAGATGCCGGCGGAGTCCATCTCGGTCTTCGGCGCGTCGCACGCCCCGCAGTATTTGCAGTGCAGGTTGCACCGGAACGTGACGTTCCACGAGACAAACAGCGGCACCCGGCGGCGCAGCAGGAACACCCGTCCCAGTGCCGCGGCCGCCGTGAGCGACCGCCGGATGGAACGCACCGGGCTTCCCGCCATGTCAGGACTCCTTTCCGGGGGCGGCCGCCGGGGCCGCAGGCCACCGCAGCACACGCAGCAGCGCCAGCCAGCCCACGCCCACCCACACCCAGAACGTTATCAACCGGAACGCGGCCACGGCAAGCAGGACGTGGGCGTCCGGCAGGCTGATCCACCGGACCAGCGTCGCCCCGAGCAGGGTCTCCACCACGCCCACGCCCCCGGGCACGCCCGAGGCGGTTCCGAGAAGCATGTATGAGGGCGGCATGAAGATCACCTGCCACAACGGGTAAGGCGGCGCGCTGCCCCGTATGACAAGGTGTAACACCATGCTGTTGAGAATCCATCCCACGGGCGTCAGGCAGGAGACGGCCAGCACGGCGGGTTTCCGAAGGGTTTCCCCCGGAAAGGCCCGCGCGGAAAGCGGCAGCAGGGACCAGACCCAGGAGGCCAGCCACAACGCCGCGGGCGGCGCGAGGAACATCAGCGGCACCCCGGCCCAGGGGACCCGGGACATCACCAGCGCCCCCGCCATGACGGCGAGCCCGCCCAGCGCGCCGAGCCCCCCGAGGATCACCTCGGCGCGCAGCACGTCGCCAAAACGCCCCAGCCCCATCCGGGAAATCTGCTCGCAGCGGATCAGCCGCCCGAGCTGGACGGGCATGAGCGACCCCGCGAAACCGGAGAAGAACACCGCCGGAATGCGCCGGACGGGCAGCCGCACCCCGAAGACCGCCAACATGGCGGCCCACAGGCAGCCCTCGATGGAGAGGTCGAGGCCGTGAAGAGCCAGCCCCGCGCCCAGCACCCACAGCCGGCCCTGCCAGAACGCCAGCGCCCCCCGCCAGTCCTCGTGGAAGAAGGCGCGCAGACCGTAGGCCGTGACGGCCGCCAGCACAGTCAGCCCGATCGCGAGCCGGTGGCGGTTCAGAAAGGAAAGCATCTGCGGGTTCCGGGGGTTGCGCGACGCGCCGCCGCCCGCAGCGGGCGCGGCTCCCGCCATTGTACCCCAACCGGGCCGCGCGGGCTTGACATTTCGCCCCCGGTCCCCTACCATCGGAAAGTGCGGGCTGTCCGCGCGTCTTCTTTCTTGGCGAAAACAAAAGGAGCGGAGGTCATGGCGAAGCGTTTCATCCTGTGGTCCGCAGTGGCGGCGGGTCTTGTCGCGGTGCTGGCCGCGGTGACGGGATGCGCGGTCCCGTCGTTCCAAATCTTCTTCACGAATCCCGGCGACTACCCGGTGGTGTCCATTCTGGTCACGCCCGAATCCGCCGAGGACTGGGGGCCCGAACGGCTTGATGCCGCCGTCCCCGCGGACGGGTCCGTCCTGCTCCCCGCCAAGTTCGCCCGGGGCGCCGTGTATGACGTGGCCATCATTTACAACACCGCGCCCGAGACGGCGGAGGGGAATTTCGTGCCGCTCACCACGAAGGTGGACACGTCGGCGCTTCAAGGCGGATATGTCACCCTGTGGGCCACCCTCAAGACCGACGGCACCAGCGGCGCCGGGTACACCTACGGCCTGCCGGACTGACCGTCCGCGCGCAATGTGACCACCTCCACCGACGGCGGCGCGAAGTAGCGCATCGGCGCGATGAGCCCGCCCGCGCCGCCGGACACCAGCACGGTGGTCCGCCCGTTGTCCACCACCCCCGCGCGGTATTTCTGCCCGTGCCGGGAGGGGATGCCGATAAACGGGGACCACAGGCCGAACACGGTGGCCTGCCCGTCGTGGGTGTGCCCGGCCAGCACCAGGTCCACCGCCCCCGGGGGCAGGGTCTCCGTGTAGTCGGGGTTGTGTGCGAGGAGCAGGAGGAAGTCCCCCGGTCCCGCGGTGCCCGCGGCGGCCTCCCAGTCGGGCCGCCCGTGCCAGAAATCCGCCACGCCGCCGATCCGGATGCGGCCCCCGCCAAGGTCCAGCCAGAACCCCTCGTTTTCCAGCGGGGTGATGCCCGCCTCGCGCAGGGCCGACAGCACCCGCGCCGGGGCGTGGACATGGTCGTGGTTGCCCAGCACCGCCCAGACACCCAGGGGCGCCTTCAGCCGGGCGAGTTCGCTCAAGCAGTCGTCCAGGCGCTCCAGCTTCGCGTCCGCATAGTCGCCGCCCAGGAAGATGATGTCGGGGGCCTCCGCGTTGACACGGTCCACAATGCGGCCCAGCCGCCGGGCCGACGCCAGCCGGTCCAGATGGAAGTCCGTCAGGAAGGCGGCCCGGAGCGGCGCGGCCCCGGCGGGATAGTCGGGAAACGCCAGCTCGTGGCGGCGCACCCGGCAGACGCCCCCCTCCACAACGCCCCAGGCCACGACGGCGAGCAGCAGCAGGAGCACCCGTGACACCCGCACCCGGCGGCGCGTGCGCGGCGCGGGGGCGGCGACGCTTTCCGGGGGCGGCGCGGAATGGGCGGGTTCCTCCGGCATGGGGTCAGCGTTCCGCCTTCCGCACATCCACCACGCCGAGGTCTATACCCTGCCCGCCGGTGGTGTTGCGGCAGTGCACGGCGAAGAAGTGCTTTCCCGGGCCGAGGGTGACGGGGCCGGAGAGGGAGGTCGGCTCGTACTCCACGTTGTAGCCCTTCACCCGCAGCGCGCGCATGCCGTCAATGTATACCTCCGCCTCCTCGTCGTGGAAAAGGCTGAGTTGCAGGCTCTCATAGTCGCCCTTGGGAATCGTGATCTCCCCGCGCAGCCAGATGTCGGGGGTGTTCCACTCGGTCTTTACAGTGATCCCCGGCGTGCCCGCTGTGCCGAAACCGCCGTTGGCCTTCCTCCATTTCCCGTCCTTGAAGGTGGGCTTGTTCCAGCCGTCGGCGGGCTTCTCCGAGGTGTACCGCCAGACCGTCTCCTCCGGGGCCACCACCGTCTTCACCACCGGGGGCGGCGGCAGGGGTGCCCAGGGGCCGTTGGCGCGGGTCTGGTCGCGGTCCGCCCACTTCTTCCAGGTCTCCTTGTCATAGAGCATCTTGAGGAAGACGCCGCCGATGACGGGGCGCGAGTGCATGCGCGCCGTGTCCGGTTTGTCGGTGAAGTAGAGGTCCGTCAGGCCCAC
>Ga0116172_10005248_pt1 | contig 10336 bp, 9 predicted proteins | sample AD_UKC083_MetaG_FD_89799 | JGI IMG/M metagenome (GOLD analysis project Ga0116172, IMG submission 89799) | Active sludge microbial communities of municipal wastewater-treating anaerobic digesters from USA - AD_UKC083_MetaG | ecosystem: Engineered > Bioreactor > Anaerobic > Digestate | place: USA...
AGGCTCTCGGGGGGCATCCTGGAGCTCATGTACACCGGCTTCGACGGCGAGGTGGCCGTACCCGTGTTCGATGGGAGGGTCTTCCTGGGCGCGAGCGGGAGCGCGGTGAAGAAGCGGGACCCCGAGGATGTGCTGAAGCTGAAGGAAGACGAGGTGAAGGAGTGGTACACCACGGGCTTCGGGAACGTGCGGCTGAACGTGCCCGAGTACGACGCGTGGCTCGACGTGAAGGCGGGGAGGTTTTTAGCCGGGGACAACGGGGCGAGGTTCTCGGTCACGAAGTTCATCAAGGGCGTGACCCTGTCGGTGTGGTACGGGGTGACGGACACGTCGGTGTTCAGCGACGAGAAGAACAAGGGGTACCACGACACCGGGTTCCTGGTGACCATCCCCATACGGCTCTTCAAGGGAGAGGATTCCAGGACGTCGTACTGGTACTCGCTGTCGCCGTGGACCAGGGACGTTGCGCAGGACATCAGCCATTACAACAACCTGTTCGACTTCATCGGGAGGAATACGAAGATCGGGTTCAAGAGGGATGCTGGGGAGATGGGGGAGTGAGTGAAGATACCCCGTGTTTGACCTTGTGAGGAAAGAGTATAATCATGATTAGACTGAGGTGTGTTCATGGGGTTTGTCACCTGGTTTGGGAAATGCAAGTGGAGCAGGAAGAAGATGGGGGTCAACGTGTAAGATGATCTCGTGCGTAAGTCAATGCTGGTTTTGTGGCGGAGAGGCGAGCGCTGCGACCGCTTCATCCTGTTCAGCCGGAGCGGCTTCACCGATGCCATGGTCGCCAGGGCGAACGAGGACGGGGTTGTGATGAGGTGCATGGGGACAAGATGTGGTGAGGGGAGAAGGGGTTACTGATGACAACTTACATAGTTGATCTACTGCCACTGACCTGTAAGACGTTGTATCAGTAGTGATAAGGCAACTGTATAACATCTGAAGTTCAATAACATCAGAAATGAATATAATGCTAGGGTACTTCTAATGAAGAAAATCATGACAATTTTTGGAACAAGACCAGAAGCTATAAAAATGGCTCCTGTTATAAAAGAATTAGAGAAACATCCTAAAGAGATCGAATGCTTGGTTTGTGTAACAGCTCAACATAGAAAAATGCTAGATCAAGTATTAAGTCTTTTTAATATTATTCCAGACGTCGACCTTAATCTTATGGAGAACAATCAGACATTAGGCACATTGACATCTCGTGTTGTGAGTAGCTTGGATGAAATGTTTAATACCATCAGACCAGATTGGGTATTAATACAAGGTGATACGACTACAACAATGGCAGCTAGTCTAGCAGCTTTCTATCATGGCATTCGAATAGGACATGTAGAAGCAGGCTTGAGAAGCCATGAAAAAAGATCACCTTTCCCTGAAGAGATTAATCGAAAGATCGTATCTATAATTGCAGACCTGCATTTTGCTCCAACAGATAAAGCTATGACAGCACTAATGAACGAAGGTGTTCTGTGCAAGCAAATATTTGTAACAGGAAACACTGTTATTGATGCCATGCTTTCAATATTAGAAAATGTAAGAAAGAAAGGACCACGCATTCCTGTCGATATATCTCCTGATGTATTTAAAGGACGGATTATTCTTGTAACAGGCCATAGGAGAGAAAGTTTTGGGAAATCATTCGAGGAAATGTGCTATGCACTTAAGACCATCGTAGAATTGAATGACGACATATATATAATTTATCCAGTGCATATGAACCCTCAGGTTCAAAACCCTGTAAGAAATATATTGGGAAACAATGGTCGAATAAATCTCCTAGAGCCTTTATCCTATGATCAATTGGTATGGTTGATGGATAATTGTTTTATGATCTTAACTGATTCTGGAGGAATCCAAGAGGAAGCCCCATCACTGGGAAAACCGGTACTGGTTATGCGTGATGTTACAGAGAGAGAGGAGGGTATACTCTGTGGGTGTTCAAGGCTTGTTGGTACTAATAGAGATAGAATTATCAATGAGGCGCAGAAGCTCATCAATATTCCTTCGGAGTATAACAAGATGGCAAAAATAGATAATCCTTATGGGGATGGGCAAGCAAGCAGGCGAATAGTCGATGCACTTCTTTCGACTATTTAAGACTAGTTTTTTCCAAAAGAACACGAATGTACCTTACAAAGTATATAGAGTCAGTTGCAAATTTAATCAGAGAGAGATCAGTTCTAATAAGAATAGCAAGAGGTGCCTCATGGAATATGCTTGGCGTAATAGTGTATCGAGGAATGAGCATAATAAGCTTAATAATAGCCGCAAGGTTGATTGGTACGAAGGGGTTTGGGGAATTGGGTATTACCTTGGATACGGTCACAATGTTCCAGATATTTGCTGGGCTCGGTTTGGGGCTTACGGCAACGAAATATGTCGCTGAACTGAAGAATCAAAACCCGAGAAGAGCGGGGAGAATTATTGGGTTATCCAGAATTATTGCACTTGCCACTGGATCATTGTGCTCAATCGCTCTATTAATTTTCAGTCCTTGGATTTGTAGTGTTATCTTAGCTGCACCTGAACTTGTCGAGATATTCAGGATTGCATCTTTGTTGCTTTTTTTTAGTGCCATAAATGGATACCAGGTTGGTGTCCTTACTGGTCTTGAGGCTTTTAAGGTAATAGCTATCATTAATATTCTAATTGGAATAATTGGCTTACCCCTTATTGTAATTTTTGTTATGTGGTGGGGAGTTAAAGGTGCGATTCTAGGACTTGCTGTAAGCGTTTCATTTAATTTAATTTTGAACACCTTCGCTCTAAGAGAGCAGCTCCATAAAGCTGGAATAGTTGTTGATAATACATTTGAATGTTTTAGGGAAAAAAGTGCACTCTGGAATTTCAGTCTTCCTGCTGCGCTTTCTGGCTTTATGGTCACTCCTGCTATCTGGATATGTGATGCTATTCTTGTGAATACTCGAAATGGATATCAAGAGATGGGTGTCTTTACCGCAGCTAATCAGTGGCGTATGGCCATTCTGTTCTTACCAAATGTTCTTAGTGCAGTTATATTGCCTTTTCTTGCCAACCTACTTGGTGAAAATAATAGACCAAAATATAAAGTTGTGCTTAAATATAGCCTACTTTTTAACACTGGAATTGCATCAGTTGGTGCGGTCTTAGTGATTCTATTTGTTCCAATTATAATATTACTTTATGGTAAAGGATTCTCGGATTCGAAAATAGTTTTCATAATTCTTTCGCTATCAACAATATTAACTGCACTGAACAGTGTAATTGGCCAGGCAATTGTTAGTTCAGGCAGAGTTTGGTATTCATTTCTCTTTAATCTATTATGGGCCTCAGCGCTAGTTTTCTTGGCTAAACTATTTATTCCCTTAAAAGGAGCTCAAGGTTTCGCTTATGCTTTTCTTGGTTCGTATGTATTGCATAGCATGTGGCAGTCTTTATATTTAATCAGAATTCTAAAATACAAAGCAACTTAATATCGCTATGGATATCTTTATAACTATAACACAACCTTTCGTCACGTTAACAACTATAGCTATATGTATTGCCGGACTTATTTTATCTAGATCAATATTCATAATCTATTGGGTTATTTCGCTTTGGATTGTTGCTTCAATAAATATTGATTACTACTTTAAAATGTATGACCAAAGCACTGTTGTATTCGCCAACGTATACTGTTTATTGTTTAATATGTTCTTCATAATGTGTCAGTTCTTCTTTTTCCAGCGTTATGAAATAAAAAGAATTCGTATTACCGAACGAGAAGTTCATAGAATATCAAGCTTGAGTGTTTTTCTAGCTATCGTTGGATGTGTTTGTTTATTTTTCTCAGTACCTGGGAGTGCATCTAATTTATTAACACTTAATTGGCAAGAAATCTCTACCTTAAGAACAGGTGGCTATATCATTATTTATAATATTGCTTTCTTTTCAATTATATTATCTTGTTCAATAATTATTCCTTATTTCATATATCGAAAACATCGATTGAATGTAGCCATTGTATTAATCAATTTTTTTATAGTTCTTATAGTTATTAAGACCAAAGCCCTTTTTCTGCCCTTAGTATTCAGTATAGTAGTGTATATCGGAATTACTAGGTCGAAATGGTGTTCATGGAGGTCTTTGAAGCTAGGTTCACTCTTTGTTATCACACTGTTATCTTTCTATATGCTTACTACGATCATAAGATATAGTGGATCTATAGATGATCTTATCTCTTCATCCAGTTCAACTATAATTGAAAGAACCTCGCTTTTAATGAACATATCTGTGGAGTCAGAGTTAATAAATACGTTCTATAGAATCGTAGAGTATTTCCAAGAAAATGAAACTCTGCAGGGAGCTACGTTTACGAGATTTATATTATATCCTATTTCTCTTTTTATTCAACTCGACATACCAGATAATCCTATGTACTTATATGGTGAAATAACTCATTGGGACACCTTGGGATTACTCCGGGGTAGTAATCACCCTACAATTTATGGAGATACTTTTGCAAACTTTGGTGAATTCGGGTTTGTCTTTGGGGCGATCTATGCGGTTTTCTTTGGATTAATTTGGAGGCTTGCATTGATACAAAAGGGCTTTGGTACTTTCTCGACAATTAGTGGATGTTGTTATGGAATTCCATTAATTATGAGGGGTTCTGTCTACTATGGATTATATGGTATTTTTTTGACTTCATTGTTTGGGTTACTAATTACATTTTTATTGTCTAATAAGATGCGCCAAAACAGTCATGTTGGATTTCTAATCAGATCATGAAAGAGACATACAGAAAATGAAAATACTTTATCTGGGTCTAACTCATCCCTATGATCTTAGAGTTCTTAAGGAATATGGTACACTAATTAAAAATGGATACACGATCAAATATGCTGGAATATATAGAAATTATGATAGGGTAAATGACAATGGTGCAGTTCTTGATTTTACCATGTTTGAAAGAACAATCCCCAGTGGTATAAGAACGATCAAGTTTATCCCATCGATAATGAGATACTTTTTATCGGTAATGGTTAAAGAGAAACCTGATGTCATCCATTGCATTAATGAGGAAGTCGCATTCATGGTTATTACATTAAACTTGATTTTAGGGCGACAGACCAAAATAGTATGCGATATTTTTGATCATGCGCCTATGAGAGTTAGAAATATAGCTTTTAAATTGATAATGACTGTAATTTCATGGGCGTGCCATAAGTCATGCAAAGCAATTATTGTTACTGATGAGAACAGAAAGAATAAATTTATTGGAAGGCGATATTTAGATAAGACCTATATACTGCCTAATTATCCACGATATGAGGGAATAACAATACCTGACTTGCAACCAGATGGAAAAACGAAGATCCTGTGCGCAGGGGCATTAAGTCAGGCAAGGGGTATTCTTGAATTACTTGAAGCTTGTGAGAACATCAATAATGTTGAGATAATATGTGCTGGTCCGATAGCGGACGATATTGTTAGAAAGCATATTATGACCAGTCATAACTGCAAGTATTACGGAGTACTTAGTTATAATGATGTAGTCAATCTTGGTGTAAAGTGTGATGCGATCTTTGCGTTTTATAAACCAGTAACAATGAATAATATTTATGCAAGCCCAAATAAGATTTACGATGCTCTTCTTATGGGTCGACCAGTTATTATTAATTCAGAAACTATTTTATCGCGGTTCATTGAAGAGAACAAATTGGGTTATGTTGGGGGGTATAGTGATTTATACTCACTAGCAGAATACATCAAATCCTTGCGAACAAGGAGATCATCACTTAAGAACTTTTCTAATCGAGTAAGAAAAATGGGAAAAGAATACTACTCGTGGGAATCTACTGAGTACAATCTTCTACAAATCTACATGAAACTCTCATCATGTTAGTTACATAACTAGATTTGTCTTAAATATTTCAATATGAAAGATGACCGTGCAATACAAACAATGTTTCGGGATATAGTCGAATCTACTTGGAAATTAATCTTATTAAGCCATTGTTGCTAAATAGAAAAAACTAACGAGATTTCGATATCATCATGAAGCATCTAAATGTTTGGATTCTTCAGACCGGTGAGCCTTTACATATTGATGAAGGTAGTGTCAGGCCTATGCGGGCAATGAATTTAAGCAATGCCCTCGTTGAGGCCGGACATAAAGTTGTGTTATGGAGTTCGTCTTTTTACCACCAGGAGAAGCGACATCGCATTTGCTCAGGGCAAATCATTAAGGTTTCAGATAATCTTGAAATAAGGTTAATACCTAGTCGTGGATACAAACATAATATTGGATTTGATCGTCTTAGGGACCATGCTCAGTTGGCACTTAATCTCAGAATGATGCTCAGGAAGGTTGAGATATATCCTGATGTGGCTTTTATCGGATACCCTCCCATCGAAGCAGCAGCAGTGTTATCCAGTTGGCTTGCTCAAAGAGGCATTCCCTCATTATTGGATGTTAAGGATCAGTGGCCTTCCATATTCCTGAATTCGTTAACGTCACCTTTGAAATATTTGGGATGGATGGCAATCCTGCCTTATTATTACCTCGCCAGAAGGGCGATGCGGGATGCTACTGGTCTGTCCGCCATGACGTGTACATTTCTTGACTGGGCACTGGCTATAGCCGGGCGTGCGAGAACAGACAGTGATGGAGTATTCCCACTTACATCACCAGTAGACCGGATATCTTCTTCTAAACTGGACGAATCACGCAGGTGGTGGAACAAACAGGGGGTCTTTGATGATGGCAGATTTCGTGTATGTTTCGTGGGCAGCCATTCGTCAGCTTTTGACTTTTCCTCTGTTCGAGATGCAGCCGCACTGGCCGCTGCAGAGGAGGTACCGTGTGAATTCATTATCTGCGGTGATGGAAGCCAGTCACGAGAACTGAGACTGATGATGTCAAATCTTCCGAACGTCCGATTTCCGGGCTGGATTGATCACTCGAAGACAATAGCACTTGCGGAAATATGTAAGGCAATGGTTGCACCGTATCATAACACAGAAGATTTTCGTATGAGCGTACCCAACAAGATCATTGATTCTCTTTCCCTTGGGCTACCTGTTCTCAGCCCCTTGCAAGGGGAGGTAGCATCTCTCATCGACCGGTATGGTGTAGGTATGAGATATGGAGGAGATACCGGAACTACTTTGTATGATTGCATAAAAGCATTGTCAGGTGATGAGTCGCTGAGAGAGGGATTAAGTAATAGGGCCAGGGCAACTTATATTGACCATTTTTCTTTTGAGAGAGTCTATGGTGGGCTGGTTAACCACCTTGAAGGATTTGTTAAGGATCATTCTGCCAAGAGATATATCTTATATTCATCGAGGTCGGATTCCTTTAATGACGATCAGGGATCTCTTAGATCTGGGTATCATCTCGACGTCTGGAAGCCGACACCTTTTTCTCTGGCACCCAAGGAACTTGCTTCGCCTACTTTTATCATGTGGTGGTTATTCCACTGGGCCCGGATTTTCAAAAACCAGAAGTACCATGTAGTACTGATCAGAAATCGTCATGGTAAGCTTGCTCATTATACGGTGGTTCTGCCGCCTCATTTTAGATTCCCTTTCATGCAGAATGCAGATTTGCAAGTTGGGCCAATAGGAACAATGATTGATCATAGAAGAAATCACTTGGCCCTTCATGCACTGCAGCACATTGTTCGCGAATACACTGATTTTCACTGTCTACTCTGGTACGTGGTTCGAAAAGAGAATGAACCATCCATTCGTTTAATCGAGAAGATGGGATTCAAGGCTGCGGGTGAGGGGCTTAAGGTGAGAAGCAGGTACTTAAGGCTTTTCAGCAAGTACATCTTCATTGGGAAATAACTCCACACGAGCACGGTTCATGAAAAGATTTTTTGATATTGTAGCAAGCACCATGGCTCTTCTGGCACTGGGACCTATTCTAGTTCTAATCGGGGGGCTCATTCATTATAAAGACAACGGCCTCATTTTTTACCGCGGCGAGCGCACCGGTCTCCACGGCAAGCCCTTCCGTATCTTCAAATTCCGGACGATGGTAGTGGATGCCGAGAGACTCGGTGCATCATCCACTTCAGATGACGATCCACGGATTACCAAGTTAGGCAGCTTCCTCCGTAAGTACAAATTGGATGAGCTGCCCCAGCTTATCAATGTACTCCTTGGCGATATGAGTCTCGTCGGCCCCAGACCCGAGGTGAAGAAATTCACCGATCTCTACACGGAAGATGAAAAAGCCATCCTTACCGTCCGCCCTGGCATCACCGACTGGGCGTCTATCTGGAATCCCGATGAAGGTGCATTGCTTGCTGGCAGCACAGATCCTGACAAAGATTATTTCGAAAAGATCAGGCCAGAGAAGATCCAGTTGCAGCTGAAATACATACGTGAGCAGTCTTTTCTGACGGACCTCAGAATTATTTTCCTGACCCTCAGGACTATCCTGATGAAGTGAGCCGGCTATGATGATCGATAGTCAATTTCTCCTCAACCTCTACCGGATGATGCTCCGCATACGCCTCTTCGAAGAGAGCCTCGTTGAACCCATTCTGAACCGCGAGATCCACACCCCCTGCCACCTCTACAGCGGCCAGGAGGCCATTGCGGTCGGTCTCTGTTCTGCACTGTCTCGTGAAGATTACGTCTTCGGCAACCACCGATCACACGGACACTTCCTGGCCAAGGGGGGCTCCATGAAGGCCATGGCGGCCGAGGTCTACTGCAGGGAATCCGGCTGTTCTCACGGGCGCGGCGGATCCATGCACCTGATCGACCCGGATGCGGGAATGATGGGCTCTGCACCCATCGTGGCCGGCACCATATCCCTGGCAACGGGTTCGGCGCTTGCCTCATCCATCCGGAATGACGGCAGGGTGACCGTGAGCTTTTTCGGTGATGGCGCCACCGGCGAAGGAGTCCTGTACGAGTCCCTCAACTTTGCTGCCCTGAAAAAACTCCCTATCATATTCGCCTGCGAGAACAACCTCTATGCTACCCATATGCCTATCCGGGAATGTCGTGTGAACCAGCCCATCAGCAGGGTTGCTGAACCCTTCGGAATCGAGTCCCATACGGTGGACGGCAATGATGTGCTGCAGGTCCATAATGCTTCTCAAAAGGCCGTAGATACCTGTCGCAGGGGTAACGGCCCTGTGTTCATGGAGTTCATGACCTACCGATTCCGGGGTCATGTGGGACCGGACGACAACATCCAGGGTCTTCATACGGATATCAGGCCCGCAGAAGAGGTGGCCATATGGCTGGAAAAAGACCCCATTAAAAAGTTCGAGCGATACCTGACAAAGCATGGTCTCATGGACAAGGAGGGACTCCAGGGTATCAGGGACGAGGTGACCGGTGAGGTTCAGGATGCCATGGATTTTGCCATCAACAGCACCGTCCCATCGGTCAAGGATATAAAAAGAGATGTCTTCGCTTAGGACACTATCTTACAGCCTGGCCATCAACGAGGCCCTTCACCAGATGATGGACATGGACAGCTCCGTCTTTCTCATCGGTCAGGGGGTGAAGAGCCCATGGTACGTGGGCAATACATCCAGAGGTCTTCTGGAAAAGTTCGGGGAAAAGCGGGTCATCGATACCCCGGTCTCCGAGAACGCCGTCACCGGGGCCGCAGTAGGGGCAGCCATTACGGGCATGAAGCCGGTGGTGGTGCATCCCAGGGTGGATTTCATGATGTATGCCATGGATCCCATCATCAATGAGGCATCGAACTGGTATTACATGAATGGCGGCAGGGCGAGCGTGCCGGTGGTGTTCTGGGGCATCATCAACCGGAAAGGGGAGCAGGCGGCCCAGCACTCCCAGGCTATCCATGGGATCTTTGCCCATATCCCTGGGCTCAAGGTGGTCATGCCTGCCACGGCATACGATGCCAAGGGGATCATGATTGCCGCTATCCGGGACCCCAACCCTGTGGTGTTCATGGATGAGAGACTGCTTTATGGAATCGAGGACCATGTCCCGGAAGAGCCGTATCAAGTCGAGATAGGAAAGGGCTGCGTTCGGAGGGAGGGAAAGGATGCGACCATCGTGGCGGTTTCCCTCATGGTTCATGAATCATTGAAGGCGGCCGAAAAACTGGCAGTTGAAGGGGTGGAGGCAGAGGTCATAGATCTCAGGACGGTCAAGCCCCTTGATCGTGAGTTGGTCATTGACTCGGTAAGGAAGACAGGACGGCTTGTCATCGCGGATGTGGGCTGGCAGTCCTTTGGCGTTTCTGCAGAGGTGGCGGCCATGGTTTCAGAGACAGCCTTCGATGCCCTCAAGGCACCCATCGCGAGGGTGGCCCTGCCCGACAGTCCTGCACCGGCCAGCATTGCCC
>Ga0116172_10005259_pt1 | contig 10320 bp, 8 predicted proteins | sample AD_UKC083_MetaG_FD_89799 | JGI IMG/M metagenome (GOLD analysis project Ga0116172, IMG submission 89799) | Active sludge microbial communities of municipal wastewater-treating anaerobic digesters from USA - AD_UKC083_MetaG | ecosystem: Engineered > Bioreactor > Anaerobic > Digestate | place: USA...
CGCAGAATTGCGCCGCGCGAAGGAACAACCGGTTTTTTAACCGAAATCTCGGTAAAGCGGGTTTTGACGACTTCGAGAACCGGTTTCTGGTCCTGGGCGATCATGATCATGCCCGACAGAAAAGGCAAAGCCGGCTTGCCCTTTTCGAGCATCAGGCTGGCGTGATCCATGTAGAGGCCGGTAAAATCCTGGTCGTCGGCGGAAAAATTAACCCTTTTAAGCGCGGGCGTAACCACATGAATGTCTGAGCCGAGACTGCGGTCAGTGTTGACTCTGATCTGAGAATAAGCCTGATCAGGAACAACTGCAAATATGGCTGCCCCGAAAAACGCTGCCAGAGTTGCTCTGCAAAAACTTTTCAATTTCATATCCTGTTTCTTCCTTTTTTTAAGATACGATGGCGACGGATGCCTTTAAAAGATTACCACAGAGTTCATGTGCCTGCCAGAACCGGCACATAAAAAGTCTGCGGCGCATGTGGCAAAGTTGGCAATTTGCAGTGGTTTTGGTTATAATATGCCCCGGCCCGAAAAATGACACAGGAAAACAACCTGCCCCCACGCTGGCAGAAGATTCTCGAAGATTCGTTGAACTCGTCGATTGTCGATGAGAAAACTTTCGCGCTCGATTTTATCGGCCAGCAGAGTTCTCTGACGCTCGAAATGGCTAGAGCTCTGATGCCGAAGATAACTGAGGCTATAGTTCATCCTGATACCCGTGTCAGATATTTTGCCCGGCGCGCCAGAAACCAGATTCTCGATTCGTTTCCCGAAATTGAGTCTGGTAAAAGCGAGAGTTCCGGTTTCAAGCTCGAACTGAAAGAAGGTCAGCAACTTACTGCCCAGGAAATTCTACTGCACAAAATGCGTCTTGGCAGCAGATATGTCGTATTTGAAGCTATGGATCGCCTTACCGAAAGTGGCGATCCGGCACTGGCGTCACCATTGCTTTCATACCTGCAGGCAGAAAAGGACGAATATAAGATTTCTTATCTGTTAAGGCTTCTCGGTCGTATCGACGATCCGAGAATTCCTGAAACGCTCGAAAAATATCTTGATCACGAAGACTCACGCATCGTTGCTAACGCTATCGAATCATTGTGGGAATTCGACCGACCCGAACTGGCTGACCGGTTTGCTGATTTTGCTACATCTTCAGACAACAGGATCAGAGCTAATGCGGTGCGGGGGCTGCACCGGTATTCTCCTGCTCTTGCCGAGCAGCACATTTCCGAAATGATAAAAAGCGGCAATATCGCGCTTCAGGACTCCGGTGTTTATCTGCTGCGCACCATAAGGCCCTCAAATCTGCCAGAACTGCTCGAAATCGCCAATCATTCGCGCTATGCCACTGTTCGTCTCAAGGCACTCGATATTCCGCCACCCTCCGAGGAAGAGACGAAACAGTCTGAAATGCTTCTGAAAGAAGACTTTGAACGTCCTGATCATAAAAGGGATGTAATGCTTCTTGTCTGCTTTCTCGTTGTTGCGCTGGCAATTCTGTTCGTCTCGGATGAAGGAAACAAGCGTCTTCTATCTGTGCTGTTTCTCGGCCTGGCAACCGTTACAATGATGATGCCGGACAAGACTCGCACCAGTATTCAGAAAACTTCCATTTCGATGGGCTTTATCAGTTCGATGGCATGGGGCAACACCAGATTGATGGTTATCCCGGCCCTGATGGGGTTGTGGCTGACCTGGAATGCCGGCCAGTTCAACGCCCGCGGGAAACCAGAAAAAGCAAAACCTTCTCACATCGTGGCCTGGTTTTTTGCTGTTGGCGCCATAATAATTACTCAGCTGATGCAGGGACACAACCCGGAAGTTTTTTCGCTGGCCGGCAGGCTGGCCGAAGGAGTCGACAATATCAAACCATCTGTCGTTGATGTCATTCAAAGGCAGAAAAGCTTCGAGATCACCATTTTCACATTCATTTCTTTGATGACTGTGGCAATAATGAGTTTCAATTCGTGGTTTCCTGCGTCGAGAGGCCCGGTTGAGCCTGGCCAGGAACGTCTTCCCGGCAAGAAGATGATTCTGTTCACCATTCTGTTTCTGGCTGTAATAATGGCCCTGAACGTGTTTCACAGTTTTGGGATCAGCCTGGAATTAAAAATCGGCGGTTACGGAAACGCAAGCGGCCTTTTGAAAACCCTGCTTCCCTGAATTCGCCTGCAATCTTCTTTCCAGAAAACAAAAAAGGGCTGCCCTTGAATCAGGCAGCCCTTTTCAGAAATATTTATTCTTTTCGGTTTTCGAGAAGCTTCTGGATCTGTGAGCAGAATTTTTCGGCTCGTTCTTTGATTCTGGCAGCTTCAGCAGTTACGTCAGTTACGAATTTTTCGTCTTTGATGCCGGCCATGTTGATCATGACATTCTGGTAAGCGCCCCAGATGCCTACTTCAAGAGCTCTGGCTCCGACCTGCATGTCTGACTTCGACGCGATATTGCCGCATTCAGCCGCTTCGACCATCATTTCCCAGGCTGAATCACCAATTTTCATAGTAGCCAGAGGTACTTCGATTGCCTTTTTCAGACCGGCCTGCATTTTTTCGAATCTGGTCTTCTTTTCCTCTTCGGTATTCTGCGACAGGCGCATGGCGTCGACATAGTCGTTAAAAGCGTTAGTGTCGGCATCGATCATCGGAATAAGTTTAAGCGTGGTTTCGTGCAATACCGGAATGGTTTTGCGAAGCCTGTTTTCGAGATGTTCGAATTTGCGCACCCCGTAGGTGAGCTTGGCTACCATGGCGCCCAGGCCGCTGCCAATTGCAGCAATTGCTGCCGAAGCGCTGCCGCCACCTGGAGCAGAGGTTCTGGCATTGATGGCTTCGATGAATTTGCGGGTACTCATATTGGCGAGCGGCTCGTTCGGCTCTTCCCTGATGATGTATTCGATGATGCGTTCGGCGGGTTTGAACTGAGAAACCGAGCTCAGACCCATGCGGTCGATGACCAGTTTGATCTTCTGGTCTTCGTCGAGAATGAAGAGATTCTCTTTGTTCATGTAATAGTCGGCGGCTTTGAGCATTGCTTCGAGCGGAATCAGCCCGACCAGCTCCGAGCCGGCGACGCCGACGTTGATTTTTGCCGCCTCTTCTTTAACTGCTTCATAAACTTCGTGAGGCGCAGTTACATGGTAGTTGTTGAGATTGAAAGAACACTGGGCCATGTTGTATTCGTCAACGTGCCAGCCGAGCCCCTTGAGTTCTTTGAAACGGCCTGGTTCGCCCGGGCCGCGGCCGGCTTCACGCAGGTCGAGGGCGATGCGGTGCGCCTGGTTGCTTGTGCCTAGAATATTGACGTTGTAGGCGACGAGAAAGAACCGGGCGCCGGTGACAGTTGCGCCCCAGGTGGGCACAAATTCGGCCGGGCCATAATCGGGCTTCCAGTCGGGCTGAACGATCTTTTCGGCCAGACCTTCATATTCACCTTTGCGGATCTGCGGCAGTTTTGCGGTATTCACGTGTCTGTGAGTGTTCATAAAGGTAGAGAGGTATTTTGAGCTCGGCTGCCGCGCGCTCGGCGAATTTTTTCGAGATTTCGACGCACTCTTCCATGCTGACATTGGCTACCGGAACGAACGGGCACACGTCAAGGGCGCCCATGCGCGGGTGCTCGCCTTTCTGGGTACGCATGTCGATCTTTTCGCGGGCAACTCTGGCTGCGGCAAGAGCGCCTTCGATTATGTTTTCCGGGTCGCCGACAAATGTGTAAACGGTGCGGTTCGTTGATTTGCCCGGGTCGACGTCGAGCAGAGTCACGCCTTTGACACTTCTGATCGCATCAGAGATGGCATCGATGATTTTCTGGTCGCGGCCTTCAGAAAAATTGGGTACACATTCGACGATCTTTTTCATATTCTTTCCTTTTAAAGTTATCTGACGGCTGGGCCGTCGTCTGTAGTTGCTACTGGCTTTTATAGCTCATTCAGACAATATTGTAAAGCAGAACACCGAAACTCCGGGGCAATCGCACTGAAATGCTCATGTGCTGATCAGAACAAGATTTCTGCTTGTACCCTCTGGGGCATGAACGCGGGAATGACGAATATAAATTGCGTCATTCCGGGCGTAGACCCGGAATCCAGAAGTTTAATGCGTTTGCCCCGACCGAAACTCTGAGATGCCGGATCGTATACTTCTGATCTTGCTGTGAAAGCTATAATCGGCGGGCTTGTTTAAGCCTGATAAAAATGGTTGTTTTCAGAATGGTCGCGTAAGTGTACAATTAACTTGAATTGTTTACCGGGAAAGGAATGCAGATGCACACAGACATCAAGTTGCCTCAGCTTCCGGAAAGCGGCAACCCGGAATTTTTTCAGCAGCTGGTTGAATTTGGCCGTTTTCTTGAGCAGCACGTCAGGCCGGGTCGGGCATGTGATTTGCGTATCTGGCCAAATGCTCTGTGGAAGACAATCGAAGAACGCATGCTCTACAGCTGGCATGCTTTTATGCGGACGCCGGTGGCCGAAGGGCAGGTGCTTCTGCTGCAATGGTATAATTCCGGAATTTTTCTGAAAACTGCCGGCAGCATGCTTGGCTTCGATATTGTTCCGGTGCCGCGTTACTATGGCTGGCCAGAACCGGCTGGTTTGAGCATGGAAATAGCTTCTCAACTGGATGCTTTGCTGATTACCCATGATCATCAGGATCACTGTGACCGTCAACTTGTCGAAGCCTGCAGTTCTTTGAATAAGCCTGTTCTTGCACACCCGGCTGCCGATATTGCCGGAAGAAGTCTGGTCGGTATGCACGATCACTCAATGTTGTTCGTCGAAAAATTTGAGATCAGGGCGCATCAAGCACGTCATGTCTGGCGCAAAACCCTGGCTGAAGTTCCCTTGACCTGTTTTGAGGTTGAACTGGGCAGTAGTTTCAGACTGTTTTTCTGTGGTGATGCTGACTATACTCAGGGTTTTGCCGGTTTGAGACCTGTGCCTGATCTCCTGTTTATCACCTGGCGTAACCCGGGGCCGGAATATGAAGACGGTCACCCTGACCAGAAAGCAACTACCGTCGATGCAGTCAACAAGATCCTGCATGAAATTGCTCCCCGACAGCTGATTCTTGAACATTACGGGGAGCTTGACCATATCTATCGCGGGTTTCCGGCAAGCTACGAAATGGCACTCAAACTGATCGGCCAGGTCGAAACGCCGACCAGTATTTACTTTTGGGGCGATATAATAAAACCGGCCCGTTAAGCCGGGCCGGTTAAGTAGTTTCTTTTGATAAAAGTTATCGTCGCGGTGCAGTTCGGCGGGCGCCAGTCGCTGCGGGTTTTCTGGCGGTTGGGGTTTTGCTCCAGACTGCATAATTATCACCGCTGGCAGCCAGTTTAAATGAGGCATCTGTCGGCGCCCAGTCTTTTGAGCCGATCTTCATGGCGACTTTGCCATCGATTAAAGCTGCATACAGGCCGTCTTCAGCTTTAACTATCTCGACTTTGCTGGCGCTATGCAGCTTGTTGCCCTTACGTATGCCGATCAACTTCTGAACCTGGTTGTATAGATTCCAGTCGTAAACGTGTTCCCAGAATATGCAGGGGATACCAGGATGAGTGAGAATGTAGGCGTAGCCCTGCATTACATGCTTGTCCGGGAAAGGCCAGTGACTCTGCTGTGAGCCGGTGTCGTGGTTGTCAAGAAAGGTTACGGCACGGGTCGGCCACCAGCCGATCAGACCTGAAGGTTTGCCTTCAGAGTCTTTCAAACGCCAGTATTCACCATTCACCGCTACCTGAAGAATGCCTTTGGTGGTAAAGTCGAACAGACAGGCGACTTTGCTCGGGTTGCCGTCAAGCCAGGTACAGAGGTCCTGGCGGTGACTGTTCTGGTCGGGCTTCAGATAAGAGCCCTGAAAGTTCATGTTGGTCCAGACTTCGCCGACCGAGAAGATCGGAGAAGTTTTAGAATCATACCAGCCGGCATATTTTGAGGCATAGCCCTTTGAATAATCGTAGCGCCAGCCCCTGAAACCGAGTTTTTTCAGCCAGTTGAGCCATTCGGCGATATCTTCGCGCACTTTATCGTTTGTGTGGTCGATATCTGGCGCCGGAGAAAATTTGTCACCGGTGTCTGAGTTGCCTGTACCGCCGTAACTGCCGGAGCAGATGGCCCATTGTTCCCATTTTGCTTTGCCTGAGGGGAAATGGTAGATGTTCCAGATGCCGTTGTTGTCTTGTTTACCTGCACAGCGGTGGTTGATGACGATGTCGGCGATCGGGGCAATGCCGTGAGACTTAAGGGTTGCCAGAGCCGAAACAAGCTGGTCATAATCACCATAGAAGGTCGGGGAGTCTTTGCTGCCAAGATCGTAGTAATCACCGGGCAGATAGCCCTGCGGGCTGACTGAGCGTGAAACTGGCGGAAACCAGACGAAATCGATGCCCAGATTTTTCAGGCTTTCGGCACGGCTCTCGATGAGCTTATACCAGCGACTGGGAGTGCCGCGGGCCTGGCTGTTCCAGCCGAAACCCTGCAGAAGAATGCCACCGGAAACTTTCTCGGGCGGGTCGGCCATTATCGGGCAGGTGAGCGCGAGCAGGCAAAGCAGTGCCAGAAAAGTTACCGATAATCGGGTCATTCGTAAAAACTGCATACTTTTTACTCCACGGCAGACTTATGACCTGTCTGCATCAGTAGGGTGCAGACGTGTTGGCAGAAAGAACAAAAATACCGGCTTGCGTCGGCAGGTACATAAATTATAACAGGATTATTCAGAATTTGCCAAGATCGAGTCGCATCAGCCAGCGGGGCTCGCCTTTGTGAGGGTGCAGTGAAAGTTCTGATTTCTTTCTGAAACCGGCTTTATCGCTGTAAAATTTGCGGGCCGCCAGGTTCTCGGGGTTCATGGTCAACTCGAAATACGAGATTCCTGCGGATTCTGCCTTTTCTACAAGGTTGCGCATCAGCAGGCTGCCGTAACCCCGCCCCTGATGCTTTTTGTCGACAGCGAAAGCAAAAACAACCGCCCCGGTGTCGTGCAGGTTGCGCAAAACCACCGCTTCTGCAAGAACCATGCGCTCAAGCGCCAGGCAGAACACGCTGCCGCTTCTGGTAAACTGTGAAAGATTGAATACAGAGATACCATCTTCGCCAAAAGCCTGCTGATCGATCATGGCTATCTGCTCAAGAAGCTGCCAGTCCTGTGGGTCTGGCTGAATGCAGGTTACTTTATGCACTTTATCTTATCCTGATGTTGTCTTGCTTTCATCGACAGCCGCCAGACAGACAACCGATTCTTCTGCGAGAACCGTCATGCAGAAGCGCCTGTGACTTGGTAGAAGCCGTGTCAGCCTGAAAGGCATGGTGTAGTTTGCCAGTATCTGCCCTGAAAAATTTATCAAAGCGAGCTGGTCAAGATCGGTTGCAATGACAGCGCCACCTTCGTGCCCGGCAATTCTCAGAGGTTTACCATTGAGGCTGGTTCTGGTCATCTGCCCGGTGCGGCGCTGCAGAACAAAGATATTGCCGGTTTCAGTTCCGGCAAAGATGCATTCCTGGTCGCGGTTATAGGTAGCCGAAATAATCTTTTCATTCAGCCGGTAAGAAAAAACCGTCTCGAAATTCTCATCAAATATGTTTACCAGACCGTTTGCATTGCCACAGGCCAGATAACTGCCGGAACAACAGCCGTCGATAAAACTGATCGGGCTGTCAAAATTCTGTTCAAAAAGTGTAGTGCCGGCGCTGTCGGCAATGCTGAAACCGGATTCGCTTATGATCAGGGCTCGGCTGGCAAAGGGTTTGAGGGCTTTAACCGGGCTGCCGGTATCAATTATGTGTGAAAAATTGTCGAAAGCCGGGTAGTATCTGACTTTCTGTTCGTGGTCAAGCAGCAGAATGGCGCCGTCGTCAAAGACGTGAACGCCGATAAACTGCCCGAAAAATCTGAAAACTTCGCCACCCGAAAGGTCGAAACCGGTGACCCCGTTTTTGAGAAGAATGATCGCGAGATCGGCCTCAGCCGAAACCGACATGGCCGCAATCTCAGCGCCGCTAAGTCTTTCCTGCCATATTTCTTCACCAATGTCATTAAGACAGAAAAGTTTGCCGCGGCCATCCCAGACCAGGCTGTATTCAACGCCATCCTGACCTTTCCAGATGCAGAGTTCTGTGTGGTTTTCGAGACTGCCGTTGAGGTCGGCGGCCCAGACCCGGCGAAATGCTGCGGAGGTGCCGGCAGGTAAAGGCTGAACCGGGATTTCCTGAAAGGTCATCTGGTTGTGCAGGCCTTCGCCACCCTGAGTAAGCAGGCCGATTTCGCCTCTGGCGGTTGCGTAGAAAATACCTGTTCCTTCAGCGGTGATTGAAGCTTTCAACAGCTGATCAGGGAACCAGTGTTCCCAGATCTGTTCGCCGGCCGGGTTGAGCTTGATGATCTGCCCTGCATTCGAAAACAGCAGGGTTTCGCCTGTTTTTGACGCAAATGAGACACCGGTGATTTTGTGTCCCTTGTCGCCTTTCCAGATGCCAAAGCTTTTTACCAGATTCAGGCAGAAGGTTTTGCCGCTGTCGGTTACGGCAATGGCAGCCTGACCATCTTCACTGAGTTCAAGATCGGTTATGGTGCCAAGGCCCATGAAAGCGTCATAAGGTTTGCCATTGTGGTTGACGGCCGAAATCCCTTCGCCGCGGTCATCGAAACAGGGAAAAGCGGTTGTCTGACCGAGAGCCGAAATGGCGATGGTTGCCGGGCGGCGCATCAGATTGCGGTAAGCCCATTTAACTCTCAGGCTGCGGTCTGCACCGATAATCGCCGGGTCGCTTGTAACAAAGGCAAACGAATCGCCGGAAGCGCTGATTTTTCCGATCGCTGCCGGAAACGGGCGCTTGCGCCAGAGAGTTGCCCCTTCGGGGCCGAAGAGCAGAGAGTGTTTGTCGTTGTCGACCGCCAGCACTTCAAGAGTGTCGGCCAGTGAAATAGAAATCAGTTCCTGACCCGGGTTGCGGTGCCAGAGTTCCTGGCCGTAACTGTTGAACAGGCGCAGAACCGACTGGTCGTCGTAAGTGACAAAGCTGTGGTGGTCGCTGGCGAAATCAAGCAGCTTCAGCCCAGGTACCTGAATGTGCCAGGCCTTCTGAAAGCTGGTTTTCGGTTTTTCGCCGGTCATTGTGCTTTTCCTCCCGCCGACATTTCAACAAAAGATATCACATTTGCCTTAAATCACAATAAGAATTAATCGTTCAGAATCTTACCGACCCTGCCGAATTGTTTGCCATCATGAACGGAAAATTGTTAAAAACTGCTGTAATCATCGGGTTTTCGGTATTTCTGACCGGCTGTCAGATGGGTGGCAGCAAAGATAGTGGCACTCAGCCCACTTCCGGCTATTATCAGACCGGTACCGCTTCCTGGTATGGCTCTGAGTATCACGGTCGGCCAACCAAATCGGGCGAAAGGTTCGACAAAAATGCGCTGACTGCCGCGCATCGCGACCTGGCATTCGACACCTGGGTTGAAATCACCAACCTCAGCAATGGTTACCGTGTGACGGTTCGCATCAACGACCGTGGTCCGACAATCATGTCGAGAATTATCGACCTCTCAGAGCGGGCTGCCGATGAGATCGGCATGAAGCTCGCGGGCCTGGCTACGGTTACTCTCGAAATCGTCGGTGCGCCTTAAATCAGAGCCCGCCGTTTTCGTTCTCGTCTTTGGGTGAGTAGCGGTGATTTTCATAAATCGCCCAGCCATTCAGCCGGCCGCTTTTGCCCTTGTATGGCGTGGTGACCGCGCCGCCACGGGCGTCAAACTTGTATTTGCCGTAGAACTGCACCAATCGGCCGACTTCGAGCTTGAGAGTCTCAGAGCCGGTGATCTGGTAATGAAAATCGTATTCAATTCGGTTGTCACGGCTTTTAAGACGGCAGCTGACCGTGTCGGTGGCAACCTGCTGGTAGAGCTGAATGATATTGCCGCCGTCGCGCACTTCCGCTTCTGGCAGCTGCTGCTCAAAGGCGTCGGCCACGGTCAGATCCTGGCTGAAGTAATTGGCCAGAATAAAGATGGTAAAAACGACAATCGGTATGGCAACCAGAATGGCTTTGTCCTGCCATGTGAGTTCAGGTGGTCTCTTGGTCACTGATTCCTTCTCCGTGTTCGATTTGGGTTTATGCACAATATCATAACACAGGCCACGCGTCTACAATCAATAGTCAGTGTCTGTAGCTGAGAATTTTTTTCGGAGAAATATTTTTTTCGACTAAACAACCGTCGCGAAGTTGTCGATTGATTAACTACGGCATCTTAAAAAGGAATTCATGGAAGGGTTCCGAGATTAAAAAAGACAAGTTCCTGACCTCAAGGAAACTGCA
>Ga0116172_10005262_pt1 | contig 10319 bp, 4 predicted proteins | sample AD_UKC083_MetaG_FD_89799 | JGI IMG/M metagenome (GOLD analysis project Ga0116172, IMG submission 89799) | Active sludge microbial communities of municipal wastewater-treating anaerobic digesters from USA - AD_UKC083_MetaG | ecosystem: Engineered > Bioreactor > Anaerobic > Digestate | place: USA...
CATGATCAGGTTGTGCCTGCCATCGAAAGTGGGAGTGCTGAAATCATCGTAATAGGGATGAATCTTAAAGCCAGGGAAGCCGTAGATCGGCGTCTCAGTCCATTGCCAGACGTTGCCGATCACATCATAGAAATCCCCCTGGGCAAACCTATCTACCGGGCAGGAAGAAGCCCAATACTCCAGGTTGATATTGCCGGGAGCTTTCGTCCATCTGGGTTGATCAGTATGGACAGTCAGTTCCCTCAGGCGGGCATACTCTTCTTCCATAGGCAAGCGGATGGTCTTGCCACTGGTCTTGCTTTTCCAGTTGCAAAAAGCCTTGGCTTCCAGATAGTTCAGTTCCACCGGCCAGTTCCAGGGCATAGGAATCAACCGGCTCATGGTGCGGAGCCGGTAGCCTTCCGGCCCTTTATGCCAAAAGCGCGGCATCCCGGCTTTCTGAAAACTGTTCCAAGCCCAGCCTTCTTCTGTCCAGAATTCCTCTGTTTCATAGCCTCCGGCCTCAATAAAAGTCAGAAATTCCCGGTTGCTGCAGATATAGCGGGAAGCGCTAAAGTTCTGCACCTCATACTCGGCTTTGCCATACTCGTTGTCCCAGCCGTAACAGGTGTCGTCCTCGCCTCTACCCAAGCTTACCAATCCACCAGGAACAGGTATCATACTATTCTCGGGAGCTTCTCCGCTTTCGGGGCAGACGTCCCAGTAATCCATGGGGGTAAGGTCTTCCAGCGGAAGCTGCCGGATCAGCACGGAGGAAGTCTCCAGGTGGATACGCTGATGCTCGATGCCCATCATGACCGCCCACCAAGGGCTATCCCAGGTGATGGGTCCCTTCAGGGGCAGTTCCTTGATCAGCTTGTCCATCAATTGACGAACCTGATCCCGATAGGCACGCACTTCCGAAACCGTCGGCCAGTTGTAGTGAGCTTCATTCAGATCATCCCAGCTCATTTCATCCACGCCCACGGCAAAGATGGATTCAAAGCGGGTGTTGATCCGTTGGTTGATGATGCGGCCGATATTGAGTTTATTGATGTAAAAGACGGCAGTATGGCCCAAATAGAAGATGAGTGGGTGACGCAGCGGATCGGCGCGTTTGTAGAACACCTCATCCCTGGCCAGTTGCTCATAAAGCTTCTCATCGATGCTGAAGGTATCGTGGAAATACAGCAGGACTTCTCTCCGCAGATCTTCGGGAGAGTCCTCATTGAGTAAAACGGTCTTCACGCCTTTCATATCTATATCCTTATCTTACAATTTATTACAATGCCTAGGGCGGAGCACTGACGCCCGGCGTCCACAGCTTTTATAAGAAAAGGATAACTTATCATCGAGTCAAGTTCTTTTTTTCTTCAGTTGGTTTACTCCGGATTAGCGGTGGCAGCAGAGTCATTCACCGGGCTCGCATGGTTCCCGGACAACCCTGAGCCGTAACCAGTTCAACCGTCTATTTCGGTATGTATCACACTATATACTGTTTAAAAGAACCATAGGGAAACCCTCCCTCTACTATTTATACGTGGACGGTTTCCTCATTTTGTGGACACTTTCCTGTAGAATCTTTTCCTCAAACGTGTAAGCAGCTTCATGGCAGGACATTGCGATAGTCATTTTTTCTTTGGACAGTCTGCGATTGAAATCTACTCTCCTCAGCTTTTATACAACTCATAGAACCTCGAAAACACCTCCCATCACAGGCTCTTCAAAGCTCCAACTTAAATTCCGCTCAGCTTCAATTCTCACCAATTGCTTTTCAAGGTTTTGGTTCAGTTTATTGATCTTGCCATCAATCATTTCTATTCGAAATCTCTGACTCTTGTCAGGTTCTCCACTCCTAGAGAGTATCTCTTGTCGTTCATTATACTGGTGCTGAATTTTCCTCTCATAATTGTAGCGGATGCTTTCCTCCTTACGGGAAAGGATCAACTCTTGTTTTACCTCCTGCTTCTGATAGAGTTTTATAAACCAGCTTAGAAATATCTCCTTCTCCCTTTCGTACGCCTTCTTCAGATATTCTTCATCATCACACATGGATTTGTGTATTGATGGCTTACCATTCTCTATCAGAATTGACATGACATGCTCTGTGAACACTCTGGTACCGATGCTCTCTAAGTCTTCATTCATGATTACAGGCATAATATAGCTTTGTTCTCGCAGTCCGTAAATCGATCCCGTGTTTAGAAAGAAGAAATAATATCCTATGGGAAGCTTAACACCTTTCTTCTCCAAATCTTCACCAGAGATACAGAAGAAATGGGTATTCAACATATTGCTTTCATTCTCGTCGTATTTTTTCGTAATGTACTTGATCAGAGGATGTAAGACATTAATGAATGTCAGGTCTGAATTTTCAAACGCTGAATCAGAATCCATGGTGAACTTGATTGGTTTGGAAGTACGATTATCAAGTTTATAGGGTAATTCTATTTCTACGTTATTCAAGTGGATATCTCTTATGAAGCTTTCACATAGAACCATTTCTCCAATGTTACTATGCAAATCATACTTTATCATGCTGTCAGGATAGTTGACTCCAAAGAAACCAATTAGGTACTTGTACAACTGTTCTGGAGATATGTATCTGTTCTTACCTTTGATATTTTTGATCTCATGCTCGTAGAAGTAATCAAGACTAAGAATCTCAGAGGATTTGTCTTCAAGCAACTGAAGATCCTTTATCTTTTTCGCCAGAGTCATCTCTTCTTGCTTGAACTGATTGAGCCTGTCTTCATCACTAAGGTTGTTAAAGAATACGTTTTTCGTTATTCGATCTAAGATTTCCCCCATTATAGGCTCCAGTAAGCCGATTGACTTTTCAAATAGAGAAATCCTATCGTACAATCTGGTAACGATCTCGTCATCTATGGTGTCCTTCATGCTAAAGTTGTATATATTCAAAAAAGGTGACTTTTGCCCTATGCGATCGATTCTCCCTATACGTTGCTCAATCTCCATCGGGTTCCAGGGCAGGTCGTAGTTTACTAGAGTATCACAGAACTGAAGATCAATACCCTCACTACCTACTCGAGATGATAACATGATGGAGAATCCTCTTTGATGTCTAAAATCATTTATAACTTTTGTCCTATCCATTTTTGCTTGTCCATGCATGATATATGTCTTGAAGTTCCTTTCCGTTAACCTCTTCTCAAGATACTTCAAGGTGGGTATATAGAAAGCAAAGAGAATGACTTTTGAAGTATGCTTTTGAATTTCAATGAGAAGCTTTGTTAGTTCCTCAAATTTACTATCAGGGAATTGAGGGTATCCATCAGCCAGTTGACAATCAAATATACTTTCTTCGAGATCGATAAAGTCTTGACATTCGCTATCTTGGATATATTTACTAATCAACCTTGAGCTGTGAGCATGCAACGAGGAAGAAAGCATTCGCTGTACGTTGAAGGTTACAAAAACGGATGTGGGGAAAGAATGGCTTGAGTGTTCTCGAATGTTATGCATTATCGCACCATAATATGCTTGTTCTTCTGGGGAAAATGCTATTTTCCGAGTTTGAGGTTTACGTTCTGCACGACAAATCGTAACATCCCTTTTCCTGGTTCTTGTATAAGTATTACCTAGAAAGTGCAGATCGCTCAAAGACATTTGTATATCGACAATCTTCTCTAATTCATCATGTTCTGAGATCGCTTTTATGTTTCGGTAATCACGTAAACTCGCCATGACATCTTGGAATATAGCATTGTTTAGATACACAGATTCCAAGGAAGCTAAAGCCTCAATCGCTCTTTCGATCTGTGGTGGTATCTGGCTAATAAGGCTGAGGGCATCAATCACGGGTTCGTTGATTAGCAGTTGGTTTTCAAAAGAATCATAGTATGGAAACTGCTGCTCGTCCAGGATATTCATGATGTTAAAAAGGTTCCTTCTCTCAGTATGAATAGGAGTAGCCGTTAGAAAGACAATTGAGTCGCAGGCTGTGCTGATTTTTTTTATGGCAGCATGTTGTTGAGAGCTGTTTCTGAGGCTGTGTGCTTCATCAACGATCAACAGATCCCATTGATAATCTGTATCATCCAGGGTATCCATCATCTTCTTGGATCTTATTGATTCAATTGAAATGATAAACCTGTTCTTAGCATACTTGTTTCTAGTGTTTGATTTTTCCTCTATAATATCTGTGAACTCACGAGCATTTATTACTGTAAAGGTATCATTGAATCTAAAGAACATCTCATCGGACCACTTTCTCATAAGGTTTGCCGGAACAACTACAAGTATCCTATTGAGTTCACGTCTGGCATCTAGTTCCTTTATTATCAATCCTGCTTCGATTGTCTTTCCCAGTCCGACTTCGTCGCATATCATTATTCTGCGTTTTGGAGAACTCAAAAACTTCATAAGTGGCTTAAACTGGTACTCATAGAAAACAGTGCGAGATGAGTTGATCGAATAGATGTTGTTTTGAATCTTGTCAGAGCTTAAGAGTTTATAGTGAGTTAGCATTTTCTGGAAGTCGTTAAACTCACCGAACTTGCCATTTATCAGGTTATCAATGACTTCCACCTTTTCCGAATAGACAGCTATGCTGGATTCTGATAGGTTTCTAGTCCTTCCCGGGAAACGAACTGTATAGACAATAATGCCATCTACATAACCAATTTTTACTACAACTCCAATACTTTCTGGATTATTCGTCTCTCTAACTTTGGTTCCGATTTCTATCACTTTCTTCTCCCTAACCAACTGTTATTAGGATATAGAACATCCGGTTCCTTACTAGTTCGGATTCTTATTGATCTATCAGGTATGGGAAAATCACGGGGCAAGAGATAACTCTTTAGCGTCTCTTCAGGCTTTTTGGTTAGTCCAAACGAAACTGCATAGCGGAAGTATGGTGGCTTAGTGGTATCCCAATCTATTGGCTCTTCCAGTTTTGATATTCCAGATTTGGCAACGATAAAATCATTGGTCCTTTCGTGATATAGAGGTACTTTCTTGAATACATCTCTAACTATCTCATCATTAAAGCCTCCGCCACTTCCGAAAAGTGTTATGTCATAAAAGAATCTCATCGACTCAATTCCTGCAATCTTCCTTTTTGCTCTAGCCCAGGTATCCTGAATTCTAAACTCATGCCATATCTCTGAGTAGTATCTCCTGACATCGGAAGCATTAACCACTCCATTATTCTTTAATCTATCTATGTAAGAATAACCTTTATTTACTACTTGTGCCTCAGCTATCTGCGCTTGGCCTTTCAAACTGTTATAGAGGAAAATAGTTAGATCAGTTGTGCCTGCGCCGAAATCATACAACGCATACAGTTGGTTCCTAGCCTTTCTGTTACAGTAGTCCAAAACTTCCGCGATTGATTCGGGTATAATTGCAGTTCTGGTTCTCGATTCAGTTTCGCCAATAGTATTTGAACTACAAATTATCTTCTTGATTTCCTCCAGATTGTTTAAGCAACCAAGCTCCATCACTTCCTTGGCATACATCAATACTTTATCAAATCTTTTTACAATAGCGTTGTTATTCATTCTATCGACCGGTAGACAAACCGAGAAGACGAACATATCATCAGGCCCGGCGTTAGTCAGAGAGCAAATCTGATCTTTAACAAATGTCATAACATAAGCAAGAAATCCGGCACAGACACTCATCATCCGACTATCGGGATCTCTATCAAGCAAGAGCTCCTGTTTGAAGAAGGAAAGTATTTTACCTTGTCCACCTATTGCATCATATCCGTAGAACATCTGGTCTTGATGAATGCGTACAATACTTGGGATCGCATAATCATCAATCAAGTCTCGACTTACATAATTCTTTGGCTGTAAGTGCGTAAACAACAGAGGCTCATATCTTCCTTCAGATTCATTGTTAAATGACACCTTGGTCCTACTGGTTCCAAAATCTATACCCACATAGATGGTAGCATGTTGCCTTCGAAATCGGGAACCTGGTTTGTTGACATGAATCTCAGGGGATTTTTTACTGACTTGTCCAATGAAACTAGGTTCGTCCGGCAACCCATTCTTTGTTTCATATAGGTCAGTCTCTGGAATTATGAATGAGTCAATTCCACTTTGCTCCATAACAACTCCAGTTGACATAGGTCTGGTCTCAGACGAATAGCTTTGCTCTGGACCATTTTTCAGAAAGATGGAACCATAGTACTCACCCCTTGAGGCTTTAGGTTTCGCAATGCCACTGCGTTCACTACCGGTCCGTTTTCTATACAGATCACCCTCAGGCACTGCTTGATTCGGACTGAAGACTTCAGAATAGATGAATGATATCAGGTTATTCTTCTGTTGTTTTCTGTATTTTGAGATATCTAACTTGTAGCAATCAATTCGGTTCAGTGTTTTGAGAGTTAGCTGCTGCCTTGAAGTATCTATATCGAAATCGGAGTAAAAACTGCCCTTATAAAACTCTTCAGAAGTGATAGTCTGACAGACACTCAAATCCCCATCGTTAACCAACCAGATCTTTAGTTTTCCGCCATCATCAAGTGAAATAAAAGAATTCTCATTAGCAAACCTGATACGCAGTATACGACAGGCATGTTTATCAACTTTGTTAATCAGTTTAGGATTGGCATTCTGCACAGAGTAAAGTGCAAAGTATGATTCTGCCGTGCTATATCTGATCATATATGAACTTGTTTTGTTGCTGACCGACAACGATAAATCTGGAAACACTTCATCTTCTATCGTGTTCGTGAGTGTAGGTTTATTCCTGGCTAACAAAGTGTACAAAGGATTACTAAAATCTATTTTATGTCCTGCTGTAACCAGAAGCTTACCTCCATTAGGACTTTTCTGGATAACGTATCGATCATTAGCCAGGTATTCCTGGCAAATAAAAGCCTTTTCGAATACAAGCGGCATCATTTTATTGTCTCTTATCCGCCATACACGTGTCTCATCATCACCTTCTGCTACAACATAATCCTCGTGTATTAGTGATACTCTCTCATGTGATTCAATCACTGTTTCCAGAACAGACTTATGCCTCAGCAGAAAGAGTCTATGCCCTCCGTCAACATCCCTAATAATCAGATTACCAGTATCGTGGTAATATTGGATATAATCAAGTGGTTTGTCTAATCTTACTACACAGGATTCATGTAAATCATTCCTGGAATAGTTGACCATCATTCTTAGGTGATCATACGTAATTATGACGTCTTTATGGGACAGTAAAATATCTAGTTCGTGTTTCATAGCTCCTCCTATAAACTCATTTGCCTATTGATGTAGTTTAAGCATAACAGACTAGCATTTAATTATCTATAATACAACCAAGTTTCACTAGATCATCCTTGTTCCTAATATCAACGATTCTAAAAATCTACGCTTGAGTCCATAGCAAACTACCCTAAACGCAGAGTCAAGTTCTTTTTTTTCACTCCTCTTTTTGGGGCCATGAAACGTTTTCTTTATAAAGCGAAGGCTCCGGAAGAAATTGGGAAGTATAAGTGACTCGATAACGGTACTGGCAGACATAGATTTCTGTAATCCATTGAATAGCAGAATCTTACCATGGCGACAATAGCCCCATCGGGTCGCAGGCTGTTGATAAAGTCACTACCGCCGTTTATTACGGGTTCACCGGTAAGCACCCTGAAGGGGGTGCCATCTGCTAGCCCGGGGCGAAGCCCCGGGATAACAGCATGATATAATGGATATTACGTGCTAATCCGCTCCCCATAGCTGGAAAATCGGAGATTTTCCAGCTATGGGGAGCGGATGTTGAAAAGATATACGTTAACATCATATATTCCCAGGGCTTACGCCCTGGGCTATCAGATTGTCACCCCTCCGGGGTTTATCAGCGTTCTTTAACTCCGGGAGAATTGTATAATGACTGGATTCCAGCCTTCGCTGGAATGACGGTACGGTATACACTGGATACTAAAGGGAAAAACGCATCTGCATGCCTGTTCCCATGGGCTTTAGATACTTATAAAACGCTCTTGGGAGGTATAGATGAGACACACTCTGCGATCAGTTATATCCTGAAAATCCGGTCGATCCGGCTATCTGCGATCTATTCTTTCCCTTCGCTGGCTTTGAGAATCTCTCCCACAGTATAAAGCGATCCGCCTCCAATGATCACTTCGTCGGGACCGGCTTCCTGCATGGCTTGCAGATAGGCTTCCTTCACACTGGAGCAGGGGATGGCTTGCACGGGGAACTTGCTGATAGCCTGCATCTGAGCCTCAACGGTGGCTGCGCGGTCGGATTCATTTTGCGCCACATAGATCAGATTGGCCTTGCTGCAGATCAGGTGAATCATCTCTCTGTAGTCTTTATCTGCCAGAATCGAGAGCACAAATATGACCTTTCGCTTGGGATAAATCTGTTCGAGAGAGTCCATCAGTGCGGTTATCCCCTGAACGTTGTGGGCTCCATCCAGAATGAAAGCGGGTTCGTGGTGAATCACCTGCATTCTGCCCTGCCAATTTATCCTGCTTAAGGCGTTGCGTATCACATCTTCATCGGCCTTGAGGCCAATCTTCTCCAGATACAGCAGGAAAGCGGTGAGAGCCAGGCTAACGTTATGAGCCTGATGCGCGCCTATCAGATTGGCTCTGAGAGCCGGGAAACGGTAATCCCGAAACTCATAGTTCCACTCTGTGCCCAGAGGACTGAGCTTTATATCTGAGACAATTATATCCCGGCCATATAGATGCACCGGGGCAGCCTTGGCTTCTGCCACTGCCAGGATTTCCGCTCTGGGGCTTTCATCCAGTTTACCCAGCACCAGCGGAACTCCCTCTTTGATGATTCCGGCTTTTTCCCGGGCGATGAGCTCCAGGCTGTTTCCCAAAGTCTTGATGTGGTCCAGGCCAATGCTGGTGATGGCCGTAATATCCGGAATCCAGAGATTGGTGGCGTCCAATCTGCCACCCAGGCCTACCTCCAGGATGGTGTGCTTTACATCGTGTTTACGAAAAAGCAGGATCGCCAGAGCAGTGGTGATTTCAAAGAAAGAGGCTTCGCACTCTTCAAAAAGCCGTTCATGCTCTGTGAAGCAAGCCAGAACTTCCTGAAAATCCAGCTCTTGGCCGTCGATACGGAAGCGCTCCGTGTAGTTTATCAGATGAGGGGAGGTGTTCAGCCCAACTCCTGCTCCCAAGGCAAGGCAGAGAGCCTCCAGGCTGGCGCATACGCTGCCTTTGCCATTGGTTCCTGCGATGTGGAAGCCTCTGAGCTCCATCTGAGGTTGACCCAGGGCTTTCCAGAGCTCTTGCATCCTTTCCAGTCCGAGCTTCACGTTTCCGGAATACTTCTGATAGATGTGGGCTAAAAACTCATTGTACTGCACGTCTTCTCCTCTTCTGTATCTTTCCACAAAAAAAGCCGTCCGAAGACGACTTTATTATAAACTGCTTGTTAATGGCTTCCGGCCTCTCTAGAGAGTGGGTTCCACCGTGCGGAACTGATCTGGGAAGATCATCGCTTTGAGGGCAGTGGAATCGTTCTTTCTAAGTGTATAGGCTTGAGGATTGGTCTTCCAGATATTGATGTACTGCTCCACGGCTTCCACTTTACGTTCGCCGTTTGTGCCGGTCTGTTCGTCGATAAAATCCAAGTCCTCAGTCATCATGTTCTGCAATTGAGTGGGCTCCATATTCTCATAGAAAGCTTTGGGCAGAAAGTGGTTGTAATAGGTCTTTAGGTTGGGGCACATCACGATGACGCCGATGTTATCCCGGGTTTCTGTGCCAACCATATCCTGAACATACTTGCCAAAGACAATGTAGGGGGTTTTGGTACGGGCGGTTTCCGGGCAATATCTGAGGTTTTCCAGATACTTTCTGCTGGGATCGGATTTCTTCTTTGTATTGTTAAGGAGCTGGAGGTCTCCGCCAAAATCTGTTTTGTTTTCACGGATATAGTCTGTCGCTGCCACCCAGATTTCTTTCATATTGTTGATGCAATCATCCACGTTCTTTTCTTTATCGAGATTAAAGAAATGCGGGATTGCCAAGACAAAGATCAAGGCAACGAACAATATCACGCTAAGAACAGTATAAACCGAGATTCCGTTCTGCTTACGCAACATAATAAACTCCTGAATGTATTACTACTAATATGCTTTTCTGAAGAGCCAATTCTCGTCAAGCCTTTTTTGGGGGACCCAGCACTTTGGCTATGTAATTGTATGTCTCGGGGACGTCTTTGAATCTGTCCCGATAGTCTTCTTTGGGGCTAATGGCCACATTTCTCATGCGTCTCGAAACTGCTGTTTCTCCCCAGTTATAAGCAGCCAGCATCAGAGACCAATTGCCTTTGAATCTGCTCTTTAGGTAGAGGAGATACTTGGCGGAGGTTTTC
>Ga0116172_10005269_pt1 | contig 10311 bp, 9 predicted proteins | sample AD_UKC083_MetaG_FD_89799 | JGI IMG/M metagenome (GOLD analysis project Ga0116172, IMG submission 89799) | Active sludge microbial communities of municipal wastewater-treating anaerobic digesters from USA - AD_UKC083_MetaG | ecosystem: Engineered > Bioreactor > Anaerobic > Digestate | place: USA...
CTGCCCCGCTTGGACGAAACCCTGTCCGCGCTGGCAACAGCCGCTGCGGGAAGATGACATGACCCCTCCTGAGTCGCTTCGCGCCTTCCCCCCAAGGGGGGCGACGCCCTCACTGCGGGGCGGCCCTTGCTCGGCGTCCCTGGCCTGTGGTGCGCCTGTTTCGAAGATCGCGAACGCGCGCGAAGCATTGGACTACTGATATGCGCGCTGCACTCTGGCTTCTGGCGTTGTTTGGCGTGGCCGTGGCTGCGGCCCTGTTTGCGGGCAACAACCAGGGCACCATCACGCTGTACTGGCCCCCCTACCGCATCGACTTTTCCCTGAACATGGTCGTGCTGCTGCTGGTGACCAGCTTTGTCACGGTGTATGCCGCGCTGCGTGCGCTGGCGGCCCTGCTGGAGTTGCCCCACCAGGCACGCCGGTGGCGCGTGCAGCAAAAAGAGCGCGCCATGCACAGTGCGATGCTGGATGCCCTCACCCACATGCTCGCCGGTCGCTTCATCCGCTCACGCAAGGCGGCGCTGTCCGCCCTCGTCAAAGAAGAAGCACTCGCCGCTGCCAACGAAAAAGTGCCCCATGGTCACCACCTGCGGGCGCTGGCGCACATGGTGGCGGCCGAGAGTTCCCACGCGCTGCAAGACCGCGCCACGCGCGACCGCCATTTGCAAAACGCACTGGACCAGGCTCCGGCGCGCGGCACCGCGCATGAACAAGAGCTGCGCGAAGGCCTGCAGATGCGCGCCGCACGCTGGACCCTGGACGACCGCGACGCCAGCGCCGCCCTCGAGTGGCTGAACGCACTGCCGCAGGGCGCCGCCCGGCGCACCCTGGCCTTGCGCATCAAACTCAAGGCCACGCGCCTGGCGCAGCAAACACAGGAAGCCCTGGACACAGCGCGCCTGCTGGGCAAGCACCATGCCTTCTCGGCCGGCGCGGCGACCAGCATCGTGCGCGGCCTGGCCACCGAGCTCATCCACAGCGCACACGACACGGCCCAGCTGCAGCAGATCTGGCTGCAACTGGAGCCGTCCGAGCGCGCCATGCCGGAACTGGCCATCCACGCCGCCCAGCGTCTGGCCACCCTCGGTGGCGACACGGCCCAGGTGAGGGCCTGGCTGCTGCCGGTGTGGGAGCGCATGGTGCAGCTGCCCGACGCCCTGCCCGACCACCAGGCGCTCAAGCTGGTTCGGGCCCTTGAATCGGGACTGGACACCCTGGATGCCGCCTGGCTGGCCCGTATCGAATCAGCGCAGCTGGCCAACCCGCGCGATGCCCGCCTGCAATACCTGGCGGGCGTGGCCTGCCTGAAACGCGAGCTGTGGGGCAAGGCGCAGCAATTGCTGACCCAATCCACCCCCCAGCTGCCCGACGCCGGCCTGCGTGCCAGCGCCTGGCGCCATCTGGCCGCATTGGCAGAACGCCGCAACGACGCCGAAGCCGCCGCCGCCGCCTGGAAAAAAGCCGCGCTCGCCGATTGAGCCCGCAGCGGCACCGATGAGATCGACGCCATGGCGGTCGCTCGGCCCTTTTGACACAGCCCCTGCGCTGCGTTGGGGAACTTTGAGTGCAGGCCGCCAATCAATTCATTTTTTTTGAACTGAACCGTCAATTCCTCTGAAGCCCGCCAGCGCTGCGGCTTCATAGACTGGAGCCTTCGATCCACGGCGTCTGACCACCGACGTTGCGCACACCACCGCAACTTCGGGATCTGGGCGTCTTTCACTGCCTTCACCAACATGTCCATCCCCTACCACGGCCAGGCCCCGGCCACGCCGCGCTACACCCACACCGCCATGCTGCTGCACTGGCTGCTGGGCATCGCACTGGTGACTCTGTTCGGTGTCGGCCTGTACATGGCCGATCTGCCCTTTTCGCCGCAGCGCCTGAAGCTCTACAACTGGCACAAGTGGGCCGGGGTCAGCCTCCTGGCGCTGTCCTTGCTGCGCCTGGTCTGGCGCCTGGTACACCGGCCGCCGCAGTTGCCCGAGCGCGTGCAAGAAGCCATGCCCCGGTGGCAGCAGCGGGCGCACCACGGCGCGCACCACCTGCTGTACCTGCTGTTTTTCGCCGTGCCCTTGCTGGGCTGGGCCTACAGCTCGGCGGCGGGCTTTCCCATTGTGCTTTTCGGTCTGTGGCCCCTGCCCGACTTCGTCTCGGCCAGCCCGGCCCTGGCCGATGCCCTCAAACCGCTGCACAAGCTCAGCGCGTTTGCCATGGCAGCCCTGGTGCTGGTGCATGTGGCGGCAGCGCTCAAACACCACTTCATCGACCGCGACGGGCTGCTGCTGCGCATGCTGCCAGGCCGCCGCTGACTCGCGCCGCACCATCCCCCCTCAGGAGTCCCCTCATGCAAATTTCTTCATTTTTCTCTGCCCTGGCCCTGGGCAGCGCAGCCTTGCTGACCACCCAGCCGGCCCTGGCACAGCAAAAACTCGTGCCCGCCCAGAGCGAGGTGCAATTCACGGCCCGCCAGATGGGCGTGCCCCTGGAAGGCCACTTCAAGAAGTTCGACGCGCAGGTCCGCTTCGACCCCGCCAAGCTGGCCACGAGCCAGATCGCCTTCACGGTGGACACCGGCAGCGCCACCATGGGTTCGCGCGAAACCGACGCCGAACTGCCCAAGCCCACCTGGTTCAACGTGCCCCAGTTTCCTCAGGCCAGCTTTCAGTCCGGCGCCATCAAGGCCCTGGGCGCAGGCAAGTTCGAGGTGGCCGGCAAGCTCACGATCAAGGGCATGGCCCGCGATGTGGTGGTGCCCGTGACGCTGGTGCAAAACGGCACCACCACCACGGCCACCGGCGTGCTGCCGCTCAAGCGCCTGGCCTTCAAGATCGGCGAGAACGAGTGGGCCGACACCTCCATGGTGGCCGACGATGTGCAGGTGAAATTCAAGCTCGCGCTGACCGGCGTGGGCAAGCTGTGAGCGTTTCCCTTTCTTTTTCCTCCCCCTTTTTCTTCAGGAGTTTTTTCATGCGCAAATCCCTCTTCGCCCTGGCTGTCACCGCTGTTGTGGCCACCGCTGCCCAAGCAGCCCCCGCCACCTACGCCATTGACCCCACGCACACCTTTGCCACCTTCGAGATCAGCCACTTTGGCGCCACCGTGAACCGCGGGCGCTTCGACAAGAAGGAAGGCTCTGTGCAGTTTGACAAGGCCGGCAAGAGCGGCAAGGTGGAGATCAGCTTCGACGTGGCTTCGGTCAACACCGGCACCGCCACTTTTGACAAGCACCTGCAAAGCGCCGAATTGCTGGACGCAGCCAAGCACCCCAAGGCGAAGTTTGTCTCGGACAAGTTCCAATTCAGCGGCGACAAGCTCACCGCCGTGGACGGTCAGCTGACGCTGCTGGGCAAGACCCAGCCCGTCACGCTCAAGGCCAACCAGTTTGCCTGCTACGACAGCCCCATGCTCAAGCGTGAAGTCTGCGGCGGCGACTTTGAAACCACCATCGACCGCACCGCTTTCGGCGTGAACTACGGCATTGACTGGGGCTTCCCCAAGAATGTGCGCCTGGTGCTGCAGATCGAAGCCGTCAAGCAATAAGCGGGTCTCACCCCCTTGTCGCCAAGCCGCCTGCGGGAAGCCCGCAGGCGGCTTTTTGCATGGCGTGCTGTTGCAGAGATCATTAGCTCCTTAATAGATAGCTAAAAGCCCATTCAAATCAATGGCTAACGGCCAAAATCGTCTAAAACCTCGGTGCTTGAGCGGCCGGCGTGGGCGGGCCGGTAAAATCATCGCATCCCGCCTCCAGTCAACCTGACGGCATCCTTTGGGGATGCCGTTTTCCTTTGCGATCCCGCCATGAGCGACACCACTGCACAACCCGGCCTCGACAGCCTCTCCAAGTCCTTCGAACCCGCTGCCCTGGAAGCCCACTGGGGCCCCGAGTGGGAGCGCCGCGGCTACGGCGCAGGCGGCTTTCGCGGCACCGGTGCGCCCCAGGCTGGCGCGCCCGCGTTCTGCATCCAGCTGCCGCCGCCCAATGTGACCGGCACGCTGCACATGGGCCATGCGTTCAACCAGACCATCATGGACAGCCTCACGCGCTACCACCGCATGCGGGGCTTCAATACCGCCTGGGTGCCCGGCACCGACCACGCCGGCATTGCCACGCAGATCGTGGTGGAGCGCCAGCTGCAGGAGCAGGGCATCAGCCGCCACGACATGGGCCCCACGCCCCCCGAGGCGCGCAAGAACTTCGTCTCCAAGGTCTGGGAGTGGAAAGAAAAATCGGGCAACACCATCACCACGCAGATGCGCCGCATGGGCGACAGCGTGGACTGGGGCCGCGAGTACTTCACCATGGACGACAAGCTCTCCAAGGTGGTCACCGAAACCTTCGTGCGCCTGTATGAGCAAGGCCTGATCTACCGCGGCAAGCGCCTGGTGAACTGGGACCCGAAGCTGCAGTCCGCCGTGTCGGACCTCGAAGTCGAAAACGAAGAAAAAGACGGCTCGCTGTGGCATATCGCCTACCCCTTGGTAGACCCCGATGGAAGCCTTGCGGCTTCGGGTTCGGGCCAGCTCGTGGTGGCCACCACCCGCCCCGAGACCATGCTGGGCGACGTGGCCGTGATGGTGCACCCCGAGGACGAGCGCTACAAGCACCTGATCGGGAAGATGGTCAACCTGCCCCTGTGCGACCGCCAGATTCCGGTGATCGCCGACGACTATGTAGACAAGGAATTCGGCACCGGCGTGGTCAAGGTCACACCCGCGCACGACCCAAACGACTATGCCGTGGGCCAGCGCCACCAGCTGCCCATGATCTGCGTGCTGACGCTGCAGGCCACCGTCAACGACAACGCACCCGCCAAATACCGGGGCATGGACCGCTTCGTGGCGCGCAAGGCCGTGGTGGCCGACCTCGAAGCCATCGGCGCCCTGGTCGAAGTGAAAAAGCACAAGCTCATGGTGCCGATTTGCACCCGCACCGGCCAGGTGGTCGAGCCCATGCTGACCGACCAGTGGTTTGTCGCCATGAGCAAGGTGGGCGCAGGCGATGCCACGGGCAAAAGCATCGCGCAAAAAGCGATCGACGCCGTCGACTCCGGCGCAGTGAAGTTCGTGCCCGAGAACTGGGTCAACACCTACAACCAGTGGATGAACAACATCCAGGACTGGTGCATCTCGCGCCAGCTCTGGTGGGGCCACCAGATTCCGGCCTGGTACGACGAAGACGGCAACGTGATCGTGGCCCGCAACGAAGCCGAGGCCCAGGCCAAGGCGCCAGGAAAGACCTTGCGCCGCGACGAGGATGTGCTCGACACCTGGTACTCGTCCGCGCTGGTTCCCTTCTCGACCATGGGCTGGCCCGAGCAGGGCGCGGCCGAGACGGACGACTACAACCTCTACCTGCCCTCTTCCGTGCTGGTCACCGGCTACGACATCATCTTCTTCTGGGTCGCCCGGATGATCATGATGACCACGCATTTCACGGGGCGCGTGCCGTTCAGGCATGTCTACATCCATGGCCTGGTGCGCGACGCGCAGGGCAAGAAGATGAGCAAGAGCGAAGGCAACGTGCTCGACCCGGTGGACCTGATCGACGGCATTTCCCTCGAACCCCTGCTCGACAAACGCACCACCGGCCTGCGCAAACCCGAGACCGCGCCCCAGGTGCGCAAGAACACGCAAAAGGAATTCCCCGATGGCATCCCGGCCTATGGGGCAGACGCACTGCGTTTCACCTTCGCGGCCTTGGCCAGCCTGGGCCGGTCTATCAATTTTGATAGCAAGCGCTGCGAGGGCTACCGCAACTTCTGCAACAAGCTCTGGAATGCCAGCCGCTTCGTGCTGATGAACTGCGAAGGCCAGGACTGCGGCCTGCAAGAACACACCCAGGAGCAATGCCAAAGCGGCAGCGCCCAGGGGTATCTGGATTTCAGCCAGGCCGACCGCTGGATTGCGTCGCTGCTGCAAAAAACCGAGGCCGAGGTGGAAAAAGGCTTTGCCGAGTACCGCCTGGACAACGTGGCCAACACCATCTACGACTTCGTCTGGAACGAATACTGCGACTGGTACCTGGAGATCGCCAAGGTGCAGATCCAGACCGGCAACGCGGCCCAGCAGCGCGCCACGCGCCGCACGCTGATCCGCACGCTCGAAGCCATCTTGCGCCTGGCCCACCCCATCATTCCGTTCATCACCGAAGCCCTGTGGCAAACCGTGGCACCTGTGGCGGGCCTGAAGGGCGAGTCGGTCAGCATTGCCCGCTACCCCCAGGCCCAGCCCGAAAAAATTGACGAGGCTGCCATCGCCCACATGGGCCGCGTGAAGGGCCTGGTGGACGCCTGCCGCGCGCTGCGCGGCGAGATGAACGTATCGCCCTCCACCCGCCTGCCCATGTACGTGGTGGGCGACACCGACTTCATGCGCGGCGTGGCGCCCGTACTGCAGGCCCTCGCCAAGCTCAGCGAGGTCAAGGTGTTCGACGACGAAGCAGCCTGGTCCGCCGCTGCTCAAGCCGCCCCCGTGGCCGTGGTGGGCGACGCCCGCATGTGCCTGTACATGGAAATTGACGTGACCGCCGAGAAGGCGCGCCTGTCCAAGGAAATCGCGCGCATCGATGGCGAGATCACCAAGGCCCACAACAAGCTCGGCAACGAAGCCTTTGTGGCCAAGGCACCCGCTGCGGTGATCGAGCAAGAGAAAAAACGCATCGCCGACTTCGGTGCCACGCTGGGCCGATTGCGCGATCAGCTGACAAGGCTGGGCTGAAACCCGCCAGATACTACGGTGTGACCGCAGGCCCGATTCCGGCGGGCCTGGGCACGCCGGACCCGCCACCAAGGACAACACCCCCATGACGAACGCCACCACCGTCCGCAAGGCCGTATTCCCCGTTGCCGGCCTGGGCACACGCTTTCTGCCCGCGACCAAAGCCAGCCCCAAGGAAATGCTGCCGGTGGTGGACAAGCCGCTGATCCAGTACGCGGTGGAAGAGGCCTACGCAGCGGGCATCCGCCACATGATCTTTGTGACCGGGCGCAGCAAGCGCGCCATCGAAGACCATTTCGACACCGCCTACGAGCTCGAGGCCGAACTGGAGGCCGCCGGCAAGAGTGAGCTGCTGGACCTGGTGCGCTCCATCCAGCCCGAGGACATGGACTGCGCCTTCGTGCGCCAGCCACGCTCATTGGGCCTGGGCCATGCCGTGCTGTGCGCCGAGCCGCTGGTGGGCAACGAGCCCTTTGCCGTGCTGCTGGCCGACGATCTGATGGTGGGCCCCAGCGGCGGCCAACCCGTGCTGGCGCAGATGGCCACGGCGTTTCGCCAGCAGGGGCGATCGGTGATTGCCGTGCAGGAGGTGCCGCTCGACCAGGTGCACCGCTATGGCATCGTGGCCGGCGAGAGCGCGGGCGGCCCGCTGATCCGCATCGAACGCATCGTCGAAAAACCCAAGGCCGAGGTAGCCCCTTCACGCATGGGCGTGGCCGGCCGCTACATCCTCACGCCCGGAATCTTCAACGAGATCCGCCACCAGCCGCGCGGCGTGGGCGGCGAAATCCAGCTCACCGACGGCATTGCCCGGCTCATGCAAAGCGAAGCGGTGTACGCCTTTCAATACCAAGGCAAGCGCTACGACTGCGGCAGCAAAGAGGGGTTTCTGGAAGCGACGGTGGAGCTGGCACTGCAGCACCCCCAGGTGGGCGCAACGTTCCGCGCATACCTCAAGACCTTGGCGCTGTAACCCGCATTGCTCCAATATTTATAGCTGCAAGTGCTTACAAAATAAGCACTTGCAGCTATTTTCATTAGCGACGGCGCAGTACGTGGATGTATTCCGCCCCCACCGTCTCCTGCTCCACCAGCTCGTTGCCGGTCTGCTTGGCAAACGCCTGAAAGTCGCGCAGCGAGCCGCTGTCGGTGGCCAGCACCTTGAGCAGCTGGCCGCTGGCCATGTCGGCCAGCGCCTTCTTGGCCTTGAGGATAGGCAAGGGGCAGTTCAGGCCCCGGGTGTCGATTTCTTTGTGAATGTCCATGGTCATCAATCCTTTGGCAGCAGCGGTTGCTCGTCGAGTCCGCGCCGCCGTTCCGCATTTTCTTCGGCCGTAAAAAACACCGGCTCATGCCCGCGTGTGCGCAACCAGTCGGCCAGCGCGTAGCCCGTGCCCGAAGGCCAGCATTTCAGGTCTGCCAGATCGTACAGCCGGTAATCCACCAGCTCGGGCGACAGGCGCACCTCCCCCTCGGCCACCACATGGTAGGCAATGATGACCTGGTTCATGCGCAAAAACTCGTAGGCCCCCACCAGCGTGGTGGCGCGCACATCGAGGTTGGTCTCTTCTTTCACCTCGCGCGCAATGCCCTCGTGCGGCGACTCGCCCGCCTCCATGAAGCCGGTGATCAGCGCAAACATCTTGCCCGACCAGGCAGCGTTGCGGGCCAGCAGCACCTGGCCGCCCACCTCGACAATGGCCGCCAGCACGGGCGTGGGATTGTTCCAGTGCGTCCAACCGCAGGCGGGGCAGCGCAGCCGCTCCTTGTCGCCGCCATCCTCGGCCAGGGTGATGGGTTGCAAGGCGGTACTGCAGTGGGTGCAGTGACGGGTTTCGTAGTTCATTTACTCTTATTTTTTATAGCTAAAAGCGCTTTCATATCAAGCGCCAACAGCCAATTTCATCAAAAACCGGCGACCATGACAGATCGCCTTACGCCGGAAAAACGCCGGTCGAAAGATACCGGTCGCCCCGGTCGCACACGATGAACACAATGCTGGCATTGGTCTCGCGCTGCGCGATCTGCTGCGCCACCCAGCAGGCGCCCGCCGCCGAAATGCCCGCGAAGATGCCCTCCTCGCGCGCCAGGCGGCGGCACATATCTTCGGCATCGTCCTGGCTCACATAGACCAGCTCGTCCACCATGCTCGCGTCATAGATCTTGGGCAGGTATTCCTGCGGCCACTTGCGGATACCCGGAATGCGCGAGCCCTCTTGCGGCTGCGCTCCGATGATCTGAATGGCCGGGTTCTTCTCTTTGAGAAAGCGCGCCACCCCGGTGATGGTGCCCGTGGTGCCCATGGCGCTCACAAAATGGGTGATGCGTCCGCCCGTCTGCGCCCACAGCTCGGGGCCCGTGGTTTCATAGTGGGTGCGCGGGTTGTCGGCGTTGGCAAACTGATCCAGCACCTTGCCCTCGCCGCGCTTTTGCATGGCTTCGGCCAGGTCGCGCGCATGTTCCATGCCGCCGCTTTTGGGCGTCAGCACCAGCTCGGCGCCAAACGCCTTCATGGTCTGGGCCCGCTCGATCGACAAATCCTCGGGCATCACCAGCACCATGCGGTAGCCCTTGATGGCCGCCGCCATGGCCAGCGCAATGCCCGTGTTGCCCGAGGTGGCCTCGATCAGCGTGTCGCCCGCACGGATCTCCCCGCGCTCTTCGGCGCGGCGAATCATCGACAGCGCGGGCCGGTCTTTCACCGACCCTGCAGGGTTGTTGCCCTCCAGCTTGCCCAGCACCACATTGCCGCGCGCGGCGTTGTCCTGTGCCCCAATGCGCTGCAGCGCCACCAGCGGCGTGTTACCAACCGCGTCTTCAATCGTCGGATATTTCATGCGCCCTACTGTGCCATAATTTGCGTCTTCACAAATTCCCGCCCGGGTGGTGAAATTGGTAGACGCAGGGGACTCAAAATCCCCCTCCGAAAGGAGTGCCGGTTCGATTCCGGCCCCGGGCACCATCTTAAATTCCCTAGTGTTATCAATGCACTAGGGAATTTCAAGACCCAACCCAGAGCACTGGGGGATTTCTCAAGATCGTTGATCAGGTACAGTTTCGGTACAGTGCTGCGGCGCTAGCCTGACCGAGACCCTTATGGCAACGATCGTCAAAACACCTTCTGGCACCTGGAAAGCACTCATCCGCAAGACCGGATGGCCGCCCACAGCCAAGACTTTCCGCACCAAACGCGACGCTGAGGACTGGTCTCGCCGCACCGAAGACGAAATGGTTCGCGGCGTTTACATCCAGCGCGGCCCCGCCGAACGCATGACCGTCGAGGCCGCCTTGAAACGGTATCTCCGCGAGGTCACACCAACCAAACGCGAATCCACACAGGTCGGCGAGCATAAAAAAGCGCTGGCGTTGACCCGGCACTTGGGCAAGTACTCCCTTGCCGCGCTCAGTGCCGAAATAGTTGCGCAATACCGTGATGCTCGACTGGCCGGTGACGACGGTATCGATGGCAAACCCATCCCACGCAGCAACAACACCGTGCGTCTGGAGCTGGCTTTGCTCAGCCACCTCTTCACCATCGCGATCAAGGAATGGGGCATCGGCCTGCCATTCAACCCGGTTTCCAACATCCGC
>Ga0116172_10005270_pt1 | contig 10311 bp, 8 predicted proteins | sample AD_UKC083_MetaG_FD_89799 | JGI IMG/M metagenome (GOLD analysis project Ga0116172, IMG submission 89799) | Active sludge microbial communities of municipal wastewater-treating anaerobic digesters from USA - AD_UKC083_MetaG | ecosystem: Engineered > Bioreactor > Anaerobic > Digestate | place: USA...
GCGTTCGGCAAAAAATACAAGATCACCGGGACACCCACGCTGATTTTCGCGAACGGTGCGCGCATTCCCGGAGCCATCAGCGCCCAGGACATGGAAAAGCGCCTGGCAGAGGCCGGCGGCACCGCCACCACCAGCAACTGAGTTCATGCGAGGGGCCGCCCCTCGCCTCCTTCGAGCCCCCGAGACCTGAGCGGGTGATGCGCGCACAAGCGCCAGGCACCTGCCTTCCGCGACGCACCCATGCCCATCTCACGCACCCTTGCCACACAGGCGCCCATCCATATCCGAGTGGAGGCAACCGACCTGCACGCCCACCTGTTCACCATCACACTCACCGTGGCGCAGCCCCAGGCGCAGCAGGAGCTGTCGCTGCCGGTCTGGATACCGGGCAGCTATCTGGTACGCGAATTTTCCAAGAATCTCCAGCGCCTGGAAGCACAACAAGGCCGCCGCGCCGCGCCCCTGGTCCAACTCGACAAGCACCGCTGGCAGGCCACCTGCCGCACAGACCTGCCCCTCGTCGTCACCTATGAGGTCTGCGCCTACGACAGCTCGGTGCGCACGGCGTGGCTGGACGCCTCGCGCGGCTTCTTCAACGGCACCAGTCTGTGCCTGCGGGTGCACGGGCAGGAAAATGCGCCCCATGCGCTCGAGATCGCCAGCAACGCGGCCACAGCGCACTGGTCCGTCGCCACGGGCCTCACGCCGCAGACCGTGGACAGCCAGGGCTTTGGTGTATATGCCGCCAACCACTACGACGAGCTGGTGGACTGCCCGGTCGAAATGGGGACGTTCTGGATGGGGCGCTTCACCGCCTGTGGCGTACCCCACCGTTTTGTGGTGGCCGGTGCCGCAGCCTCGTTCGACGGCAAACGCCTGCTGGCCGATGCCCAGAAGATCTGCGAGACCACCATCCGCTTCTGGCACGGCCAGGGCAAGCCACCCCTGAAGAACTACCTGTTCATGCTCAATGCCGTGCAGGACGGCTATGGCGGCCTGGAGCACCGCAACTCCACGGCACTGATCTGCGGCCGGCGTGACCTGCCCCGCACGGGCGAAGCAGCCGCCAGCGATGGCTATACCACCTTGCTCGGACTCATCAGCCACGAATATTTCCACACTTGGAACGTCAAGCGCCTGCGCCCGGCAGAGTTTGCGCGCTACGACTACAGCCAGGAAAACTACACCCGGCTGCTGTGGTTCTTCGAAGGCTTCACCAGCTATTACGACGACCTGCTGCTGCGCCGCGCAGGCCTGATCGACGATGCCACCTACCTCAAACTGCTGGCCAAAGCCACCAACCAGGTCCTGCAGACACCAGGCCGCAGGGTACAGACGGTGGCGCAGGCCAGTTTTGATGCCTGGGTCAAGTACTACCGCCAGGACGAGAACACGCCCAACGCCACCGTGAGCTACTACACCAAAGGCTCGCTGGTCGCCCTGTGCCTGGACCTCACACTGCGCCATGAGGGAAAAACCACACTGGACGACGTGATGCGCGCCCTGTGGAAGCGCTGTGCCGGCGGCCCCATGACCGAGGCCGATCTGCGCGCTGAGCTCGCCAGCCTGGCGGGGCGGTCTTTGGACCATGAGCTGGACCAGTGGGTGCACGGCACGGCTGAACTGCCCATCGCCGACCTGCTGGCCGCCCACGGCGTGGCCCTCCAACCCGAGGCGCCCCAACTGGCGCAGCGCCTGGGCCTGCGCGTCACGGAAAACCACAGCGTGCAGATCAAGACCGTGCTGCGCGGCGGGCCGGCCGAAAAGGCGGGCATGGCTGCTGGCGACGAATGGCTGGGGTTGGATGTGAAAGGCCAGGGGTGGCGCATCCAGCGGCTGGAGGACGTGGCGTTCTATGCCGGACCAGCACAACAGGTCACCGCCGTGGTGGCGCGCGATGGCCGCCTGCTGCAGATGCCGCTGGCCCTGCCGGCCGTTGCCCCTGCCACGTCCAAGCCGGCAGGGCAGCGCGGCCGCAAGGCCGCTGCGGCCACACCGGACACGATCCGTCTCACCGCGAGCGACAGCGCCGCACTCGCCCGCTGGCTGGCCTGAACGCAGGCTCCGTTGCGGAGCACTCCGGTCCAACTCCTCGCTTCGGTATAGTCGTAACGGTTGTCCAAACAAACCATCAACCCAGGAGACTGCATGGCCTACGAAACCATTGAAGTGCGCACCGAGGCGGAAAAGGTGGGCGTCATCACGCTCAACCGCCCCAAACAGCTCAATGCCTTGAACGACCAGCTCATGAACGAGCTCGGCGAGGCGCTCAAGGCCTTTGATGCCGACCCCCAAATTGGCTGCATCATCCTGACCGGCAGCGAAAAAGCGTTTGCCGCCGGGGCCGACATCACCGTCATGGCCAAGTACAGCTTTGCCGATGCCTACAACGGCGATTTCATCGGCCGTAACTGGGAAACCATCCGCACCATCCGCAAGCCCGTGATTGCCGCGGTCAGCGGTTTTGCCCTGGGTGGCGGCTGCGAACTGGCCATGATGTGCGACTTCATCATTGCCGCCGACAACGCCAAGTTTGGCCAGCCTGAAATCAAGCTGGGCACGATTCCAGGCGCGGGCGGTACGCAGCGTTTGCCGCGCGCCGTGGGCAAATCCAAGGCCATGGACCTGGTCCTGACCGGCCGCATGATGAACGCCGACGAAGCCGAGCGCGCTGGCCTGGTCAGCCGCGTGGTGCCGCTGGACAAATTGCAGGAAGAAGTGCTGGGCGCCGCCTTGACCATCAGCGACTTCTCGCAACTGAGCGTGCGCGCCGCCAAAGAATCGGTCAACCGCGCCTTTGAAGGCACGCTATCGGACGGCGTGATGTTCGAGCGCCGCCTGTTCATGTCACTGTTTGCCACCGCCGACCAAAAAGAAGGCATGGACGCCTTCCTGAACAAACGCAAGCCCGTTTTCACACACCAGTAAATTTGCGCTATAATTTCGCGCTGTCGGTGATATAGCTCAGTTGGTTAGAGCGCAGCATTCATAATGCTGATGTCGGTGGTTCAAATCCACCTATCACCACCAAATCCAAAGCCCGCAACCCTCCAAGGTTGCGGGCTTTTTCCATGGTGCGAGATCACTGCGACGGCCCTTTGCCGCGACGGGCGCCTCGCCCTCCGGCGCAGCGCACGAGGGCCGCCGCTTAAAATCAGCTTCCTGTTCCTCTACAGCCTCTGGATACACACCATGAACCGCTGCCACGTTGAATCGCTCTCAGCGACCGCACCACCACCCCGCCACTGGCGCAGCCTCGCGGGAGCGTTGTGCGCTGCGCTGGTGCTGGCCATGCCCCCGGCCAAGGCCCAGGTGCCTTCGGGCATGGGCTCGCAGCGCAACTTCCCTGAAGCCGCGCTGCGTGGCAACCTCACCGTCAACAGCACATCCGACGCCACCCTGAACGGCAGCGCCATCCGCATGGCGCCTGGCATGCGGCTGCTCAGCCCGCAGAACACGTTGGTCATGGCCCACACGGTGCTGGGACAGAATTTCAAGGTGAACTACGTCATCGAGCCCAGCACAGGCATGCTGCACGCTGCCTGGATACTGACCGATGCAGAAGCAGCCCAGCCGCGCAAGGGCAGCAACGCCACAACCACCAACATCACGACCGGCTCCGGGGCCGTTCTGAAGTAAATCAGCCCGAGGGCGCCCGAATTGGCGCCCTGAGAAATTCACTATCTCCGCGCCTGCCCGCCGCGGAGATTGTTTGCCCTTTGCGAAATCGCCATGTCCAAAAAAGTCTTTATCAAAACCTTCGGCTGCCAGATGAACGAGTACGACTCGGACAAGATGGCCGATGTGCTGCACGCCGCCCAGGGTTACGAAGCCACGCAAAACGTGGACGAAGCCGACCTGATCCTGTTCAACACCTGTTCGGTGCGCGAAAAGGCGCAGGAAAAGGTGTTCAGCGACCTCGGCCGCATCAAGCACCTCAAGGAAAAGGGCGTGCTCATTGGCGTGGGTGGTTGCGTGGCCAGCCAGGAAGGCGCCGAAATCATCAAACGCGCGCCCTATGTGGATGTGGTGTTTGGTCCGCAGACCCTGCACCGCCTGCCTGAGATGCTGAACCAGCGCGCGCGGCTGAGCAAACCCCAGGTGGACATCAGCTTCCCCGAGATCGAGAAGTTCGACCACCTGCCGCCCGCCCGCGTGGAAGGCGCCAGCGCCTTCGTCTCCATCATGGAAGGCTGCAGCAAGTACTGCAGCTACTGCGTGGTGCCCTACACGCGCGGCGAGGAAGTGAGCCGCCCGTTTGACGACGTGCTGGTGGAAGTGGCGGGCCTGGCCGACCAGGGCGTGAAAGAAATCACGCTGCTGGGCCAGAACGTGAACGCCTACCTGGGCCAGATGGGCGACACGGCAGAGATTGCCGACTTTGCCCTGCTGCTCGAATATGTGGCCGACATCCCGGGCATCGAGCGCATCCGTTACACCACCAGCCACCCCAACGAGTTCACACCCCGGCTGATTGAGGCCTACGCCAAGATCCCTAAGCTCGCCAGCCACCTGCACCTGCCCGTGCAGCATGGCTCCGACCGCATCCTGATGGCCATGAAGCGCGGCTACACGGCCATGGAATACAAGAGCACGGTGAAAAAGCTGCGCGCCATCCGCCCCGACCTGGCCATGAGCAGCGACTTCATCGTGGGTTTTCCGGGCGAGACCGAGGACGACTTCGCCAAGATGATGAAGCTCATCGACGACATCCACTTCGACAACAGCTTCAGCTTCATCTTCAGCCCCCGCCCCGGCACGCCGGCCGCCGGCCTGCATGACGACACGCCGCACGACGTGAAGCTGCGCCGCCTGCAGCACCTGCAGGGCGTGATCAACGCCAACATCAAATCCATCAGTGAAAGCCGTGTGGGCACCGTGCAGCGCATTCTGGTGGAGGGCGCCTCTAAACGCGACGCCACCGAACTGATGGGCCGCACCGAATGCAATCGCGTAGTCAACTTTGTCGGCCAACCCCGCCTGGTGGGCCAGATGGTGGACGTGACCATCACCGAGGCCAAGGCCTACACACTGCGCGGCGAGGTGCGGGTGCGCGAAAACGCCTGAACAGCGACGCCCCCAAGCCACAAAAAAACCGGCATGCGCCGGTTTTTTCGTTATTTTTGATAGCTACAAGTGCTTATAAAACAAACGCTTGAGGCCAAAAACACCCAAAAATCAGAATGGCATCTTGGGCATGCCGCCGCCCAGGCCCTTCATGGCGCCCATCTTCTTCATCATCTTCATCAGGCCGCCGCCCTTCATCTTCTTCATCATGTCCTGCATCTGCTCAAACTCCTTGAGCAGGCGGTTGACCTCTTGCACCTGCACGCCAGCGCCGCCCGCAATGCGCTTCTTGCGGGTGGCCTTGATGAGTTCGGGCTTGCGGCGCTCCAGCGGGGTCATGCTCTGGATGATGCCTTCCTTGCGCTTGATGTCTTTTTCGGCCTTGTCCATGTCGACCGCACCGGCCTTGGCCGTGAGGTGCGAGGGCAGTTTGTCCATCAGGCTGGACAGCCCCCCCATCTGCTTCATCTGCTGAATCTGCGAGAGAAAGTCGTTCAGGTCGAAGCCATCGCCGCTCTTGACCTTGGCCGCGAGCTTCTGCGCCGCCTCGATGTCCACGCCCGCGGTCACCTGCTCGACCAGGGCCACGATATCGCCCATGCCCAGGATGCGGCCAGCATGGCGCTCGGCATCGAACACCTCCAGGCCATCGATCTTTTCGGACACGCCGGCAAATTTGATCGGTGCGCCCGTGATCTGGCGCACCGACAGGGCGGCACCACCGCGCGAATCGCCGTCGAGTTTGGTCAGCACGATACCGGTCAACGGCAATGCCTCCTTGAAGGCACGGGCGGTGTTGATGGCGTCCTGGCCCTGCATGGCATCGACCACGAACAGCGTCTCGACCGGGTTCAGGGTGGCGTGCAGGTCCTTGATTTCCTGCATCAGCACTTCGTCGATGGCCAGGCGGCCGGCGGTGTCGACCAGCAGCACATCGAAATAGTGCTTCTTCGCATAGTCCAGCGCCGCCACGGCGATGTCGTGGGGCTTCTGGTCGGGCGTGCTGGGGAACCATTCGGCGCCCGCCTGCCGGGTCACGGTCTTGAGTTGCTCGATGGCGGCGGGGCGGTACACGTCGCCGGACACCGTGAGCACCTTCTTTTTGCGCTTTTCAATGAGGTGCTTGGCCAGCTTGGCGGTGGTGGTGGTCTTGCCCGCCCCCTGCAGGCCCGCCATCAGGATCACGGCAGGCGGCTGGGCGGCCAGGTTGATGTCGGCAATGCCCTCGCCCATGGTGGCGGCCAGCTCGCGGTTGACGATGCTGACCAGGGTCTGCCCTGGCTTGAGCGAGCCCAGCACCTCCTGGCCCAGCGCCTTGTCCTTGACGCGGGCGATGAAGTCGCGCACCACGGGCAGGGCCACGTCGGCTTCAAGCAGGGCCATGCGCACCTCGCGCAGCATGTCCTGCACGTTGGATTCGGTGATGCGGGCCTGGCCACGCATCTCCTTGACGAGGCGCGTGAGTTTGTCGGTAAGGGCGGAGGCCATAAGGTGTTCCGGTAGTGCCCGCGAGCGCCGGCGGCGCGCGCGCCCGCCAGAGCGCTGGCGGTGGGCGAAAGGCTAAACTGTGACCCATGATTTTACCCAGTGCTTCCCCTGCCAGCTGGCTCTTGGCCCTGGCGGCCGCCGCCGCGTATGCCCTGTCGGCGGCTGCATCCTCGCGCCTGAGCGCCGCTGCGGCGCGCAACACGCTGCTGGCAGCCTGGGTGCTGCACGCCGCCGTGCTGGTGTGGGGCCTGTGGGGAGGCACACCCCGCTTCGGCTTCGCGCCCGCATTGTCGATGACCGCTTGGCTGGTGCTCACCATGTATGCCGTCGAGCGCCAGCTTTTCCCCCAGCTGCAGGCGCGCTGGATGCTGGCGGTGCTGGGCGCGGCGTCGGTCCTGCTGACCCTGCTGTTTCCTGGCCAGCCGCTGCATGTGGCCGCTTCGGCCTGGCTGCCGCTGCACCTGGCGCTGGGCATTGCCTGCTACGGACTTTTTGCGGCGGCCGTGGTGCACGCCTGGCTCATGACGCGCGCCGAGCGCCAGATACGGCAGGCCGAAGACCCGCAGAACGGTATCCCGCTGCTCACACTGGAGCGGCTCACCTTCCGCTTCGTGACCGCCGGCTTCGTGCTCTTGACAGCCACCCTGCTGGCCGGCTGGCTGTTTGGGGAAATGCTCTACGGCCATGCAGGACGCTGGGACCACAAGACGATCTTCTCGCTGCTGTCATGGACCACTTTTGCCGCCTTGCTGCTGGGCCGTGCGCGATTTGGCTGGCGCGGGCGCAATGCCGTGCGCATGCTCTACGCCGGCGCCGTGCTTTTGCTGCTGGCCTATGTGGGTTCTCGCTTCGTGATGGAAGTGGTATTAGGTCGCAGCACATGAAATACCTTGTCCTGCTGATGGTGCTGGCGGTGGTCGTGGGCATCTGGCGCATCCGCCGAACACCCGACTCCAGCGCCGAGAAGCCGGGGCCCAGGCGCAGCGCGTTGCCGCAGGACATGGTGGCCTGCGATCATTGCGGCCTGCATGTGCCGCGCGCAGAGGCCCTGGTGCTGGGGCATCGTGCCTACTGCTGCGCCGAGCACCAGCGCCAACACAACACCTGACGCAATGCCTTTCGCACCACCGGCCCCCTCCCCTTCTGTGGCCGACGCGCCTTTTGTGCGCCTGTGGCGCGGCATCCTGACCGGCCGTGCCATGGTGGCACTGGCACTACTGGTCTTACAGGGCCTGGGCCTGTTCATCAACCTGGTGCCTGGGCCCGCTGTGCTGGCGGTGTGCGGGGCCTACCTTGCAGCCACCCTGGCCGGGCGCGCCCTGGCAGGCGGCGCCCCCCCGCCGCCCGCGGCAGGGCCGCAATGGCTCCCGTTCATCGGAGTGGATCTGGCTGCGGTGTGCGCTTTGCAATTGCTGCAAGCCGGCGCCATGAATTACACCCCCCTGTTCGGCTTACCTATTCTGATGGCGGCGGTGCTGGGCACGCTGTCCTTGGCCCTGGGCACAACAGCCTGCGTCACCTTGCTGCTGCTGGCCTGGGCCTGGTGGCAAGGCCAGCATGGCGGAGGTGACGAAGCACCACTCTACCTGCAGAGTGCCCTGGCAGGCACCGGGTTCTTTGTCATCACGTACCTGGTACACCAGCTGTCCGTGCGACTGGCGCGCGAACAGCAGCTGGCCTTGCACAGCCAGATGGCCGCGCGGGTGCAGTCGCAGGTCAGCACGCTGGTGATCGAGCACCTCACCGACGGTGTGCTGGTCCTGGATAGCCAGAATGTGGTGCGCATTGCGAACCCGGCAGCACTGCTGCTACTGGGGAGGGACATGGCATCGCCGCCATCGTTTACCCTGAGCGAAAGCCCCGCCTGGGCGCCGCTGGTGACGCTGGCACAGCAAACCTTCGTCGAAGAACAATCCGTCTCGGCCGATGTGGGCCTGCTGCACCCCGGCCAAAGCCCGACCGGGCTGCATGTGCGCAGCTGGCTGACCGCGTCACGCCAGGAATCCCCGAAAGCGCCCGGCGAACGTTTGTGCGTGATGTTCCTGCACGACCTGCGCGAGCTCGAGGCCCGTTTGCGCACCGAAAAACTGGCGGCCATGGGCCGCATGTCGGCCGCTGTGGCCCATGAAATACGCAACCCGCTGGCCGCCATCGTTCAGGCCAATGCCTTGCTTGAGGAAGATCTGCACGACCCGGGCCAAAAGCAACTCGCGCAGATGGTGCAGCAGAACGCAGAGCGCCTGGCACGCATCGCCGACGAAGTGCTGGACATTGCCCGGGTTCAGCACCAGATCAGCCACGCGCCTGCGTCCGCGCTGATGCTCGACGAGACCGTGGCGCTGGTCTGGACGGACTGGCAACGCCAGAGTCCGGCACAGCGCCACGGCCGCGTTTCCCTGATGGCCGAGGGCGCCCAGGTCGAGTTTGATGCCGAGCACCTGCGGCGGGTCCTGTTCAATCTGCTGGACAATGCGCTGCGCTACAAGGGCCCGGAAGACGATTCGCTGGTCATCACCACGCGCGCCAGCGCCTTGGGGCAAATCAGCCTGCAGGTCTGGAGCGATGGCGAGCCCATGGACAAATCGGTGGAGCGCCACCTGTTCGAGCCATTTTTTTCCTCCGAAAGCCGATCCAGCGGACTGGGCCTTTACATCTGCCGGGAGCTGTGCCAACGCCACGGTGCCTCCATTGATTACCAGCGCCTGGTGCGCACCACGCCACGTGGTGAGGTCGGTGGCAACGCCTTCACCGTGGGTTTTCGCCGCAATACACGCCCTGCCGCAAATGCCACCCTGTTTGACACCATCGTGGTCTGAACCCTCCTTGCATCCATGAACGCCCCAGCCGCCTCCATCCTGGTCGTCGACGACGAGCCCGATCTGCGCACCCTGTACGAACTGACGCTGCTGCGGGAAGGCTACCGCGTGGCCACCGCCTCCAGCCTGCAGGAAGCGCGCCAGCAGCTGAGGAACCATCGGTTTGACGCCGTGATTACCGACATGCGCCTGCCTGACGGTTTCGGCATGGAGCTGTTGCAGGACCTGCGCGACCAGCAACGCCGAGAGCGCTGCGTGGTCATGACAGCCTACGGCTCTGCGGAAAATGCGGTCGAAGCCCTGCGCTCGGGCGCGTTTGACTACCTGACCAAGCCGGTGGACCTGAAACAGTTTCGCTCGGTGGTCGCCTCGGCGGTGCAGGGAACAGGGGGCGTGCCTGCGCCACGCTCCAGCCGCAGCCCCGCACGCCCGGGCAGCACGGCCGAGCCAGCGGGCAGCGCAGGGGCGCTGGATCGCCTCGTGGGCGAATCGCAGGCCATTCGCGACGTCAAGCAGCGCATCACCAAGGTGGCCCGTAGCATGGCACCGGTGCTGATCCACGGCGAGTCCGGAACCGGCAAGGAACTGGTGGCCCAGGCGCTGCATGCCAGCAGCCAGCGCGCTGACGGTCCCCTCGTTGCCGTCAATTGCGGCGCCATCCCCGAAAACCTGCTCGAAGCCGAATTTTTCGGCGCCCGCAAAGGCTCCTACACAGGCGCCAACCAGGATCGCGACGGCTATTTCCAGGCCGCACGCGGCGGCACGCTTTTTCTCGATGAAATCGGCGATCTGCCCTTGATCATGCAATCGAAACGGCTGCGCGCCATTCAGGAGCGCAGCGTGCGCCCCCTCGGATCGACCCAGGAAGAGAATGTGGACGTACGGATCGTCAGCGCCACCCACCGGGACCTCGCAGCCGAGGTGCTGTCGGGCCGGTTCC
>Ga0116172_10005272_pt1 | contig 10309 bp, 9 predicted proteins | sample AD_UKC083_MetaG_FD_89799 | JGI IMG/M metagenome (GOLD analysis project Ga0116172, IMG submission 89799) | Active sludge microbial communities of municipal wastewater-treating anaerobic digesters from USA - AD_UKC083_MetaG | ecosystem: Engineered > Bioreactor > Anaerobic > Digestate | place: USA...
ATACCCGGAGGCCATCGCTGAATTCTCGCAGGCCATCCGTTACGCCGTCAGCGAGAATTTTTATGCCGAGATTGCAGCTGGATACAGCGGAATCGGGCTGGCCAATCTTGCCATCGGAAAACCGGGCGACGCCCTGGTCGCATTCACAAGTGCGCTGAATGCGGACAAGGCAACCGAAAATTCCCCGGCCATCGCCCAGGATCTCAAGAATATGGGCAAGGCCTGCGAAGCCCTGAACAAACAGGAACTGGCCCTCGAGTACTACGATCGTGCCCTCCGAATCAATATGGCTCTCCGGAGATTCGATCGCGTCCGGACCGATGTCGAAGACCTGATCAGGATCCAGACAGCTCTCGGAAACACGGAGGCCGTTGCAAATCTGAAGCGGGTTCTCAAGGATCTCTGATCCGCCAACGCCGCCCGGCTTGACTGCAGCCCCCACTTTTCCGTAGATTTTTTTTATGGATGAATCGCTTATCGACCGTGTGGTCATCGAAAATATCTCTTTCAGCAACATGGGATTCGTCGTCCTTCTCCGCAAAACGGAATCCCGGAATGTCCTTCCGATCTTCATCGGGCCCAACGAGGCGCATTCCATTGCCGCCGCGTACAATAACCAGAGCTTTCCCAGACCGTTGACGCATGATCTCTTCGCCAACACCCTCAAACTCCTGGACTGCCACATTCCCCGGATCGTCATCACCGACCTGGTCGACAATGTCTTTTTTTCCAAAGTCTATCTTGTCCGGAATGACGCCGAAAAGTACCAGATCGATGCCCGACCCTCGGACGCAATCGCCCTCGCCTTGCGTTTTGGAGCGCCCCTCTTTGTCAGCAAGCTGGTTCTCCAGACCGCAACAGTCCCCCTCCCCGATGAAGAACCCAAGCCTGAAAGCATGGATCCCGTCGGGGAATTGAAAAAAGAGCTCGAACTGGCCATCAGCGAAGAACGCTACGAGGACGCAGCCCGTCTCCGTGACGAGCTCAAAAAAATCAACAACGAAAATTGATCAAATCACTGATGCATCAGGATGGCAACCACATCCTTCGAGAGCTTCGAGAAATCGTAGACCGCATTAGAGTCGCGCCTGAAGGAGTACTTCTCGGGGAAGAGGATCCGCTCGGCCGCGCCGGTCAAAAGACGTGTCCTGTTGATCAATTCTCCCACCATCTGCACGAGCTGTGCCACCTTGACCGGGAGGCCTGCCATATCGAGCACATATTCCCCGAGTGTTGTCCATTCCTTTTCAAGCTGGACATTGAGGGCCGCCACAGACAGATAGGTCTGCAGCATCCGGACATACCCTTCCGGCGGGTTATCCTTGCTGATGTCCGCGGGAAGAAGATGGCGCACCGCTGAGACACTCTTGCCATTGTCGCGTTCGATATCCTTCATCCCGGCCTCGAACTGTTCAACCTGGCGGATGATCTTTTCAAAGGCCATGTCTATTTTGCCTTTGTAATCCCGGTCCTCCCTGTACTTCATGTCGTGCTGTCTGAGGATTCCCTGGATCTCACCGATGACAGTCCTGTGCCAAACCAGCCGCTCCTGGAAATTCACCCCGTCAATCTCGACCAGTTTCTGTTCCTGAGCCCTTCGCTCTGCGATCTGCTTCTCATTTTTTTCATTGAGTTGCTTCTTCTTTTCGACGGCATCGTAGATGTCCTGGGTATGCTTGGCCATCTCCTGCCCGATCCCCCGTTGAAGGGTCTTGGCCTTGTCATCGTATCTGTTGCGAATCAAAAGGCCATCGACCGACTCCTTGGCGATCCTGACCGGAACGAGTGCGCGACGTTCCTGATCGTATCTGACGAGATAGACTTCGGATGGTGAGATCCGATAGGCCTTTTCAAGATCCTTGAGGATGGATTTCCCTGAATTGACTTTTCGCAAGAGATCACGATAGAGCGCATCAAACTCGGCCTTGCTCGAGATCGGTTCAACACGGTAGTCGACACCCTTGAAATTCAGCGTTTCCATGGTTCCCCCTGCCATGCAAGCCGGTCACAAGGTCCATGATAGCCCGTCTCCGGGCATCCGTCAACCTCGAGCGACACACGGGGTTCATGAAAACAACGGGGCAGCAACCATCGCCAGGCCCGAAAAAGACCTTCTCTCCTTTCTGCAGGGATTCTGCAGACGATGATGGATATCACCCAAATGTGTTATATTAGGGAGAGTTGGCCATTGTGCAAAAAAAATCGGAGCGTCGTATCGTGCGATACTGCATTGGCTTGCTGATCCTGCTTGTCCTCCTGCCTGGCATCCTTTCAGCGGCATACAATACTTCATTCATCCCGACGGTCGTCCGGCAATTCTCGTCACCTGCCGAACAAAAGGTCGTGTCGGAGCTTGCCAAGGGGAACCTGACCAGTTACTCGTTGGTGGAAGCGGGTTTCATTGCCTCCGGTGCTACCAGCAATGAAAGCCTTGCACGCTACACGAGCCGGTACCGGGATCTCTTGGCAAAAATCCGCCAGGACCTGCCTCTGATGGACGAAAATCCCCGTTCACGGGCTAAAAAACTCTTTGACCTGATGTTCAAACATGCCATGAATGCCTACCAGTCCGAGCAAACCACGCTCCTGGAGATCTTTGACGCCGGACATTTCAATTGCGTCTCCTCGACCCTGCTCTACAATCTCCTCTGCGCTGAGTTCGGCTTGAAAACCAGAGTGGCCGTTGTCCCGGGACATGTCTTCAGCCAGGTCCTTCCGGGAGGAACTACATGGATCGATGCCGAAACGACGTCTTCGGCGGGGTTCAATCCTCTCCGGGAACGAACCAATCCCGGTGGCGAAGACCGTGTTTTCATTGAAGACCGTGGACAATCTGGTGGAAAGAGCTTCGTCGACACCGGCCGTCTTGTCGCCCTCCTCTACTACAACAGGGGAACACTGGCACATACACAAGGACGCTCGTCCGATGCCGTCGCCCTCCTGATGCGCGCTTTAACCATCTTTCCGCAACACAAGGAGAGTCTTGAAAACCTTTTGGCGACCATGCTGGAGTGGGCCAAAAAAGAAGGACAAACCGGAAATCTCGATCTGGCGATGCGCATCCTGACGGAATGCGACATGGCCCTTGGCTCCAAAAACGAAACGCAGGCCATGCGCGAGGGTCTCGTCTTCAACTCGGCCCAGGCTGCTGCAGCCAGGGGGGACTTTGCCACCGCCGTGCGTCAGATCGAATCCTGGATCGCGTCCCTCCCAGGGCAGCCCACAGTTCAGCACAAAACAGCCTTACGGGGCTACATCCTTCAATGGGCCCAACAGTGCATGCAGCAGGGGAAATACAGCGAGATGGTGTCGCTGATTGACCGGGCTGCACGCTCGGGGCAGGACAGCTTTGTGGATTCGATGCGACTCCACTTGATTACCGAAGCGGCCAAAAATCTGTCGCGCACCCGAGGCTACGCCCAGGGATACGGCTTTTTCAACCAGCACTTTCCTCACTCCGTCGAAAATGCCTCCATCCGACAAAACAGACTGCATCTGTACGGACTCTGGATCACCTCCGAAATCGAGTCCGGCAAATACGAGGAAGCTTACGTCCTCAACCGTTCCCTCCTCGAACTCTACCCGTCCAACCAGGATGTCCGTAACAATGCGGCCTGGGTAGTCCAACGCTGGATGGCCTCGGTGTCGTCCAATACATCACCCGCACAATCGCTTCCAGTCATGTATGGCATGTACCAGAAGTACCGTGAGCCGGTCTTTCTGGACGAACTGGTCAACGGGACCCTGCGCGAGTCAAACCGGCTCCTGCAGATCCGACAGTTTGAAAAAGCCGAAGTCCTTGTCAAAAAGGCCCGTGATTTGGGAATCACCGGAGAATCCGGAAACAAGCTGGCCGGCATGCACCGGGTGATCCTTTTCAACTGGAGTGTCTTCCACGCCAAACGGGATGAATATATGGAATCCATCGATATCGGGAAAAGGGCCCTCAAGCTCTTCCCGGGGGACGGCGCCCTTGAAACGAACCTGGTCAGTTTTTACTATAACGCCGGGTTGACCTTTATCAATACCAGGCAGTACGATCGCGCTTCAAGACTGATTACAGAAGGACTGGCGGAGTTTCCCGGAAACCCCAATCTCCTCAAATTGCAACAATACCTCAGATAACCCGGTTTGCGCAAGGAAGCCGGAAGGAACCCTGTACTGGAATGGCCGTCTCCTGGCATGCCCATCCCGGCCATGTCAGGAGACGGAGTTCACTTTTTCAGGATGAGCTTTTTGATGCGACGTCCAGACGCAGTCAACCAGACACCCATTCCGGCAACTCCCGCCAACGCACAGGCCCAAGCGCCCGCTATCCCCGCCCAGTCCCCATGCAGGGTATAGAATGTCGGACCACGACCACGCATCAGACTGATCCCGGAATGAAGGATTCCGGTTTCCTCATTGGGCAGGCGTTGCAACATCCGTCCCCAGGGATCAACAACACAGGTCACGCCGGTATTGGCCGCACGAACCAGAAAGCGCCTGTTTTCAACGGCACGCAGAACAGCCATGGCGGCGTGCTGCTCCTGTGACTGAATGCTCTTGGACCAATAATCATTGGTCGTATTGATCAGATACTCCGCCCCGGCCAGGACCAGTTGGCGACAAATCTCGCCAAAGATATCCTCAAAGCAAATCAGCACGCCAAAACGCCCCTGTGGCATGGAAAACGCCGTATACCGCTTTCCGGGTGTAAAATCGCTGGCGATCGTCTTCTCGAGGATCTTTGCAATCCAGGGAAATTCTTTCTTGTAGGGAAACCATTCTCCAAAAGGAACCAGATTGATCTTGTAATACCGATCGACAATGTTGGTTGTTTCGGTCACTAAAAAAGCAGCATTGTAGGACTCGATCTCGTGCCGCAGCAGGCCCTTCTCGTTTGTGTAGGCCACAAACTCCTTGTGGGGTGCGGTCAGGAGAACGGGCCTCCCGGCCCGGGCAGGCATCCCCATGAACCACTCACCGATCGCCCGCTGACTGCTCCCGGCAGCCGCTTTTCGCAGATGGGTATAATACCAGAGAGCCGATGGAGAACTCAAGGTCTCAGACCAGACCACCAGATCTGGCCGGGGTTCATGCTGCCCCGCTGCGATGGTCATCTCTTCAATCTTCTGCATGGTCGCGTCTGCACGCGCCTGCTTCCAGTCAACAGCCGGATCGACAAAGGCTTGAACCAGCGCCACACGTTTGACCGGCCCGCTTGGCTCTTCCGTCAGACGGAACACGCCGTAGCCCAAAACGAACACCAGGACTCCGGCCAGCACCAGAAGCCGTTTGCGGACAATCGGGTATCCCTCAACCAGCCAATTGGCAATCACGGCATTGGCAAAGAGTACGATCCATGAAACACTCCAGACCCCTCCAATATCGGCGATCTGGAGAACTGGAAGAAAGTATTGCTGGGAATACCCGACCACTCCCCAGGAGAATCCAAGGAACCCGGTCGATCGGAAGTATTCAACGCCAATCCAGAGAGTCGCAAACAAAAAAGCCTGGAGCAAGGGGAACCGGTTGTTCATCCTTCGACGAAAAACCGCCATGAAGACAAAAGGCAGGGAGAAATACAGGGCCAGGGCCGGGGTGGCCGTGACGAGCGAAAGAGGGTGAAAGACCTTGAGCCAGGAGGCGTGGACCAGCCAGAAGGAAAGCCCGGCCATGAACGCATAGAACCACATCCGCCAGACGGGGACACCCCGCTGCATGACGAGGAGAGGCACGAAGGCCACCCAAGCCAGCGGGAAAAAACTTGTCAGCGGAAAGGCCAGACCCAGGAGGACTCCGGACAGTACGGCAAGCAACAGCCCGAGACTCCACTTCTTCCAGCGAAAGTGTCCGATTTCATAGACCCGTGTGTGAAAAAAATTCATGACCTGCTGCCGAACCATGTTTGCATACCTCGCCAGAAAATGTTAGTCAACGGATCTCTGGCTGTCAATCCGCTTGACCATGTCCGGGCTCGATACTAGCATACTGTCATGAGAACAAAGACTCACCGCTTTCTGATCGCGCTCATCGCCATTATCCTGACAAGCATCATCCCTCCTGGACACCACCAGGCCAATGCCGCCTTGGTCTTCGAGGAAGAGATCGGTCCGGTGGTCCTGATGATGGAGTTCGAGCTTTTTTACTTGCCGCTGGGTCTGGTGCTGCCACTGGCGAGCGATTCGATTCCCAGGCTGGAAACAGACAGCGAACTGGAAATCTACGGCTATCTCCTGACACGGTTCTTTCTCCCTCGAACGATCGTGATCGAAGGGAGCATCTACCCGATGCCCCTCCTCGGTGCTGGCATCCGGAAGTATGCCCCCGAATTTTATGCTGATTGCGAGATTTTTGAGGGCTTCAACATCATCCAGTCCATCACATCCTCATTTTTTGAAGAACCTTGGGCCGCGTCGGTATTTTTCGGAAACGTCGTCGCGTACGCTCCTGCCGGCCGTCCCGCCTCGGCAACCAACTCTGACACAATCCAGGGCAAGGGCTACAGCGGTCTCGTCACCAGCTACGGAAACTGGCACATCCGCGACAACGAGATGATCCGGGACGACTGGCTGGAGATCGAACTCAAGCTCAAGGGCGAGATTATCGACGGAAAGAAGACCATTAGCTGGAGCTATAAAATCGGAACTCGGCTGCATTCCAACGACGATATCAAGTCCTGGTTTTACCTCGGGCTGCGCCGGGATCATACCGATTTTGATTTCCACGACTTCACACTCTTCGAAAACAGTTTTGCCGAACTCCTCTTGCGGTTAGAGAATGAAACAGCACGGCCGCAGGGTATCCGCTTTGTCTTCGGGAAAAAATTCCCGCTCCGCGATTCTCCGCTCCTCCCCGAGCTCAATATCGGTTTCCAGTATAATTTCCGTTCACCGTATACCGGAGAGCTTGTCCCCGAGGACCAGCGCTTCCATCTCGTGATCAGCCCAAACTTGAGATTCTAGGATGGCCCGGCAGACCCGCCGATCTCGAGCGGGTGGCACTCGGCATGGATCCGGACAAGATACTCCCGGGCCAGGTGCGTATAGATCTGGGTCGTGGCAATGTCGGCATGGCCAAGGAGTTCCTGGACGGCGCGCAGATCCGCGCCATTCTCGAGAAGATGACTGGCGAAGGAATGTCTGAGCGTATGTGGTGAAACCGGTTTGTCGATCCCGGCACCGATCACAGCGGCATGGACGATCTTCCAGGCACCCATCCGCGAGAGTTGACCGCCACGAGCATTGAGAAAGACGATGTCGGTAACGGTTTTCCCCGACAAACCCGATCTTGCCATCCCGAGATAGTCGCGCAACAAACCGAGGGCCCGTTGCCCGACCGGCACGATCCGCTCCTTGGAGCCCTTGCCCTCGACAGTCAGGAATCCGTTGGCAAGATCGATATTCCCCATCCGCAGGTTCAAGAGCTCGGAGATGCGCAGACCGCAAGAATAGAGAATCTCGAGGATGGTCCGGTCACGCAGTCCTCGTACCGTGTCAGGTGGATACCAGGTCGTCAACCGTTCGACCTCGGCCCGTGTCAGGCAAACCGGAAGCGGTCGTCCGGTGCGTGGCGAGTCCAAAAACGCGACAGGATTGGTCTCGATACGTTCCTCAAGCAAAAGAAATTTGTAGAGCTGACGAAGCGTGACCAGTCTCCGGGCAACACTCGTCGGAGCAGATCCAGCCTGCTTGAGCGACCAGAGCCAGGCCACGACCAGATCTTCGTCCGCATCCAGCCAGGCTCGACCGGCCGTATCGCACCAGGCGGAAAACAGGAGAAGATCACTGGCATAGGCTTCGAGGGTCTTTGGGGAGAGTCCTTTTTCGACACCCTCCCACGCCAAGAAATCCTCGAGGAGCCCCCGGTCGCCACCATTATTTTTCGTCGTCATCTTTTGGAAGCATATGCTGCATGCGGTCCCGCTTTGTCTGGAGATAGAAACGGTTCTTTTCACCGGGTTTGATGACCAGGGGAACCCTGCCCGTAATGGAAAGCCCGTAGCCTTCGAGGGCGACCAGTTTCCTCGGATTGTTGGTAACAAGTTTGATCGAAGTCAAGCCGAGATCCCTGAGGATCTGTGCCCCGATTCCGTAATCACGGAGATCATCGGCAAACCCGAGAGCTTCGTTGGCCTCGACCGTATCGTATCCCTGATCCTGCAGATGATAGGCCTTGATCTTGTTGCCCAGACCGATTCCCCGACCCTCCTGTCGCATATAGAGGACCACACCACGGCCCGCTTCCGCAATCATGCGCATTGCCTCGTGGAGTTGCTGGCCGCAATCGCAGCGGAGGGACGAAAACACATCCCCTGTCAGACACTCCGAGTGGACTCTGACGATCACGTCTTCGGCACCCGTGATGTCTCCATACACCAAAGCCGCGTGTTCCAGTGCATCAATCTCGTTTCCGTAGATCGCGATACTGAACTCCCCAAAATCCGTCGGGAGTTTTGCATCAGCAACGCGCCGGACAAGGTTTTCATTCCTGCGTCGATGCCGGATAATCTGCTCGACCGAGATCAAGAGAAGACCGTGCCGGTCAGCAAACTCGCGCAAGCCGGTCAGGCGCATCATGCTCCCGTCGGGATTGAGTATCTCGCAAATCGCTGCAACAGGATTGAGCCCGGCCATCCTGACGAGATCGACCGAAGCCTCCGTATGGCCTGCCCTGACCAGCACCCCGCCCTTGCGGGCCGCCAGAGGGAAAATATGCCCGGGTCGGCGAAAATCACTCCCCTTCGAGCCAAGATCGGCCAGTCTCTGGATTGTCCGGGAACGGTCAGCCGCGGAGATGCCCGTGCTGACAAGAGCATCGGCGTCGACCGAAACCGTATACGCCGTACCCTTCGGATCGGAGTTTTCAAAATCCGAAACCATCGGCCTGAGATCAAGCCCGACGGCAATCCCCGCATCCATGGGCACACAGATCAGCCCACGACCTTCGGTGATCATGAAGTTGACAGCTTCCGGCGTTGTCCTTTCTGCGGCCATGACGAGATCGCCTTCATTTTCCCTGGATTCATCATCGACAACAACAACCATCCGGCCATTCCGTATTGCTTCAATGGCATCTTCAAGTCTGTCAAGCATCAGTCTTCTCTCCGTATTCCCGGGCCAAAGCCACTTTCCTCAAGTACGGCTGCAAAACGGGCATCACCCGTCATGCCACGACATTCCATGATCCGTGCCAGGTACCGGGCGACAAGATCAACCTCGAGGTTGACTTCATAGCCGGGTTCCCAGTCCGGAACCGTTGTTCTCCCGACACTCTCCGGGATGAGCACAAACCCTGCCGTATTCCCGCGGACGGTATGAACCGTCAGCGAGATGCCATCCACGGCCAACGAACCCTTGGGGGCAACCAGCGGGGCCACCGACAGGGGAAGCTCGACACCCAATTCAATCGTATTGTCATACCGACGGAGAAAAACGATCCTGGCACGCGTATCGACATGGCCACTCACCAGATGCCCGTCGATTCTGCCGCCCACGACGAGGGAACGTTCGAGATTGACCTTGCCGCCCTGACCAAGAGTTCCCAGGTTCGTACAAGAAAGGGTTTCATTTGAAGCGAAGACCGTAAAGACTCCGGTCCGGAATTCCGTCACGGTCTGGCAGGCCCCGTTGATCGCAATACTCTCTCCACGCTGAACCCCGTCCAGCCAGGAAGGATCGGCCTGGACGCTGATCTCGCGTCCGGCGCCTGTCTGTCTCGACGCGAGAATGCTCCCCACGGCACTGATGATTCCACTGAACACTATTGGTACAATCCTGAATTGTTGAGTGCATCTCCGGCGGCCTGATCGTTTTCGGCAGGCATGACGGAGATCCGGTAACACCGGTATCCGACAAATCCCCAGACTGCGACAACGAGGACCATCAGGACAATCAGGAGAGAACGAATCCAGGGCCCTTTTCGGGCCCCCCACCACAGAGCCACGGCAAGACCCATCATCAGAAGAGAAATTCCCAAGGCCAACAGGTGGAAAAAATTGGTCCCCGGTGCAAAACCGTCGATGATGATGGTCAGCAGCCCCCCGATCGAGAGACCAAGCATGATATAGGCAGCTATTCGCATAGGCGGCTCCTCAAACCGTAAAATTACGCAAATTTTTATCAAATTTTTGGCACTTTTTTGGCTTCGTCGGCCTGTATATATATGAACCCGCAAGGAGTCGTGATGACCATCCAACGCTTCACGCTTTTGTACCATCAGTACTTCACACTTCTCTATTTTATTGTATTGTATATATTTATACAGATGTTTTCTTTGTATACGTTTTATATACGTTATTTTGTCACCTGGCGATACCTCGCCAAAA
>Ga0116172_10005276_pt1 | contig 10307 bp, 9 predicted proteins | sample AD_UKC083_MetaG_FD_89799 | JGI IMG/M metagenome (GOLD analysis project Ga0116172, IMG submission 89799) | Active sludge microbial communities of municipal wastewater-treating anaerobic digesters from USA - AD_UKC083_MetaG | ecosystem: Engineered > Bioreactor > Anaerobic > Digestate | place: USA...
GCCGTCCTTCGCTGCATGGTGTTGTCTTTTTACCCTGCCGGCCGTTTCATTTTTTCATCACGCCGGCGCTCCCGGCTCGCCGGGCAGAGGTACCGCCCCTCCCCTTTCACCCGTCATTGCGGGCGATTAGGAAAGCCGCTCCGGAACCGGCCTTCTGGCACATTTCATGAACGCCGGCTATAGCGTTGCGTCCATCGATCGAGCACAGGGCAACGCGTCAACCGAGCGCGCTGCCACAAGGTTTGACCACGGGGACTTCTCTCCTGAATCACATCCCTCCCATGGTCTCGCCCGGCAGCAGCAGGTGCTGCCGGGCGCAGTTTCATCGACCCGGCGCCTGTTGCCGCGGACGGCATGCAGCTCCATGCCGGGGTCCGATTCAGCGGTTTGTCTGCCGGATCAGTAAGCCGTGAAGTGGGTCCTGAACCACCCGCTGGCGAGCATGGCCACCACGTCGAGCTTGCCCGGCTCTTCGAAGAGGTGCGAGGCGCCCTGGACGATCCTGAAGTCCTTCTCCGCCCTGATGAGCCCGTAGGCCTGCTCGTTCAGGCCGATGACCACGGTGTCGTTCCCGCCAACGATGAGCAGGGTCGGCGCCTTGACCAGGGGCAGGATGTCGCTCACCAGGTCCGGCCTCCCGCCCCGGGAGACGATGGCCCTCGCCTCCATCCCGGGCTGCACCGAGGCCTTCAGGGCCGCGGCCGAGCCCGTGCTCGCGCCGAAGAAACCGATGGGCAGATCCCTTCCCTGCGTGTTCTCCTTCACCCAGAGGGTGGTCTCGGCCATACGCCGCGAGATGAGATCGATGTCGAAGCGGTTCTCGTACACGAGGTCCTCCTGGGGCGTCAGGAGGTCCAGGAGGAGCGTGCCCAGCCTCTCGCCCCGCAGGAGGCGGGCCACGTAGCTGTTCCTGGGGCTCAGCCGGCCGCTGCCCGCGCCGTGGGCAAAGATCACCAGGCCCACGGCCTGGTCCGGAACGGCCAGGCTCCCCTCGAGGGTGACCCCGTCCACCGGTATGCTCAGGGGCTTTTCCCTGTCCATGATTCACCTCCCTGCCGGCCGCGCCCGTGTGAGACGACCGGCCGCTGAGTGTTATAATGGATTGCGGCCGGGATGCGGCAAGCCTTGCCCGGGTCGTCCCCGCTCCCGGTAACGCTACGAATCCGCTTGACAATGGGTATTTAAGCATTACAGAAAAGACAAAAGGAGACATGACATGGATAATGACGTACGAGGACTGAGCGACATCAAGGTCGATCAGAAGAATCTCTATAAAGAGGAAGTTTTCACCGATCTGCGGATCGCCACCATCCGCCAGCTCACCCCGGTCCTGCCCGACGGCCGGAGAGACGAAGGGCGCGAGGTGCTCTTCTTCGGCCAGACCCAGATGATGACCCCCGGGGGAGCGCTGCCCATCCAGTTCGAGATCGAGGCAAAAGACCTCCAGCAGGCAATGGAGAAGTTCCCCGAGGCCGTGCATCGTGGCGTCAACGAGCTGGTGGAGAGCGCCAGGGAGGCGCAGCGCCAGGCTGAGTCCCGCATCGTCACCCCCACCCCCCCGGGCAGCAAGATCGTCCTGCCCTGAACCGTCCCTTCACCCCGGGAACAGTGTACGGGCCCCTATGCATGGGCGCGGTCTGTTCAGTTCGTCCTGAGCCCTGGAAACGAAGGAGCGCCATGCCGTCGGGGTCGGGGTCGGGGTCGGGGTCGAAAGGAATATACCGACCCCGATGAAGACAGGAAAAAACCTTAAGCACCCAGGAAGAATGCGATGAGTCCCGTGTGCAGGGGAGAACGTAACCAGCCCTAACATCTTTACAGGAAAGGCCTTCCCGCCAGGTGATGCACGCGGTCACTGCGTCCTGGCCTGGAGGCTCTCCTGGAGCACGGCCATGACCTCCTCGTCGGCGACCTGGGAGAAATACTCGTAGAACTGGCCCACGGCATAGAAGACGGGCGGCGCGTGGAGCACCACCGTCTGGTCCGCGTGCTGCGCCACCCGTTCGGCCGAGTCGATGCTCGCCACCGGGACGGCGACGATGAGCTTCGCCGGGTTTTCCCTCCTGATGGCCCAGACCGAGGCCTCCATGGTGGCGCCGGTGGCCAGCCCGTCGTCGGTGACGATGGCCGTCTTCCCTTCCAGCGGCTCCTTGGGCCTGACGCTCCGATACTGCTCGATGCGCTTCAAGATGACGGCATACTGTCTTTCCCGCTCCCTCTCGATGAAGCCGGCCATGTCTTCATAGCGCCCCAGGCGCTCGAGGACCGAATCCGTGATGAAGAGCCTGCCGTCCTCGCTGATGGCCCCAATGGCCAGCTCGGGGTTGCCCGGTGCGCCGATCTTGCGGGAGAGCACCACATCCATCCTGGCGTCCAGCACGAGCGCCAGCTGCCTCGCCACGATGACGCCGCCCCGGGGGATGCCCAGGACGACGGTCTGCCTCCCCGCATGGTCCATGAGCTCGCGGGCCAGGAGCCTTCCGGCCTCCTCCCGGTCCACGAAAGGCTCTTCACTGTGGGAGACGATCCTGAGCTCACCCATGCTTCACCTCGTCCGGCCTTTTCACCCGCGACATAAGTTAGAATAAGGCGCGCCGTGATTCATTCAACCGGGAAAACCGGCACGGAACGCGGGTTCCCGGGTTACCCCATACCAGCAGGGTCAGGTCTGCCTGTTCTCCCTGTCCCCGGTAGGCAGAGGAGCACCATACCGTCGGGGTCGGTATCGGGGTCGGGGTTGAAAATCCCGAACATAGAACGCCTTGTAGTACACCTCGACCCCGATACCGACCCCGACCCCGATGAGGATTGGTATGCGGTGATCCCCAGGTGCGGGGAGAGGGGCTCAGATGTCCAGCACCACCGTCGCCTTCCAGGCCTTTGCTTCGTGCCACACCCGGAACCGGTGGAGGGTCACGGCCTTCACGTCGGCGCCGAGATCGTGCTTGTGCTGGTCGATCTTTTCCCCCGTCACCTCGGCCGTGAGGTGCATCGAGCCGTCCTCCTCCTCGATGGAGACCGTCCGGGGCCTGAGGAGGATCCCTTCGGCGTCCTTGTAGAAGATGAACATCTGGAGGTACTCGAACAGGAGCCGATCGAGGCTTTCGGCAGCGACCCTGAAGGTCCTGCTCTGCTCGGACCGGATACTCGAGAGGTCGTCCACCATGACGTTGGTGAGCGCCTCCCCCGCCTCGCGGAACAGCTCTTCGCACGTGTCAGCGCTGGCCTCGAAGGCCACGTCGGCGATGGCGATGTTGTCCAGGTACGTGTACGTCACACGCCTACCCCTTGATGTTCCCCACCGGGATGAACCGGGCCACCGGGGTGCTGATGCCCGAGATTCGAGTCGCTTCCACCACGGAATCGATGTTTTTGTAGGCGCCGCCGGCCTCTTCCGCGAGGCCCCTCATGGAGACCGAGCGGACATAGATCCCGTGCTCGGCCATCTCGCGGACGAGCTTCCTGCCCTGGAACCGCTGCCGGGCGCTGTGGCGGCTCATGGTCCTGCCGCTGCCGTGGGCCGTGGAGTAGAAGGTCTGGGCGCCCTCCCTCACCCCCGCCAGGAGGTACGAGCCCGTCTCCATGCTGCCGCCGATGATCACAGGCTGGCCGTGGTCCCGGTAGGCCTCGGGGATCCCTTCCATGCCCGGGCCGAAGGCACGGGTGGACCCTTTGCGGTGGATGAGAAGGGTGCGCTGATCCCCGTCCACCAGGTGGCGCTCGAGCTTGGCCGTGTTGTGGGTCACGTCGTAGACCTGGCGGATGCCGAGCTCGTCGGGCGGCCTGCCGAACACGTCGGAGAAGACCTCCCTCACCCGGTGGAGGATGACCTGCCGGTTGGCGAAGGACATGTTCACCGCGCACTGCATGGCAGCGAAGTAGTCCTGCCCCTCGGGCGAGGAAAAGGGCACACAGGCGAGCTCCCTGTCGAGGATCCTGATGCCGTACACCGCCTCCATGGCGTCGAGCATGGTCTGCAGGTAGTCGGTGGCTATCTGGTGGCCGAAGCCCCTGCTCCCGCAGTGGAACATCACCACGATCTGGTCGGGCCTGGTGATGCCGAAGGCGGACGCCTTCTCCCGGTCGAAGACGTTCTCCTCCCTCGCCACCTGGATCTCGAGGTAGTGGTTCCCCGAGCCTAAGGTCCCGATCTGGTCGTAGCCCCTCTTCACGGCCCTGTGGCTCACCTTGCTCGGGTCTGCGCCCTCCATGCAGCCGCCCTCCTCGGTGCGCTCGAGGTCCTCGGGCAGGGCGTAGCCGTTTCTCAGGCACCACCCGGCGCCGTCTCTGGCCACGGTGAGGAACTCGTCCTCCGAGAGCCTCACGAAGCCCCTGCTCCCCACGCCCGAGGGTATGCGCTCGAAGAGCCTGTCCACGAGCCTGGCCAGGTGGGGCCTGACCTCGTCGTAGGTGAGGTCGGTGGCCACGAGCCGCATGCCGCAGTTGATGTCGAACCCGATCCCGCCCGGGGAGATCACCCCTTCCCGAGGATCGAAGGCCGCCACGCCGCCGATGGGGAAGCCGTATCCCCAGTGCCCGTCGGGCATGCAGAACGAGTGGCCCACGATGCCGGGGAGCATGGCCACGTTGGCGACCTGCTCGAACACCCCGGGGTCGAAGGCGTCCACCAGCTCCTTCGTGCCGTAGAGCAGGGCCGGCACGCGCATGCCCTGCTTGTAGGAACGGGGGAGCTCCCACACCGCGGGAGCGACCTCCCTGAGCTCGTCTGGTACCGTCATGAACCCTCCCCAGGCCGCCTGGTCCGGCGCATACCATACATAAAATAAGCCCCCCGCAACCGCTCTCAACGGAGCCCCGCCGGGAGCACTTGTGCTCAGGCCGCTGCCGGTTATTCTCCTATTCCATATGAAAGAGGTCGCTTCATTCGGACAGGCCTGCCGTCCCTTCGTCGTGCTCTGCCTCCTCGTCCTGGCCCTCGCAGCCGGGTGCGGGGACGATTCGAAGGAAGACACCGAAGCCGCGGGCTCGGAGGAGTTCGGGGCCCCCGTGCTCAAGTCCCCTGCCTTCGGCGCGGTGATCGACAGCGGCAACCCGGTGGTGGAGTGGTTCGCCGTACCCAGCGCCGTGGCGTTCCAGGTGGAGATCAGCGTCAACGACGACTTCAACGAGCTGGAGTTCGTCCAGGACGTCCCGGTGACCTCGTTCATGATCACGGACTTCCCCCTTGAAGAGGGCACCCACTTCTGGAGGGTGAGGGCCAGGAGCTCGACCGGGGTCTGGAGCCCGTGGAGCATGGTGTCGAGCTTCGTGGTGAAAATCGACAGTTCCGCGAAGGGAGACGGCGCGCACATCGTCCGGCCGTCCGGAAACACCACGGTCTTCGTAAAGGGGGAGGTCGTGTTCCTGGCGGCCGTTCCGGACGCCCGGGACACGTACCGGTGCACCTGGGACTTCGGCGAGTTGGGGTCGTACAACGGCGAGCCCTCGTCCCCCGTGCCCGTGAGGTTCGACACCCCGGGCACCTATACCGCCCGGTTCATCGCCAGGGGCGGCGCGGGCATGGAATTCACCGACGAGGTGGAGGTCTCCGTGGTGGACGAATGTCCCGACCTGCTGGAACCGGAGGACGGGTTCTCCACCAGCGGAGACGCGGTGGACTTCTCCTGGAGCCCTGTCGACGGGGCCTCCTCCTACATCCTGTTCATCCCTTCCAACGGCACGTCGGCCGAACGCAGCGTCCAGGTGCTGGAAACCACGACGACGGAAACCGGGTTCGAGCCGGGCACCTACCTCTGGTGGGTGTACGCGGTGGACTCCCAGGGGAACCTGAGCTCGTGTCCCGAGCCCAGGGTCTTTTCCGTCAGGGAGATCGAAGCCGAGGAAGAGGAGGATGACAGCGTCTTCATCCGGGCCGTTGCCTCCCTTCTGCGGACAGCCCGCGATCCGGAGCCCGTGGAGGCGGCCCGGGTGGCGGGGCTTACGGCACGTCGCCGATGAGGCAGCGGAAAGCCGCCCGGTAGAGCATGTCTGAAAGGCCGCCTGCGTTCCGCCTGCAGCCGGGGCGCAGGGCTGCCGTAATGCATGGACGGGGGAACGCAGGCATCAAGCGGGTTTTCAGGAGAGGAAACCGGGGGGCGGACGGCCCGCCCCCGGAGATAACGTCGCTTACGCGGCCAGGATCTGCTGGAGCTCTTCCTGGATGTACCTGAGACGGTCGATCTCCTCCTCGGTGATCCTGTCGCGGTTCTCCAAGCGCTGGATGCGCCACTTGAGCCTTTCCAGCTCGCTCATGACGCTGGCGTGGACCTGCAGGATGTCCTCCTCGGGGGAGAACTTCTCTTCCTTGGGCTTCGACACCTCGATGGGGAACTCCCTGGGCTTGAGGAACAGGGTCTCCCGCCATCCGGGTACATAGGAGTTCAGCCCCAGGCGCTCGTGGATGAGGTGGGAGAACTCCACGCTCGCGGTGCTCTCGCCGTGGACCACGAACACGTGGGGGTTCGACTCCGTGAAGTTGCCCACCCATTCGAGCAGGCCCTTCTGGTCGGCATGGGAGGAGAACCCGCCGATGGTGAATATCCTGGCCCCCACCACCACTTCCTCGCCCAAGAGCCTCACGGCCTTCTTGCCTTCGATGATTGCCCTGCCCGGGGAGCCCTGGGCCTGGAAGCCCACGAACACGACGCTCGCCCCTTCCCTCCAGAGGTTGTGCTTGAGGTGGTGCTTGATCCGGCCGGCCGTGCACATGCCCGAGCCCGCGATGACGATGGCCGACCCCTTGTGCTCGTTGATGGCCATGGATTCGGCCGCGGTGGGGGAGTAGCGCAGGTTGGGCATCTCGAAGGGGTCGATGCCCTGCTCCACGAGGGCGGTCGCGTCCTCGTCGAAGTACTTCCGGTTCTGCTTGAAGATCTCGGTGGCCTTGATGGCCAGGGGGCTGTCCAGGAAGATGGGGATGTCCGGCAGCCTGCCCGCCCGCTGCAGGTCGCTCAGGATGTAGATGAGCTCCTGGGTGCGCTCCACGGCGAAGGCCGGGATGATGACCTTCTCCCTGTTCAAGACCGCGTAGTTGATGGCCTCGAGGAGCTCCTCCTTGCTGGTCTCTAGGTCCTTGTGCAGGCGGTTCCCGTAGGTGGACTCGACGAAGAGGTAGTCGGCGTTGAAGATCTCCTGGGGCTGCTTGATGATGAGCTGGTTGGCCATGCCGATGTCGCCGGAGAACACGAGCTTGATCTCCCTGCCATTGTCCTGGATCCAGAGCTCGATGATGGAGGCGCCCAGGATGTGGCCGGAGTCCCTCAGGCGTGCCTTGATCCCTTCATCCACGGTCACGATCTCGCCTGCCTCCATGGGGTGGAGGTACTGGAGGCTCTTGTAGGCGTCTTCGGTGGTGTACAGGGGTTTGATCTCCCTGTGGGCCTTGCGCCTGTTCTTCCTCGTCTGCCACTGGGCGTCCATCTCCTGCACGTGGGCCGCGTCGAGCAGCATGATCTCGCAGAGCTGGGCCGTGGGCGGAGAGGTGATGATCTTCCCCTTGAACCCGTCCCTCACCAGCTTGGGGATCCTGCCGCTGTGGTCGATGTGGGCGTGGGTGAGGAAAAGGGTGCTGATCTGGGAGGGCACGAAGTCCCAGTCGCGCACGTTCCTGAGCTCCATCTGCTTGCCGCCCTGGAACAGGCCGCAGTCCACCATCACGCGCCTTCCCAGGGTATTTTCGATGAGGAAACACGAACCAGTCACGCAGCCTGCTGCCCCGAGGCATGTTACCTTGATCATACGAAGCTCCTCTTGAGGATGATAGCAACCTTGCGAGCACGCGCTTTTTTCAAGGTTGTCCGCCCAGTACTATCGGAAGCGGGCTTCCCGTACTGAACACGTCTCAGATCTTTATACACATCCCTAACCTCCTAAGCCAACAGGAATTTTCCACGATGCACTTGACAGGGCTCCCCTCTTGAGATTACATCCATCAGAGCCTGCCCGAGTGGCGGAATTGGTAGACGCAAGGGACTTAAAATCCCTCGGGGCTCAGCCCTGTACCGGTTCGATTCCGGTCTCGGGCACTTGGTTTGCAAGATATGATGTAAATATCTTGTTTCTCCGTAATCGCTTCTCTTCCCACTCTCTCCCCACTTCGCGAAATAAATCTGTGGGGATCTTTCTTAAATGGAATATTTCTAATAAAGTAGGAGAACTGGCAGATGCAGGGGGACCGGGGAATAATCTTGTGTGTTGTTCAACGGGACTGCTTGAAGAAGAAATCCTGGCATTGATTGGACAGTGAGAAGGGGGTGCCATATCTATTGGAAGAAATACCGACTTTTAATCGTAGTAGCTACGACCCGATCTGACAGGTGGTCCCCCTTCTGAAGTTCTGTCTGGTCATATCTGAGCTGTCAGATGCTCATCGGTAAGAATACCATGGGCATACCCCTCATCCATATACCCGATACACTTTTCTTTTGCCATGGGAAGGTTGTCATTGAAGGTATCCATGGCCGTTCCCCCCTGACAGCGCTTCCCCTGATGAGTCCTCTGGTTGTTGTGCTTGTAGAGCCATAGGTCGAGGTCTTCTTGGAGCTCCTCAAGGTTGAGATAAATCTTTCTTCTGAAAGCGATACTGTAGAATTCATCCTTGATCGTCTTATGGAAGCGCTCGCAGATCCCGTTTGTTTGAGGGGACCGTGCTTTTGTTTTCGTATGCTCGATGTCATTGAGCAGGGAAAGGGGACAGATTTATTTTCTGATGGAGCGGGAAATAAATCTGTCCCCCTTTCTATGCAGGTTTTTCCCCGCTTCCTGGGCTGCATCTGCTCAACATCCCCGGGCTCCGAATACTCGTTTCAATATACTGTATTATTTTTAACGATCAATGATCAGAATACCGATGTAATATTCGAGATGATTTTATCAAGAAAACAACAAATTACGAATGATTCTGGTGGAGGTATTCTGTGATACGCTACCATTCTTTCCGGATATTCCTGGTATGTCTGTCGGTGAGCATGGCCGGATTGTGCATCCTGCAGGCTCCATTGGCTTTTGGAGCCGATTCTCAGCCGGTCCAACAGCAGAAATCGGCCGGACCCGTTCCATCAGGGGTGAACTCAATTACCCAGGCTGTCGTGAAGACAGGCATTCTCACCTGTGCGAGCCGTGTCAACCAGGTGAGCAATTTCATTACTTCCGATGCAAAGGATACAGGTTTTTATCTCTTTCTTCCTTCATCCCAGCAGGATCGGAGCATGTTTTCCGTATCCATGGAGATCCAGAGCAAAGATTCCTTAACGGCCTATGCAAGCGAGAGTTTTGCCCCGAATCTTTCGAACGGGTGCGATGCAATCTATGACGAGGTTGTCTTCCTGCCAATGAGCTGCAAAGAAGCGATGCAGAAGTACTTTCCTGACATGAAGCCGGAACGGAACTTGTTGAAAAATATTGTCGTGCTTGCAGGTTCGCCCACCGTGCGGGTTTTTCTGATGCCGGCAGGCAGCGGTTGTGTCGTGATCAAAAAAGAAGTCGTTCGCTGAAAGATTGCGAAGGAAGGAAAGACCATGAAGCTCAATGATTGCATGATTCCGACGCGACAAGTGATCGTAATGGTGCTCGCGCTTGTGTTCCTGCCCGCTGTCTCGATGGCGGCAGACGTCGCTGCCGACAACTTGACCGTGAATCAAAACGCTACAGTAGACGGCACTCTTGACGTAACCGGGGCCACCAACCTGAGTACTCTGGACACTTCTGGTGCAGCAACCCTCAATTCGGCGACGGTTGAAACCGATCTTTCCGTGACCGGGAACGCTACAGTAGGCGGTACCCTCGATGTGACCGGATCCACCAGCTTATCCACTTTGAGCACCTCAGGGACAGCTACCCTGGATTCGGCAACAATCACAAACGGAGCCACGGTAGGCGGTACTCTCGGAGTGACCGGGAATACAACTATAACCGGCGATACGACAGTGTCCGGGAGTACCACTACCGGGACTCTGAATGCGGGCGATACGGCAGTGACCGGGGACTTGGATGTAACCGGAAATACCATAACCGGAACGCTGGAGGCGGGAAATACGGCTATAAGCGGAACGCTTGAAGTGACTGGCGATACGACAGTAGACGGAGCACTGGAAGTGACAGGGGATACCGCGATAGGAGGCGCTCTCAGTGCCGGGACCACGACGCTCAATTCCGCCACTGTCACCACGGATGCGAGTATTGGCGGAAATCTCGACGTGACCGGAAACGCTACTGTAGATGGTACGCTCAGTGCGGGTGCTACGACATTGAACTCTGCGACTATCACCACAGATGCTTCCGTCGGGGGAAATGCGACCGTAACCGGTACC
>Ga0116172_10005279_pt1 | contig 10305 bp, 6 predicted proteins | sample AD_UKC083_MetaG_FD_89799 | JGI IMG/M metagenome (GOLD analysis project Ga0116172, IMG submission 89799) | Active sludge microbial communities of municipal wastewater-treating anaerobic digesters from USA - AD_UKC083_MetaG | ecosystem: Engineered > Bioreactor > Anaerobic > Digestate | place: USA...
GGCTGCTGGATCAGCGCGGGCCGCAGCAATGGCCCTTCACCGAAGCGGACGCCGTAGGAACACCCCGCCTATACGCAGACGGCGTGTATCCCACCGCCGATGGCCGCGCGCGCTTTCACGCCGCCCCTTTCGTGCCGGTGGCCGAGGCGCGCAGCGCGCACTACCCCTTCAGCCTGATCACCGGCCGGCTGCGCGACCAGTGGCACGGCATGACGCGCACCGGCACCCTGGGCCGCCTGTTCGGCCATGTGGCGGAGCCCAGCGTGCAACTGCACCCGCACGACATGGAGCGGCGCAAGCTCAAAAACGGCGACCTCGTGCATGTGACCAGCAAGCGCGGCTCCATCGTGGTGCCCGTGCAGGCCGATGCCACGGTGGGGCTGTCGCAGGCCATCATGGCAATGCACTGGGGCAGCGAGTTTTTGAGCGGATGCTCGTCCACCGGCGAGCGGCTGGCGGGCGTGAATGCGCTCACCACTTCGGCGTTTTGCCCCACCTCCAAACAGCCCGAGCTCAAGCACGCCGCCGTGAAGGTGCTCAAGGCCGAGCTGCCCTGGACCCTGCTGGCCATGGCCTGGTTGCCGGCCGACAGCGCCCAGGCCGTGCGCGAGGCGTTGGCCGCACTGATGGCGCAGTTTCCCCTGTTCCAGTTCACGAGCTGCGTGCCCTTTAGCAACAACACGCCCTTGAACGAACCCGGCCGCGAGCGCATGGGCGTGCTGCTGCGCGCCGCCGCCCACGAGCCGCCGCCCGACGCAGTCATTGAACGCATCGAGGCCCTGATAGGCCTGGCCACCGCCGACACCTTGCGCTACGCCGATCAAAAGCGCGGCCAGCGCCGCGCCGCCCGGCTGGTGCGCCACGGCAACGCCACCATGCTCGAAGCCATCGTGCTGGCAGGCGACACCAGCGCCGAAGGCTGGCTCAAGACCCTGCTGCAGGAAGAGCTGCCCGCCCAAAGCTACGGCCGCCTGCTGCTGGTGCCCGGCGCCAAGGCCCCGGTGGCCGTGCAGTCGCGCGGCAAGCCGGTGTGCACCTGCCTGAACGTGACCGACGCTGCCATCACCACCGAGCTGGCGCAGTGCCACGGTACCGACGCTGACCGCCTGGCGCAACTGCAAGGCAAGCTGCGCTGCGGCACGAACTGCGGCTCGTGCCTGCCCGAGCTCAAACGCATGGTGCGCAGCACCGGGCCACTGGCGTCCAAGCACATGGCGCAGGCTGCCACATAACCAAGAGTTGCCTGGATTGCGCCAGAATAGCGGCCCACCCTCCTACATCCCCACAACCACCGCACCAGGACTTGTGCAATAGGGCTCCGGCTAGGCATTTTCGGCGCAGACAGTACGCCTGTACGGCAAGCCGAAATAACGCCGCTGGAGCCCTATTGCACAAGTCCCGCCACCAAAAAACATGGGCATTAGCCAGTACATCAAAGAAATCGGTCGCGGCCCCCGCGGCTCCAAGCCACTCACGCGCGAGCAGGCGGCAGACCTGTTTGGCCAGCTGCTCGACGGCAACGTGACCGATCTGGAAATCGGCGCCTTCTGCCTGGCCATGCGCATCAAGGGCGAAACGCCCGAGGAAATGTGCGGCTTTCTCGACGCCGCCCACAGCCGGATGGCGCTTTTTCCGGCCAGCGACCGCCCCGTGATCGTGCTGCCCAGCTACAACGGTGCGCGCAAGCTGCCCGTGCTCACGCCGCTGCTGGCGCTGCTGCTGGCGCGCGAGGGGCTGCCCGTGCTGCTGCATGGCATGCGCACCGAGGCGCGCCGCACCCTGGCATCGGATGTGCTGCTGGCGCTGGGCGTTCCCGCCCTCACAGCGCCGGAAAAAATAGCAACCGGCAGCGTGGCCCATATCGAGACCGGGTATCTGCATGCCGCCCTGGCACGCCTGCTGAAGGTGCGCGAGGTGGTGGGGCTGCGCAATGCGGGGCACAGCATCGTGAAACTCATGAACCCCTGCGCGGGCCCCGCCGTGGTGGTGACCAGCTACACCCACCCCGAGTATTACGACATGCTGCAGGCCACCTTTGGCGCGCTGCACATGACCGCCCTGCTCTCGCGCGGCCTCGAAGGCGAAGTGGCGACCGACCCGCGCCGCACGCCCCGCTACGATGCCTTCGTGGCCGGCGTGCACCAGCTGCTGCAAGAGCAGCAACCCGGCACCGCAGCCGACGTGCCAGGCCTGCCCACCGAGATCGACATCGACACCACGGCGCGCTACACGCAAGACGTGCTGGACGGCCGCCTGCCCGTGCCGCCAGCGCTGGCGCAGCAGGTGGAACACATCTTGCATCTGGCTGCGCAAACACCACCGCACGCCCCATGAACCCCACCACGCCCCCCACCAGCGCACTGTCGCCCGCCACCCACCTGGGAACCTGCACGCTGGTAGGCGCGGGCCCGGGCGATCCCGAGCTGCTCACCATCAAGGCCCTCAAGGCCATCCAGGCCGCCACCGTGCTGCTGGTAGATGACCTGGTGAGCGACGCCATCGTGGCGCACGCATCGCCCACGGCGCGCATCGTTTACGTGGGCAAGCGCGGTGGCTGCACCAGCACGCCGCAGGCCTTCATCGAAAAGCTGATGCTCATGGCCGTGAGCGAGGGCGAGAACGTGGTGCGCCTCAAGGGCGGCGACCCGTTCATCTTTGGCCGTGGCGGTGAAGAAGTGGAGCACCTGCGTGCCGCCGGGGTGGCGGTTACGGTGATCAATGGCATCACGGCGGGGCTGGCGGGGCTGACCTCGCTGGGCGCCCCGCTCACGCACCGCGAGCATGCGCATGGCGTGGTGTTTGTCACCGGCCACGCCAAACCCGGCGACGCGGGCACCAACTGGCGCCAGCTGGCCGCCACCGCGCGCGAGGCCCGGCTCACGCTGGTGATCTACATGGGCGTAAGCGGCGCGGCCCATATCGGGCAAGAGCTGCTCACCGGCCTGCCGGCCCACACGCCCGTGGCCATCATCCAGCACGCCAGCCTGCCCCACCAGCGCCATGCCATCACCACGCTGGGCCAGCTGCACGCCACCATCGAACGCGAAGGGCTGGCCAGCCCCTCGGTGATTGTGGTGGGCGACGTGGTGCGCGGTGTGGCCAGCGTTTCCCAACCTGCCCCCGACCAGGCCAGCGTCACCCGCCGCACGGGCTGAAAGCCCGCTGCGCAAGGGGATCGGCGCGCCTGCCCGCCAGCGCGCAGGGCGCAGGGCGCTTCAGCCCGCCGGTGCGGGGGTTGGCGCCAAGCGGGCCTGCTCGAAGCGCGCGGCCAGCTCCTTGCGCAGCGATTTGCGCAGCAGTGCGGCGTCCCAGCGGCGGCGTTCGTCGGGCGTAGAAGGCGACAGGGGCGGCACCTTCACCGGCTTGCGCGCCTCGTCCACCGCCACCATCGTGAAAAAGCAGCTGTTCACATGCCGCACCACCTGCGAGCGGATGTCTTCGGCCACCACCTTGATGCCCACCTCCATCGACGACGCGCCCGTGTAGTTGACGCTGGCCAGAAAAGTCACCAGCTCGCCCACATGAATGGGCTGCAAAAACATCACCTGATCCACGCTGAGGGTGACCACGTAACAGGCCGAATATCGGCTGGCGCAGGAATAGGCCACCTGGTCGAGCAGCTTGAGAATCGCCCCGCCATGCACATTGCCCGAGAAGTTGGCCATGTCAGGAGACATCAGCACGGTCATGCTGAGTTGGTGTGAGGGGATATTCATGCCAGGATTTTAGAGGGCGCCCTGCCCGTGCGGATGCGCACCCAGCGCCCGCTACTTCCCCGAATATCTGAACACGCCACACCCGCGCAAAAGCTAGGGCGTGGCGGTGATACGCAACGCCATGCTGGTGGCCATTGCCATTGCCGTTGCAAATGCCGTGAAGACGGCGTGCCCAAAGGATTCATCCAGCGGCTCAGGTTTTCGCTTGCCTGAAAGTGGATAGACATTGGCGCAGGCGCCTGTCTCTCACTTGACGCCTGCCCGGTGTAAACCCTTGGGCGGCAAGCGCCGGGCGCTCCTACCATCGCCGCACGTTGCGGCCACGTTGGCCGACATCTGAAGGAGCTACTTGATGATGAACCACGATGCGACGCCCACTGGCCACGGCCTCCCACTGGCGCGCCGCCGCAGCCTGGTGCTGGCACTGGCGGGCAGCGCGGCCTTGGCGGCACTGCCCGCGGGCGCACAACCGGCTGCAGGAAAGGGCGACATCCTCATCGGCCGTTCGACCGCCCTGACGGGTGGGATGGCTCCGTTTCTTGCGCCCCTCCACGAGGGGCAGGAGGCAGCCATCGCAGACGCCAATGCCAAAGGGGGTATCGGCGGCCGCAAGATCCGGTTGGTGTCGCTGGACGACGGGTTCGACCCGCGCCGTACGCTGGAAAACGCCAAACAGCTGAACGAAAAAGACGGCGTACTGGCCTTGTTGGGCGTGTCGGGCACTTCACAGGTGATGACGCTGCTGCCCTATCTGGCGCAAGCCAAATTGCCACTGATCGGCGTGTATACCGGCTCCCCCGCCATCCGCGCGCAGCAGCACCCCTACCTGTTCACCACCCGGGCCAGCTACGCTGATGAGCTGGTCAAGATCGTGCGCAACCTGGTGGCGGTGCAATCGTCACGCATCGGGGTGGCCTTCGAAAACAACGATTTTGGCAAGCTGCTGCTGCCGCTTGTCGAAAAAACCATTGCTGCCGAAGGCGCATCTTTGGCGGGCACACATGCGCTGGCCGCCGCCGGAGAAGATGCCAACGAAGCCGCCAAAGCCCTGGCCGCCCAGAGACCGCAGGCAGTGCTGCTGATAGCGGCAGGGCCGCCTGTTGTGGCCTACGTGCGGGCGCATCGGGCCCATCTGGGTGTGCCGGTGTACACCTTGTCACTGGGCGCGGGCACCGCCATGCTCAAGGCGCTGGGAGAGGACGCACGTGGCCTGGCCGTGGCGCGTACCGGCCCGTCCCCCAGCAAACCCACCATCCAGCTCACGCGCGACTTCCAGGCGTCCATGAAGCACCATGACAAGCCCGTGGATTACGACCGCTATACCGGCTACATGGACGCCCGCGTGCTGATCGAAGGCCTGCGCGCTGCGGGGCCGGGGGTTACGCGTGCCAGTCTGGTACAGGGCATGGAAAGCCTGGGCAACCTCGACCTGGGCGGTTATGCCTACCAGTTCAGCCCGCAGAACCACCATGGCTCCAACTATGTGGACATTGCCGTGGTGGGGTCGGGCGGGGTCTTCAGGCAATAGCCCCCTGATCGCGGGCGACAATGGCGGCCCCGCTACCGCTGCCTAAAACCCCTGTGACCCTCGCTTCCCTTGTTTTTGATGTTGTCATCATCGGCGCCGGTGCCGCCGGCCTGTTCTGTGCGGGCCAGGCAGGCCAGCGCGGGTTGAAAGTCTTGCTCATCGACCACGCCGACAAGGTGGCCGAGAAGATCCGCATCTCGGGCGGCGGGCGCTGCAACTTCACCAACCGCGACCTGGACCCCGCCGCGCCGCACAAGCACTTCGTGGGGCAAAACCCGCAGTTTTGCCGCTCGGCGCTGTCGCGTTACACACCTGCCGACTTCATTGCGCTGGTGCAAAAACACGGCATCGCCTTTCACGAAAAACACAAGGGCCAGCTGTTTGCCGACCGTTCAGCCGAGGACATCATCGCCATGCTGCTGGCCGAATGCGCGGCCGGTGGCGTCACGCACTGGCAGCCTTGCCGGGTCAAAAATATAGCCTTTTTGGCCTCTGGCGCTTATCCAGAAAGCGCCAGCAGCTATCAAATTGATACTGACCGCGGCACGGTGCAGGCCCGCTCGGTGGTCATTGCCACGGGTGGGCTGTCGATCCCCAAGATCGGCGCGACGGACTTTGGCTACCGGCTGGCGCAGCAGTTCAATATCCCGCTGGTCGAGCGCCGCCCCGGCCTCGTGCCCCTGACGTTTGACGGCGCGGGCTGGGCGCCGTATGCACAGCTGGCCGGACTGGCGCTGCCGGTGCAGATCAGCACCGGAGCCAAGAAAAATCGCATGGCTTTCGACGAAGACCTGCTGTTCACCCACCGTGGCCTCTCGGGCCCGGCGGTGCTGCAGATATCGAGCTACTGGCAAGAGGGCCAGCCGCTGGCCATCAACCTGGCGCCCACGGTCGATCTGCCCGCCGCGCTGGCGCAGGGAAAGGCGCGCTCGCGCAAGCTGATCGCCAACGAGCTGGCCACGCTGGTCCCGAGCCGCTTGGCCGACGCCTGGGCCCAGCGTGAGGCCGACTGGCAGCGCCCCATCAACGAGGCCAGCGACAAGGCGCTGGCGCGACTGGCCGAGCAACTGGCGCACTGGGAGCTCACCCCCACGGGCACCGAGGGCTACAAGAAGGCCGAAGTCACGCTGGGCGGCGTGGACACGCGTGCGCTGTCGCAACAGACCATGGAGTGCAAAAGCCAACCCGGCCTGTATTTCATTGGCGAGGTGGTGGACGTGACGGGCTGGCTGGGCGGCTACAACTTCCAGTGGGCCTGGGCCAGCGCCCATGCGTGTGCGCAGGCGCTGCCGATGGTGGAAGCCGCGGCGCACTGACCCCGTACCGCCCCATCAGACAGTCGCCAATGCCTCGCATGCCTGCCCCAGCGCGGGCTGGTGCTGCCCGGCCCACGCTTCGAGCTGGGCCACGGGCAGCGGACGGCTGAAGTGGTACCCCTGCAGCTCCTCGCAGTCCAGCGCACTCAGCACCTGGGCTGTGGCCAGGTCTTCCACCCCCTCGGCCACGATCCTGAGGCCCAGCGTGTGGCCCAGGGCAATGATGGCGCGCGTGATAGCCATGTCGGCGGGGTTGCTCAGCATGTCGCGCACAAAGGACTTGTCCACCTTGAGCCGGTCGATGTCAAAGCGCTTGAGGTAGGCCAGGCTGGAATATCCGGTTCCAAAGTCGTCGATGGACAGCTGCACGCCCAGCGACTTGAGCGCGGCCAGCTGTTGCTCTGCCGCGTGGGCGTTGTCCATCAGCTGCGATTCGGTGATTTCCAGCTCCAGCCGGTGGGCCGGCATGCCGTTGCGTGCCAGCAGTGCTTCGATGTCGGACACCAGCAGCGGGTCTGCCAGCTGTGCGGCCGAGAGATTGACCGAGATGGACACATCCGCCAGCGGGTAGACCCGGGCGGGCGCTGCATGGCCGCCCCGCGGCGCCTGCCAACGCGCCCACTGCTCGCAAGCCTGTTGCAGCACCCAGCCACCCATCGCGCGGATCATGCCGGTCTCCTCGGCAATGGGAATGAACTCGGTGGGCGGTATGTTCCCCAGCGCCGGGCTGTTCCAGCGCAGCAGGGCCTCCACGCCCAGCAGCTGGCCGCCCTTGGCGGCGAGGCGCGGTTGGTAGTGCAGGCTCAGTTCCTGGCGCTCCAGCGCGCGGCGCAGCTGTTGCTCCATGGTCTGGCGCGCCACGGCGCGCTGGTCGGTCTCGGCCGAATAGAACAGCGCCATGTCACGGCCCGTGGTCTTGGCCTCGTACATGGCGGCGTCGGCGCGGCGCATGAGCTCGTCGATATCGCCGCCGTCTTCGGGGTACACGGCGATGCCGACACTGCACGAGACGTTGAGCTCGTGCCCTTCCACCGGGTGGCTTTGGCGGATGAGCGGGATCAGGCGCCGCTCCACCAGCTGCTGCACGTCGTCGCCCCCCGCCACATCGCGCATCACCACCACAAATTCGTCGCCACCCAGGCGGCTCACGGTATCGTGGCTGCGCACGGCCTGCGTGAGACGCCCCGCCACCGAGCGCAGCAGACCGTCGCCAATATGGTGGCCCAGCGTGTCGTTGATGGCCTTGAAGCGGTCCAGGTCGATGAAAAGAACGGCCACCTTTTCACCCGTGATCGGCGCCTGCGCCAGCGCCATCTGCAGGCGCTGCACGCACAGCGAGCGGTTGGGCAGCTCGGTCAGCACATCGTGGTGGGCCAGGAACTGGATGCGCTCTTCGCTGCGCTTGCGGTCTGTGATGTCGATGGCGATACCAATGTGGTTGGCCACCTCCCCGCCCTTGCCATGGCCCTTGCTCTCGCGCACGGCCGACACCATGAGCCAGGCCGGGTAGGTCTCACCCGAGCGGCGGCGAAACCGCACCTCGCCCTGCCAGGATTCCTTGTCCAGCATGGTGCGATGGATCTGGGCCGACAACGGCTCGCCACCGGCTTCCTCGAGCAAAAAGCCCAGGCTCTCGCCGATGACCTCGTAGAAGTCGTAGTGCGTGCTGCGGCAGAACGCCTTGTTCACGCTGATGATCTTCTGCTCGGCATTCATGATGATGATGCCCTCGGACGAAGCCTCGAACACCTTGGCCCACAACTCCAGGCGCTGCTCCATGAGCTTGAGCACGTTGATGGGGGTAAACGCCGTGAGCACCGCATCGCGCCCCTGGAACTGCAGCCGCCGCGCCGACAGCACGGCCCACGAGGGCTCGGGACTGCCCTCCCAGCGCACCTCGAACTCATCCACCGAGCCCTGGTCTGCCAGGCGCTGGAAGAACCGGGCCCGCACACCGGGCTCCAGCCCCACGACCCAGGGGTCGGTCTTGCGACCGCCCAGCCAATGGGCGGCGGGCGCGTTGGAATGCAGCACCTCGTGCTCGGGGATGGACGTGACCACCATGGGGATGGGAAAGGCCTCCACCAGTTCGCGCTGGGCCTCGGCCGCGCGGGCACTGGCCGCCAGCTCCTGCTGCAGCACCCGGTCGCGGTCGAGCTGGGACAGCATCTCGTTGAAGGCCGTGACCAGGCGCCCGATCTCGTCGCGGCTGACCCAATGCGCGCGCAGGGTGTGGTCGCCGCTCTTGCGCACCTCGTCCGCCACCCGTGCCAGCTGCTGCAGCGGCTTGGCGATCTGCCGGGCCACCAGCGTGACCAGGCTCAGGATGCACCCCAGCAGCACCAGCGCCGTGCCCAGATGCAGCCACATGCGCGAAAACAGGCTGTCCACGCGCTGGTTCAATAGACGTTCCAGGTCCACGATGCCCGCCGACCAGGCATCGTGCAGCGTCCCCAGCACCTGGGCCTGCTGCGCACTGACGGGGGTCTGCGTCAGGCGCAATTCGCCCGCAGCAATGCCCTGCAGCAGGGCCTGAAAGTCCTCCAGCGAGGCCTTGAGCGCCTCGCGCTGGCGGACCAGCGCCGCCCGCATTTCGGGTGAGCCCGCAATGAAGGCCTGGTTGTAGTCCGACTCAATGCCCAGCATCACCGCATCCAGGCGGCCCACCAGCGTGAGCAGCTCCGACGACCATTGCGCCCCTCGCGCCGACGGCACCGCGTTCAGAAAGCTCACGGTGTCATGCACCGCCTGCAGCAGCTCAGGAAAACGCAGCACCACGAGCGACATCACGTAGTAGCTGTCCAGGTCCGGGTCCAGGATCAGGTCGGACTGATTGCCCACGGTAGTGAGCAGCTCGCGCCCCTCGCGCAGCAGCTGGCTGCGCAGGCGGGTGAGTGACTGCGCGTCCAGCGCGCGCGATGCCGCGGGGGTGCTGCCAGAAAGCTGCTCCAGCGCGATGCTGAAGCGCTGGCTCGCATCGGAGGTGCGCAGCTGTTCATCGTGGACCACTCGCACCCCCGAAAGTCGGGCCAGCACCTGCGCCACCAGTGGCGGCCGCTGCGACGCATCCAGAAACTGCCCCATGAGACCGTCGCGCACCACTGCTGCATACGTGGTGCCCACGATCTCCTTGCGCGTGAAATCGATGGCCAGGTACTTTTCGTGGATCAGGATGCTGGAAACGTAGATCACCGCCGTCAGATCCAGCAGATAGATGAGCATGAGCTTGCGGCCCACACTGAGGCGGCCCAGCCAAGCCGATACGCGATGCATGATTGCCATGGTGTCTGCGGCGAAGGCCAACCCGGACGAATGACCTGGGCGGCCCACCGATGGTGGAGAATAAAAGTTACAACGTGAAGCAATTTCCACGCCATTTCACGGGTTTCCTTGCAAGACACACAGGGTGGTGCTGGTTCAGAACCGCCGCAGCCTGTCAAACTGACGCAGCCCAGGCGAGGGCCACCGCGCAAGGGCCACACCACCGCGCCGGCGGCGTCCACCTCCCGCGCAGCGAGCGAGGGGGACGCTGCGAAACAGCACAGGGGGTGCTTCACATCCGCTCCACAAAGGCTATAATCTCCGGCTTCGCTGGCAATGCCCCGTCGGCCAAATACTAGTTACAGACGGGGAAACCGCTGCGCATGGTCTTGAGGCCCGATCTCCCCAAGCCCCTCTGCGAGCAACATTTTGGAAAACATTAGCTAATGACCACGATCCGCGTAAAAGAAAACGAACCCTTTGA
>Ga0116172_10005282_pt1 | contig 10304 bp, 6 predicted proteins | sample AD_UKC083_MetaG_FD_89799 | JGI IMG/M metagenome (GOLD analysis project Ga0116172, IMG submission 89799) | Active sludge microbial communities of municipal wastewater-treating anaerobic digesters from USA - AD_UKC083_MetaG | ecosystem: Engineered > Bioreactor > Anaerobic > Digestate | place: USA...
TCAGAATCCGTTTGAATTTTCGAAAGTCATAAAACAGCGGTTTGCAAATATTCCGATTGTAGTGCTGACTCCGTTTTCGCGAGAGGTCTCTCAGCGGCTTGCAGTGCAGGATCTGAGCGGTGTTGATTATGTATTCAGCTGGCTTGGCAACACAAATCTTCTGTTGGCCATCATCAAGCTGATTGAGGATAAAATGAATACTGATTACGATGTTGGAGAGGTCGGTGTTCAGTGCATTTTGCTGGTTGAAGATTCCGTGCGGTATTACAGTTCCTATCTGCCTAACATGTACCGCATTGTCATTCAGCAGTCGCGCGCATTCATGACCGAAGGGCTTAATGAACATCAACGCACCCTCAGGTTGCGCGGCAGACCGAAAATATTACTGGCCACCAATTTTGAGCAGGCACTTAGTCTGTATGAAAAATACAAGTCCAACATGCTTGGAATGATTTCCGACATTTCGTTTAACCGTAATAATATAAAAGATAAAAATGCCGGGATTGAACTGTGCAAAATCGTGCAGGCGGATGATCCGTACTTTCCAATTTTGCTGCAGTCTTCGGATGCCATCACGGAGGAACTTGCTGCTGAAATTAAAATCAAATTCGTGCATAAATTTTCCAAAACACTGCTGCATGAACTGACCGATTTTCTGCTGGATTACCTGGCTTTCGGCGATTTCAGAATCGTGAACCCGGCCGATGGCGCCGAAATATCGCGGGCGCGCGATTTGCAGGCATTGCAGGATCAGATTTACAGCATTCCGGATGAATCGCTGAAATATCATATCGACCGGAATCATTTTTCGAAGTGGCTTCGTGCGCGTGCATTGTTTTCGCTTGGAAAGCTTTTCAGGCAGGCCAATTCAGGCGATTTTGCATCACTCGATGAAGTGCGCGATTACCTGTACAAAGGCATGGCGAAATACCGCAGTGTGCGCGGGCGCGGTGTAATATCAACATTTGACCGGAATAAATTCAATGAATACATTTTATTCAGTCGGGTAGGCGAGGGCAGCATTGGTGGAAAGGCGCGCGGGTTGGCCTTTATAGACAATATTCTCAAAAGGAACCAGCTTGCTCACCGCTATGACAGCGTTGAACTTACCATCCCAAGAACTTTGGTGCTCGCAACCGATGTGTTCAGTGATTTCATGGAGCGCAACAATTTGTATGATTTTGCCATTGGCTGCACCAATGACGAGGAAATTCTGAATCGCTTTCTCGAAAGTGAGCTGAGTTATGAAACCATTCTTGACCTGAAATCCATTCTGAAGGTTATGTCAACACCGCTGGCAGTCAGGTCAAGTTCATTGCTCGAGGACAGCCATTATCAGCCATTTGCAGGGATTTACAGCACTTATATGATTCCGAATACCGGCAGCGACCGCGACCGGCTTACGTTGCTCATGCAGTGTATCAAAGCGGTGTATGCTTCGGTTTATTATCAGGAAAGCAAAGCTTACATGACATCGACTTCGAATCTGATTGATGAGGAGAAAATGGCTATTGTGCTGCAGGAAGTTTGTGGATTCACCGAGGGCGATTACTTCTTCCCTGTATTAAGCGGAGTAGCAAGATCGGTTAATTTCTATCCGATCAGTCCTGAAAAGGCCGAAGATGGTGTTGTAAGCATTGCCTATGGTCTTGGAAAATACATCGTTGATGGCGGAATGTCGCTGCGTTTTTCACCGCGTTTTCCGGGTAAAGCCATTCAGCTCAGCTCTACCGAAATGATGCTGAAAGACACCCAGAAAGAATTTTTCGCCATCAATCTCAAACGAAACCTGTTTACGCCCAAAGTCGATGACAATGCTCATATAGAGCGGTTCTCCGTTTCCGATGGAGACCAGTTCAAGACATTCCGGCTTGTTGCGTCAACATATGATTATCACGACGACCGGGTTGTGGATAATGTCAGTCAGAAAGGTGTGAGAATCATCACTTTTAATAATTTTCTGAAACACAATGTGTTTCCGCTGGCCGAAATGATGAAGGACATTCTGGAAATAAGCTCCAGTGAAATGGGCAAGCCGGTTGAAATTGAGTTTGCTGTAAACATGGATGGACGCGGGCATCACAAGGTTTTCAATTTGCTGCAAATACGACCAATCGTTAACAACAGGGAAAACCTGACCATAATGCCGGAACAGATTGTCCGTGAAAAATGCATTGTGGTTTCTGAATCGGCGCTTGGCAACGGCGTTTACGACAATATTTGCGATGTGGTGTATGTTGTTCCGGAAAAATTCAATGCTGCCGAAACATTGCAGCTGGCGCAGGTTATAGAGCAACTCAACAAAACATTAATGGCCGAAAAACGTAATTACCTGCTGATTGGTCCGGGCCGCTGGGGATCGAGCGATCCGTGGCTCGGCATTCCGGTGAAGTGGTCGCAGATCAGCGCTGCACGTGTCATAGTGGAAGCAGGGATGAATCATTTTCACATTGAACCGAGTCAGGGAACGCACTTCTTTCAGAATCTTACTTCATTTCGCGTGGCGTATTTCACTGTGAATGATTTCATCAAACAAGGAATGTACAATACTGCATTTCTCAACGCACAGGAAGCTCTGTTCGACAATGGCGTGATCCGCCACGTGCGGTTTGATCAGCCAATGGAAATTCTGGTTGATGGCAAAAAGCATCTGGGAGTTGTTTCCATGCCGGGGATGAAAGCCATTTCGGTCGGTTTAAACGCATAGGGCATAGGGCATGCGGCATGCGGAGAAGCAATTAAAGGCTCGCCTTCGGCGTAATGAATTCAATGCGCAGCGCACAATCTGGCTTATGGACCTTTCGATGGCTTTGATTTAAAGGGCATTTTCTTTTTTTGAGGTGCCAGTATCAACAATGAGGTCACTAATGATTGTACAGGATTTCGCAATTAGCACACGGATCCGCCGTTGGCGGACACAGATTTTACGGATCCCACGGACCCGCCTGCAGCGGGCAGGTAAAACCAAGCTGTGACAGGAATGTGCAAAAGCCGTATTCATTGCAACTGATTGATTGTGCAAGCTCGCTTGCGGATTTCAATCTGCTGCAATGAATCAACACAACGCGTTGTGTTGCTGCCAGCGGCTTTTGCATTGCAGGATAAAAATCCGTGCAAATCCGTTTAATCCGTGCAATTCCGTGTTCAAAAAAGTGCAGCACCTCAAAAAACGACTTAGCCATTAAAAGCCATTTCAGAAAGATTTCTCAAAAAATTTGATTTTTTGGTTGGAAACGGTGGTTCATTTGCCGTATCTTTGTAAAAACCGATACCCATGTCAGCACCAGGATTTAAAATGATTGTCGCAGGCCCTTGCAGCGCCGAATCCGAGAAACTCTGCCTCGATGTAGCGGCTGGACTTGCACGTACGGGTTATGTCGATCTTTTTCGCGGAGGAGTATGGAAACCCCGCACGCTGCGCGGTATGTACGAAGGACCCGGCAACGATGGCCTGAAATATCTGCTGGCCGTCAGGGATCAATACAAATTGCCGGTTGTGACCGAAGCCGCTACCACAGCGCATGTCGAAGCAGTTCTGAAAGCCGGCCTTGATGCAATCTGGATTGGAGCCCGCACAGTAACCGATCCTTTCAGTGTTCAGGAACTGGCCAATGCTCTGCAGGGAAGCAATATCCGCATTCTTGTGAAAAATCCGTTGGTGCCTGATGTACGGCTATGGGCCGGTGCAGTAGATCGTTTGCTGAATAAGGGGCTGAACGTCGAAGCGCTCATTCACCGCGGTTTTGTGACGTATAATGAAAGCAAATTCCGTAATGAACCGCTTTGGGTGCTGATGGCCGAGATGCGCACCCGATTCCCGGATATTAAGGTCATAGCCGATCCGAGTCATATGGCAGGCAATTCGTTTTATGTGGCTGGTCTGGCCGCACAAGCAAAAGAAATGGAGGCAGATGGGCTCATGATCGAAGTGCATTCGGATCCGCCAAGCGCTTTGTCCGATGCCAACCAGCAGATTACTCCAGCTGAATTTATTTTTCTCATAGATAGTCTGTGCGGCAAGCAGTCCACATCTCTGCATGATGCTTCGCTCGAGGCATTGCGGCGCGAAATTGATGAAACCGATGAACGACTTTTACGCATCCTTGCACAACGCATCGATATTGTAAAACGCATGGGTATTGTGAAACGCGATGCAGGCATGACCATCATGCAGGGCGGCCGCTGGAAAAGTCTGGTGGAAGATCGTCTGAACCGGGCTGCAGCCCTTGATCTCAATGATGAATTCATCCGTGAATTATTACAGGTTATTCATGATGAATCGTTGCGGATTCAAATGGCTATAATTAATAAGGATCAGAACGAATAGGAAATGATATGAGCAGGATTGGTGCAGCTGTACGACATTTCTTTCATGCGAGGGGACCCCGGAGCGTGCATTCACCCTGGTTATATGAGATATATCATTCGTTACGCCATCCCAAAGCCCTGAAGGAATCTTCGATTACAAAGCTTGCGATTCTGCACGGGCAGTTGCGTGTTGATGACACACCATTGATTTTTGACGAGATTGGTTCACGCGAAGGCCGCATGAAATCTACAGTTTCGAAAGTCTATAAACGTACCGCCTCTTCCATCCGCGATGCGGAAATGATTGCCGAACTGGCAGCGCATGTCAATGGAAAGACCATTCTGGAAATGGGAACCGCATTTGGAACAACATCGCTTGCCATGCATTTTGCTGCGCATAAAAGCCGCATCATTACACTGGAAGGCGTTCCTGAAATTGCTGCCATAGCGAAGGAACATTTTCAAAAATACGAAGCTGAAAATGTGATATTAAAAACAGGCCGGTTCTCCGAAACATTACCACAGGTTGTTGCTGAGGAAAAAGAGCTTGGGCTGGTGTTCATCGACGGCCACCACAGCCGCAAACTGACGCTTGATTATCTGGAAATGATTCTGCCTGCGCTGAGCGAAAAAGCCATCGTGGTGCTTGACGATATTTATTATTCTCGCGATATGATCCAGTGCTGGAGCGAGCTTCAGCATCATCCGGCCTTTCAGGTGAAAATGGATTTTTTCCGCTTCGGATTGCTGATTAAAAACGCGAATTTGTCATCGGAGACATTCAGGTTGAGGGTGTAGGCAGAGCGCAATTGATTGATGGTTATTTAAACCAAAAAATCCATTAGCTTTGTAAAAATATTTCATCATGCCGGAAGTTATCAGGCTGGAAAACATCAGCCGCCATTATAAAGTCGGAACCGTGCTTGTGAAGGCGCTCAACAGCGTTTCGTTCAGTGTGCAGCGCGGCGAATATGTAGCTCTGATGGGACCTTCGGGTTCCGGCAAGTCAACTCTGATGAATATTCTGGGCTGTCTCGATACACCAACAGGCGGCACCTATATTCTGAACAATCAGGATGTGAGCCAGCTCGACGACAATCAACTGGCCGAAATCCGCAACAAGGAAATCGGTTTTGTATTTCAGACTTTTAATTTGCTGCCGCGATACACGGCGCTCGACAATGTGGCGTTGCCACTGATTTATGCAGGTATCCGCAAGGAAGCCCGAATGGAACGTGCCGAAAAATCGCTTGCTGATGTAGGGTTGACTGACCGAATGGAACACAAGCCCAATGAGCTTTCCGGTGGACAGCGCCAGCGAGTGGCCATTGCACGTGCTCTGGTGAATAATCCATCCATCATTCTGGCCGACGAACCCACCGGAAACCTTGATACACGTACATCGGTGGAGATTATGGGCCTGCTGGATGAGTTGCATAAAACAGGAAATACGATTATAGTTGTAACGCATGAAGAAGACATTGCAAGATATGCGCACCGCATTGTGAGACTCCGCGACGGTCTGGTTGAAACCGACGAGAAAAATCCGAAGGTTACCAGTTATCAGGATGTGCTTGAATCGCTCAAAGAACACGAATAGAACTGCAAATGACTATGGAAGGCAAAATCTACACTAAGAAAGGCGACAGCGGCACTACATCGCTGATCGGCGGAAAGATTGTTTCGAAGACCTGCATTCGTGTTGAGTCCTACGGAATGGTGGATGAGCTGAATTCCTTTACCGGCTGTCTGTACGAAAAAGTGGAGGACGGCGACTTCCGGAATTTTCTTTTCGAAGTAATGAACCGCTTGTTTCTGATTGAGTCGCATCTGGCTGTGGATCCGGATGCCGGCACTGCAAAATATTTTCCCGATTTGTTGCCTTCCGACACCGAAGCTATTGAAAAGGAAATTGACCACCTCACTGCGACATTGCCGCCACTTACCAATTTCATTCTTCCGGCGGGCTGCGACAAAGCCGCCATGGCGCATGTATGCCGCACTGTGTGCCGCAGAACGGAGCGCACCATTTTGCGGTTATATGAAACGGAACCGGTCCATCCGGAGATACTTAAATACATAAACCGGCTGAGCGATTATTTCTTTGTGCTGGCACGCAGTCTTGCGCATTCATGCGGCAGCGGCGATGTGGTGTGGAAATCAAAATAAATCTGCATAATAATTTAAACCAGATATCGTTTATACACTCAAAGTTGAAGAAAAGAAAAAATGAATAAACTTCTTGCAATATTTGTCTTGTTTTTTTCAGTCGTATCTGTTTATGCTCAGGCGCCCAAGTATTCAAATGAATTTCTCGCCATCGGTGTTGGCGGGCGGGCTTTGGGCATGTCGAATTCGGTGGTCGCTTCTGTTGGCGATGCTTCGGCGGGTTACTGGAATCCGGCCGGGCTGGTCGATTGCGAAGCCCCGCGTCAGCTTTTTCTGATGCATTCGGAGTATTTTGCAGGCATAGCCAAATACGACAATATTTCGCTGGCTGCGGTCACGAGCGATTCTTCGGCGCTTGCTTTTTCGTTCATCCGCTTCGGAGTTGATGATATTCCCAATACCACAGAGCTGATCGATGCCCAGGGAAATATAGACTATGACCGGATTACGACATTCAGCGCCATCGACAATGCTTTTATCGTGAGTTATTCGCGCAAACTGCCCATCAAAAACCTGCAGGTCGGAGGAAACGTAAAAATCATCCGCCGTACAGTGGGCGATTTTGGTGGCAGCTGGGGCTTTGGCATTGATGCAGGCGCCCAGTACAGGAAAGACAACTGGCGTTTCGGTGCGGTATTGCGCGACGTCACTTCAACATTCAATGCCTGGTCTTTTACACTCGATGATGCAACCCGCGAAGTGTTTACGCTTACCGGAAACGAAATCCCCGAAAACAGTCTGGAGCTAACGATGCCTCGTTTACTACTGGGTGCAGGAAGAAAATTTGAAATATCGAACAGCTTTTCCATTTATCCCGAAGCCGGCATTGACATTACGTTTGATGGGAAGAGAAATGTTCTTCTGAAAACCGGTTTTGCCAGTGCCGACCTGCATGCAGGATTTGAAGTGAATTACAAAAATGTGGCTTATCTGCGCGGAGGATTTGGCAATATTCAGCAGGAAACCAATTTTGACGGTAAAAAAGTGACCACGGTGCAGCCCAATATGGGTGTGGGAATCCGCATAAAAGACATCATGAGCATTGACTATGCGCTGACCGATCTGGGCGATGTGAGTGTTGCTCTGTATTCGCATGTATTTTCACTTGTTTTCAATATCAGGCCGAAAGGCACAGGAACCAGTATCAATCCAAGCTTCTGATGAATGAATAAAACTTTACTGATTATTTTCCTTTTATGTATTGGTTGCGGTAACGCTGTGCTGGCGCAGAATTACGGCAATGAGTGGATAAATTATTCACAGCCCTATTATAAAATAAAAGTAGCTCAGGACGGCATATACCGGATCTCATATTCAGCATTGGCTTCATCCGGAATTCCTCTCGCAACCTTTGATCCGCGGCAGATTCAGATTTTCGCCAATGGCGTTGAACAATACATTTATGTGCATGGCGAAAATGATGGTTTTTTCAATTCAGGAGATTATATAGAATTCTATGGAAAGCGCAACCGTGGCGACTTTGATGCAGGTGTATATGACAACCCGGCCGATATACCAAATCCTGATTACAGTTTGTTCAACGATACGACAGTTTACTTTCTGACATGGAATGCTTCGATTACAAACCGGCGTGTAAGCATTGAAACCGACAGGAATTTTTCTGGTTACACCAGCGAAAGTTATGTGTGGTTCAATTCCAGGACAAACTACACGGCGAAATATTTCAACGGCAAGACAGACCTGAATGGTATTACCGATCCGCGCTACACCGATAGTGAGGGCTGGTTTGATTCAGGATTTGATGTTAATTCAGCAACATCCTACTCACGCAGTATTCCAACGCCATCGGTCTATTCATCAGGACCGGCTGCTGATATTGATTTGCTGCTGGTGGGTGCCTCAGATTATGCCAACACCAATCCCAACCCGGATCATCATGTAGTGATGAATTTTGCAGGATTGAATGTGGACACGTTATTTGAAGGTTATGTGCCCATCAGGGTTCTGAAAAGCAGACCTGCCAGTTCACTGACAACCGGAGCTACAGTATTCAGTTTTACGTTGCCAAATGATCTTGGCAGTGCCGTGGATTTTTCAACATTGAGCTATATCAACATTCGTTATCCGCGACAATTGAATCTGAATTCGTCAGGGTCACTTCTTTTTGAATCGAACGATGGCGCGGGAGCAAAAACGTATTTTGCATTTACAGGGCTTTCAGCGCCAACTACGGACACTGTCGTTGTTCATGACCTGACCAATCACCGCCGGATTCTGACATCGCGTGCCGGCACCAATGTAAATTTCCTGGTGCCGAACAGTGGCAGTACAAAACAATTGTATATTGCTTCGGAAAGCAATGTTTTATCTGTTGCATCCCTGCAACCGGTGAACAGCAGCGGCACTTCGGGATACTTCATTAATTATGGTGATGCAGCGTATTCCGGCACCGATTATCTGATTGTAACACATCGCTCGTTGCTCAGCAAAGCCAATGAATATGGGGCATACAGATCAACCACCGGTTATACTCCGCTTGTGGCTGATGCTGATTTATTATATGACGAATTTGCCTACGGCATCAATAAACATCCGCTTGGAATCACGAATTTCACTCGTTTTGCGCGTATGTATTTTGCCGACACGATACATGGATTATTCCTGATTGGTAAAGGATACCGTGCAGGCGACACGCAGTATAATTACCGTAGAAATACTACATATAACAGTTTGACGCTGGTGCCATCATTCGGAAATCCTCCCTCGGACAATTTATTTACTTCGGAGCTTGAAGACAATAATTATGCGCCGGCTATTCCGACCGGCCGGCTTGCAGCCCGCAATTCCACTGCTGTCGGATGGTATCTCGAAAAAATGCAGGATTTCGAAACGGAGCAGAATCAACCCTATAATCCTGCAGATCCCTTTGCCAATCAATGGATGAAGCGTGCACTGCATTTTGCCGGTGGTTCCGATTACGGTCAGATGATGACATTGCTGAATTATCTGAACCGTTACCGTGACACGCTTCAGGCGCCCTATTTCGGAGCCGATGTCAAGACTTTTTCGAAATCATCAACTGCACCGATTCAGCAGAATCAAAGTGATAGCCTGAAAGATCTCATTAATGAGGGAGTGGCCATTCTGAATTTCTTCGGCCATGCTGCCGGAATCGGTTTTGATATCAGCATCGATAATCCGCAGGATTACAGCAATTACAAACGTTATCCGTTTCTTATTGCCAATTCATGCTTTGCAGGAGATCTTTATCAACCGACCAACAGCTCAGCTGAAGAATTTGTTCTGATTGAAAACAAAGGCACCATCGGATATCTGGGCTCAATTACGAAATCACTCATGACTTCGCTTGACAGCTACAGTTCTGAACTGATCCGGCGAATTTCGAAGCAGGATTACAATAAACCCATTGGTTACATAATGATGGAAACGGTGAAAACGCTTCAGAGTTATACAACATCGTCCTATATCCGTGATGTATGCCTTGAAATGACGTTGCACGGGGATCCCGTTTTGAGAATTGGCGGACAACCACAACCAGACCTGATGCTGACTACCGGAAGCATATATTTTAACCCTTCCAACGTAACAAGTGATCTCGATTCCTTCACCGTAAATGTGATTGCACATAATGTCGGAATGGCTGTATCAGATTCTGTCATTCTTGAGCTGACAAGAATTTTTCCTGATAATACCACAGAAGTATTTCAGAAAATGATCAGATGTCCGGCCTTTTCCGACACGATTCCATTTACGCTTCCGGTGAGCCCGCTGAATGGTGTTGGTTTGAATTCCTTCTCGGCAATGATCGATGCTTTTGACGCGCTGTCGGAAGCAAATGAAACAAA
>Ga0116172_10005283_pt1 | contig 10304 bp, 12 predicted proteins | sample AD_UKC083_MetaG_FD_89799 | JGI IMG/M metagenome (GOLD analysis project Ga0116172, IMG submission 89799) | Active sludge microbial communities of municipal wastewater-treating anaerobic digesters from USA - AD_UKC083_MetaG | ecosystem: Engineered > Bioreactor > Anaerobic > Digestate | place: USA...
AACGGCACGGATGGCGGTATCAAGGTCGCTACCGATGCCATTCAGGCCGCAAAGGCCCCGCACGCCTTCATGGGCATGACCAAAATGGGCCAGGCCGCCATTTTCGAAACCCGCGGCAATGATGACTGCCACGTCATTCTGCGCGGCGGCAAGGCCACCAACTACGCCAAGAGCGACGTGGACGCCGCCTGTGCCCTGCTTAAGGGCGCCGGTCTGCGCGAGCAGGTCATGATCGATGTCAGCCACGCCAACAGCAGCAAACAGCACGCGCGCCAGATCGTGGTGGCCGGCGAAGTGGCTGCCCAGATTGCCGCGGGCGACAAGCGCATCACCGGCATCATGATCGAAAGCCACCTGAAAGAAGGCCGCCAGGACATCGCTCCCGGCACGCCGCTGCAACACGGGGTGTCGGTCACCGACGCCTGCATCAGCATGGAGCAGACCATTCCAGTGCTGCAACAACTGGCCAGCGCAGTTAGGGCTCGCAGAGGCCTCTAGCCCTCGTCGAATATACATAATCAGCTACTATTGTTATAGCAATGCGACTCTGCATCCTGGACAACGACATTCTGGATGGCCATCTGGCCAAAGCGTATTCCAGCTTCGGTGCCCTGTTCATCCGCCTGTTTGAAAGCGTGGGTGTCGACTGGCACATGGAGGTGTTCAGCACCCAGCTGGGCCAGTATCCGGCGTCGTTTGACGACTTCGATGCGGTGCTACTCACCGGCAGCCGCGCCGATTCGTTTTCGGACGCGCCCTGGGCGGTGGAGCTGCGCCAGCGCGTTACCGCCTTGCTGAAGGCGCGCAAAAAGATGGTGGGCGTTTGCTTTGGCCACCAGCTCATTGCGCTGTGCATGGGTGCACCTGTGGGCCGCGCACCGCAGGGTTGGGGCGCCGGGCGCATGACCTATGACTGGCACCGCCCGGAGCTGCCGCATGCGGCCGGGCGCACCCACATATCCTTGCTGGCCAGCCACCAGGACCAGGTGTTTGAACTGCCCAGCGGCGCCACACTGGTAGCCAGCAGCGACTTCTGCCCGGTGGCAGCATTCACTGTGGGGCAAGAGGTGTTTTGCATCCAACCCCACCCCGAATTTGAACCCGGCATCAGCGCCTACCTGATGGACAAACGCCGAGACATTTTGGGCGAAGAAAAATACGCCGCCGCCCGCGCCAGCCTGCAGCACGGCCACGAGGGCGAATACATTGCCCGCATGGTGGTGGCTTTTCTGGAAAAGCCGGCACCGGCGAACTGAACATTTGCAGCATTCATCACCCGCGGTTCAGCGCGCAGGCCTGAGCACCTCTGCCACTGTTTCAGCATCCAGCGATCGCGCCGCACCGAATCCAGCCACCTGCCGGGCGCCCTGCACGGTGATCCCCACAAACATGAAGTCGCCCAGTTCCGTCATGGGCTCAGCCTCCGGGAAACGCGCCAGATAGGCGTCCCGAGCCAGCTGCCACACGGCGCTATCACGTTCCAACACCGCGGCCACACCCTCCAGCGACACACGCGCCAAGGCATGCACAGGCTCACCCGCCACCTCGGCCTGCATGACCAGCAGCGACACGTGTGACGTGGTCTGCAGGTTGCGGGTGTGCCCGGCCAAACCGCTGACATGGATGACCAGTTGGACGGACGCAGGCTCCACCGCAAACGGCACCATGGAAACAAAGGGAGAGCCGTCGGCATTCAACGTGCCCAGGGCGGCCACGCGTTGGGTCTGGAGCAGCGTGCGCAAGGCAATAGTGAGGCGGGGTTCGTGGGTCATGCGCCCATGTTAAGGGCTGAGGCCGGCCCCGCGGGCGTCGGGTGCGCCCGGGGGTTTGGCTCAACAACGCCAGACCTTGTGGGTCCGGGTAGTACAACAGGGGTTTGCCGGGTCGGCAGCACCTGTTGCTGGGCTGTGGGTAACAGATGCACCCAGTGTAGGCTGGCATGCCCGGCAGACAATTGCGTTCTTGCCACCATTTTTTGAAATATAGGCATACTCTGCCTTAAATTGAATAATAATTGGCAGAATTATGAAACTGGATCGCTACGACCAGCAAATACTGGAAGTCTTGCAGCAAGACGGTCGCATCAACAACCAGGACCTGGCGGACCGCATAGGCCTGTCGCCCTCACCGTGCCTGCGCCGGGTGCGTGCGCTTGAAGAGTCGGGCTTGATTGCCGGATACCGCGCCGTGTTAGACGCTAAAAAACTCGGCCTGACCTTGATGGCCTTGATCCATGTCTCTATGGACGTGCACACCCCGGCACGCTTCGCCAACTTTGAGGCCGTCGTCAAGTTGCTGCCCGAAGTGCTGGAATGCCTGCTGATCACTGGCCAGGATGCCGACTACCAACTTAAGGTGGCGGTGCGTGACATGGACCACTACCAGTCTCTGTTGCTGACCCGGCTGAGCGGAATCGAAGGTGTGACCGGCGTGCACTCCAGCTTTGTTCTGCGCCAGGTGCTGGTCAAGACTGCGCTGGATGTCGCTACCCGCGCGCCCTGAACCATGTGCCTGATTGCCTGGAACTGGCAGCCGCACAGCAGCACGCCGCTGCTGTTGCTCTCCAACCGTGACGAGTTTTATGCACGCCCTGCACAACCCCTACATTGGTGGCAGTCCACACCCAGCCAACCCCGGGTACTGGCAGGCAAAGACCTGCAAGCTGGGGGCACCTGGCTGGGAGTGAGCAGCAGCGGGCGTCTGGCCGCTTTGACCAACTACCGCACCCCCGAGCCCGCGCGCAACGACACACCGTCGCGTGGCGAACTGGTCGCCCAGTTTCTGCAACAACACATGCCTGCAGACGCGTTCCTGCGGCAACTGGCCCACACCGCTGCGCACTACAACCCCTTCAACCTGCTGGTGTTTGATGGTCAGCGGCTCCTGGGGCTGGAAAGTCGCAGCGCCCATGTTTTGAATCTGGAACCGGGGATTGGCGCAGTATCCAACGCCAACTTCCACACGCCCTGGCCCAAACTCACACGCCTTGCAAAGGGGCTTGAGTCGCAAGTGGCACTAGGGCGTGCTGACGCACACCATTTGCTACCCCTGCTGCACGACCGCACCGTGGCGTCCGACGAAGAACTTCCCCAAACCGGTGTGCCCCTGCCACTGGAACGCCTGCTGTCAGCCACTTTCATCACCTCCCCCGAGTACGGCACGCGCGCCTGCAGCGTCGTTGCCATCCACACCACCCACGTCGATTTCACCGAACAGGGCTTTGGCGCACAAGGCATGCTGGGGACAAACCGCCAGCAATTTGCGCTGGACCTTGAAGACAGACCAAAGCCCACCATCTAAGAGCATTGAAACTCTGCCGGTCGAACACCTCGCCCGGCTCCCTCTATGGCCTTGGCCCCGGTATTTCTGCTTTCTCTGGCATTGCATGCACTCATCGGTTGGCGCGTAGCGCCTGATCTGGCGTCCGTCGATGGCGCATTGGGCATTGCGCTGTGGATGGTTCTGGTGCTGTCAGCCCTGCTGATGCCCCTGGGTTTGGTGGCCCGCCGTTTGAGCAAGCCACCCGTTTCGGGCGTCCTGACCTGGATGGGTCTGCTATGTATGGGCCTATTTTCATCATTGTTGGTACTGACGGTCTTGCGCGAAGTGCTGTTGCTGGTCGCACAAGGCGCCGAATGGCTATGGCCTGAGGTCATAGGACTTGCCGCGCTGCGCACCGACACCGCCGAAGCCCTGCCGGTGCTGGGCCTGCTGGTCACCCTGCTGGGTTTCTGGAACGCCAGGCGCACCGCGGCCGTGGCGACAGTCGATGTACCCATTGCCAACCTGCCCGAAGCCCTGCAGGGATTTACCGTGGCGCAAATCAGCGATATCCATGTCGGCCCCACCATCAAGACGCAGTACCTGCAACGCATCGTCAACAAGGTCAATGGTCTGAACGCCAACCTGGTGGCCATCACGGGTGATCTGGTCGATGGCAGCGTCAAAGAATTGGGACACCACATCGCACCACTGGCGCAATTGACCTCCACGCATGGAACTTTCTTTGTCACCGGCAACCATGAGTATTACTCGGGTGCCCACAGCTGGATCGACGCCCTGCGCGCACTCGGTGTGCAGGTGCTGATGAACGAGCATGTCTTGGTGCACCACAGCATCGATGATCAGGACCCCGAGACGGCCTTGATGGTGGTAGCGGGTGTGACCGATTTCAGCGCCCACCATTTCGATGAAGCCCACCGCAGCGATCCGCACAAGGCTATGGCCAACGCACCTGAGCATGCGGTCTTCAAGATACTGCTGGCCCACCAGCCTCGCAGCGCGCAAGCCGCAGCGGATGCAGGTTTTGACTTGCAACTATCCGGCCACACCCACGGTGGCCAGTTCTGGCCCTGGAACCATTTTGTGAAGCTGCAGCAGCCGTTTACTGCCGGGCTGCACAAGCTGCAGGAGTTGTGGGTTTACACCAGCCGGGGGACTGGCTACTGGGGACCACCCAAGCGCTTTGGCGCACCGTCCGAGATCACGCACCTGCGGCTGGTGCGAGCCTAGAAAGCGTGGGGAACCCTATTGCTAGCGGTTCTCCGGCAGTTCAATTTTGACTTCCAGAACTTCCATGTTGTCCTGACGATCCAGATTGACCTTGATATCGGCCGGATTGATCTTGATGTACTTGCTGATCACGGCGATGAGTTCACGCTGCAAGTCGGGCAGGTAGTCGGGCTCGGCGGCGTTTCGGCCACTGCGCTCGTGCATCAAAATCATCTGCAAGCGCTCTTTCGCCACGCTGGCAGTTTTCTTCTTCTCGCCCAGAAAAAAGGAAAAAATCGACATTATTTTCCTCCGAAGAGACGTTTCAACAGGCCCTGCTTGGGCGCTTCGGTAAAGCGCATGGGTTTGTCTGTGCCCAGAAAGCGGTCAATCACATCCTTGTAGGCTTCGGACACATCGCTGCCCTGCATATGCACCGCCGGCACGCCCTGGTTGGAGGCCTGCAGCACCGACTCACTCTCGGGAATCACGCCAATGAGTTTGATGCGCAAAATGTCCTTGATGTCTTCGAGCGACAGCATCTGGCCCTGGTCCACTCGCGCCGGGTTGTAACGGGTGATCAACAGGTGCTCCTTGATGGGCTCGGCGCCTTCGATCGCCCGCTTAGTCTTGCTGGCCAGCATGCCCAGAATGCGGTCCGAGTCGCGTACCGAAGACACTTCGGGGTTGGTCACCACCAGCGCCTCGTCGGCAAAGTGCATGGCCATCAGGGCTCCGGTTTCGATACCGGCGGGCGAATCGCAAACGATGAATTCAAAGTCCATCGCCGCCAGGTCATTCAATACCTTCTCCACACCCTCCTGGGTGAGTGCATCCTTGTCGCGGGTTTGCGAGGCGGCCAGCACAAACAGGTTGTCGCACTGCTTGTCCTTTATCAGCGCCTGGTTCAAATTGGCCTCGCCCTGAATCACATTGATCAGGTCGTACACCACACGGCGCTCGCAGCCCATGATCAGGTCCAGGTTGCGCAGTCCCACATCAAAGTCGATCACCGCCGTCTTGTGCCCGCGCAGCGCCAAGCCGGTTGCAAAACTGGCACTTGTCGTGGTCTTTCCCACACCACCTTTGCCTGAGGTCACCACAATAATTTTTGCCATATGTCTAGTTTCTTCCCAATGAAATGTTGTCGCCAGGCAGGCTGGCTTTGCCTCAATCGTTCAAGGCTTCAATAATCAATTTGTCTTGCCCGTCGTTGCTCAAACGGACTTGGGCAGGTTTGCCATGTACGTCGGCGGGCAACGCGTTTTCGCTGGTGCGGTACACACCGGCAATGGATATCAATTCCGGCTCCAGACACAACGAAAAAATGCGGGCCTGGGTGTTGCCTCTTGCACCGGCCATCGCCTTGCCACGTAGCGGCGCATACACATGGATATTGCCGTCGGCTACCACTTCTGCTCCCTGGTTGACCATAGCCAGAACGACCAGATCACAACCCCTGGCGTAAATCTTTTGTCCGGAACGAAGCGGCTTGTCCACCACCATGGTGCCGGGTCCAGGTACTTCCCGGACCACTTCGTGCACCACCTCACGCACCGTTTCCTGCACCTCTGGTTGCGCCACCGGCTCACGGTGCTTGTAGACCTCGGGCGGAGCCTCCACCAAACCCACAGCCAGCGCTGCGGCCATGGCCTCAACACTTGCACCCCTCACGGCTACCGGAACCAGGCTGCAGGAGCGCAATACCTTGAGCAAAGGGACCAAATCGAAAACCGGCGTGTCGGCATCCAGATGCGAAAAATCAATGACCAGGGCATCGTGATCAAAAAAATCGGGGCTTTCTCCCTGGGGTCCAAACTTCGCAAGCACATCAGCCGCTACCTGCGCCATGTCACTGGATCTCAAATGCAGAGCCACCAGGGGCAATACGGCACTTTTTATTTCAAACGAAACAGACATGGAATGGGGCAAAAGACCGTAAAAGGCGGTGAAAAAGCCGATGGGGAACCGGAAGTCGGCGAATCTTACTTGATTGACGTACCAAAACCCGTTAACGAACCGCTTCTTTTCCTGCGTTCACCTGCAGGCAACAACGGCATTGGGAAAACAATTTATTTTGACGCGCAGGTGTTCTGTTCTATCTTCTTAAAGTCTCTATTAAAGAATAGTAGTAGTAGATAAGGTTGGCCACGAGCTGTGCGTAAACCTGATTTATTGATATGAATCAGCTACTTACCGTCGATCAAACACTGTGCGTGACCCTGCTTCCCATTTGTGTCGTCAATATGAACAACTTTTGACAATGGGATCAGTCTGTGGATAACCACTGAGTTGTGCCACAACTATCCACAGCTTTTTGCATTGACATGGATGTGAAAGACCCGTGTAGAGTCCAGACCCATGAAACTGTTCTTTCGTATTTTGGGGGTGCTCCTGCTGGCGTGCCTGGTTTTTGCCGTAGCGGGCGTTTTGGCGACCTGGGCGCCTGACCGGCCGGTGCAGCAACTGGCCGCCAAATGGGCGACTGCACCGTCTCAGTTTCTGCCTGTCAATGGAATACAGGTCCACTTGCGCGACGAAGGTCCACGGGACGATCCCCTGCCCATCGTCCTGCTACATGGAACCGCCGCCAGTCTGCACACCTGGGATGGCTGGGTTAGTGGCCTGTCTAACCAGCGCAGGGTCATTCGTTTTGATCTTCCGGGCTTTGGCTTGACCGGGCCCCATCCAGACGACGACTACACCATGGCTTCCTATGTGCGCTTTGTGGGCGCGGTGGTAGACCAACTCGGCATTCAACAATTTGTGCTGGCCGGCAACTCGTTGGGTGGGCAAATTGCATGGGGCGCTGCATTGGCCATGCCGCAGCGCGTGCGGCAACTGGTTTTGATTGATTCGGCGGGTTATCCCATACGGTCGACTTCCGTGCCACTGGGTTTTACGGTTGCCCGGTTGCCCGGTTTACGGAATTTGATGGAATATGTTTTGCCCCGGGGGCTTGTTGCCAGCAGTCTGCGTAACGTGTATGGCGATCCCGCGCGTGTCACACCCGAGCTGATTGACCGCTACTACGATTTGGCTTTGCGCAGCGGCAATCGCCAGGCACTGGGCAAACGCCTGGGCCAGCCGTTCGCTGGGGATGAAGCAGGCTTGAAAGCACTGAAACTGCCCACATTGATTCTGTGGGGTGGCAAAGATAGACTGATCCCTGTGGAAAACGCCCGGCGGTTTGCATCGGATATTGCGGGCTCCAGATTGGTGGTGTTCGAAGACTTGGGGCATGTTCCGCAGGAGGAAGACGCCCAGCGCACGGTAGCGGCATTCAAGGCCTTTCTGAAGGGTCCTTGATGCTCAAAACGCAGCCGGTCTGTGTTTGATGGTTAAATAGGGCCTCAGCCCTTGTGGAATATACGTAAACAGCTATTTTTTTTGTAGCAGGTGTCAGGTATGAGTGAAAAGAAACCGTTTGAAATTGCACGTGAAACGCTCAAGCAGCTGACCACCCAGAAGCTGGTTCCCACACCGGCCAACTACCAGGCCATCTACAACGAAATTGCCGGTGTTCCTGTGGTTCCTCCCTTTCCCGCCGATACCTTGCGGGACATCGCCAAGTCACTGCCAGTCAAGACGCCCGGTCAGCAAAAGCAGCGGGGGCTTCTGGAATATGCGATCGACCGGTTGAACTGGGATGGCGTAAAGACTGCTCTGGTCGCCTATGGCAGTTTTGCCCCTCTGACGGGCGGCGATGATGCTCCCGCTCTGCCCAGCGCTGCGAAGACCACACCCGGCGCGGCTGCGCCTGCATTGACCACCGAATTTCTGGGGCAGATGGGGCGCTTGATCGAGCACACCCAACCGGCATTGGGCGCGGACGATGAGCGTTTTGGCGAGTTGACCAAGAACCTGCTGATTGCGTTGAAACAGTCAGGTGCTGATGTGTTTGCCCTCAAGACCATGCTGGTGAACTACAGCGACCGCGTTTCTTTTGTGGCGGAAGACCAGGCCGAAATCAAGAAAACGCTGCTCAAACTGCTGCACCTGGTGTTTGAGAACATTGCGGAATTGAGCCTGGATGAACAGTGGCTCAAGGGCCAGATGGACGCCCTGATGTCGGCTGCCACTCCGCCACTGACCTTGCGCCGGCTGGACGATGTGGAGCGCCGCCTCAAGGATGTCATTTTCAAACAGAAGGATGCCAAAGAACGGGCCTTGCAGGCGCAGAACGAAATGCGCGAGATGCTGGCCATGTTTATTGACCGGTTGTCCGACATGGCCAAGTCCACTGGGTCCTTCCACGAAAAACTGGAAGAAAACGCCCGTCAGATCGAGCAGGCCAAGTCGCTGGCCGAAATTGCACCGGTGCTAAAAGAAGTGGTCAGTGCGACCCGCACCATGGCGGCCCAAAGCAAGACGTCCAGCGAGCAGTTGCAAACCATGCGCGAGAAGGCAAACCAGACCGATGCGGAACTGGCCAAGTTGCACCAGGAATTGGACCGCGTCAGCACCCAGGCACGACACGACCCGCTTACCGGTGCGCTGAACCGCAAAGGACTGGATGAGGCCGTTGAGCGTGAAATGTCTAGCGTGCGGCGCAAGGAAACGCCCTTGTGCGTGGCGCTGCTGGATATCGACAACTTCAAGAAACTCAACGACACGCTGGGTCATGCGACCGGTGACATTGCCCTGACCCATTTGGCCACCGTGGCCCGCGAGTGCATGCGTCCGCAGGACACCCTGGCCCGCTACGGTGGAGAAGAGTTTGTGCTGTTATTGCCCGACACGGCGCTGGAAAAAGGCATTGAAGCCATGACCCGGCTGCAGCGCGAACTCACCAAGAAATTTTTCCTGGCAGGTACGGAAAAAATTCTCATCACTTTCAGTGCGGGTGTGGCGCAGTTGGCAGCGGATGAGAGTGGAGCCGACGCCATCAAGCGTGCCGACAAGGCCATGTACCTGGCCAAGCGCGCGGGCAAAAACCGTGTCGTAGGAGGTTGATGATGGTCTATCTGATTGCCGGTCTGGTGATTTTTCTGGGCGTTCACTCGGTACGCATCTTTGCAGATGGCTGGCGGACTGCCACACTGGTGCGCGTGGGCGAAGGGGCTTACAAAGGCATTTACTCCCTGCTGTCTCTGGCAGGCTTTGGCCTGATCATTTATGGATTTGGCGTGGCACGCGAAACGCCAGTGGTGCTGTGGACGCCGCCCATCGGTTTGCGCCATGCAGCGTCATTACTGACCTTGATCGCCTTTATCTTTCTGACCGCAGCCTATGTGCCGCGCAATGGAATCAAGGCACGTTTTCACCACCCCATGGTGCTGGGTGTCAAGTTCTGGGCCTTGGCCCATTTGTTGGCCAACGGCCAGTTGGCACAAGTGCTGCTGTTTGGATCATTCCTGGCGTGGGCGGTACTGGATTTCATTGCCAGTCGCCGCCGTGACCGGATTGCAGGCACGCACTATGCGGTTGGCAGCTTGCCCGCAACCGCGCTCACCGTGGCAGCGGGAGGTCTTGCCTGGATGGCATTTGCCCTGTACCTGCACGGCTGGCTGATTGGCGTGCGTCCTTTTGGTTAGACGCCTATTTGTTCTCCATGTACCACTGGATGATGAACTTGGCGACAAAGCCCACCATGCCGAACGCCAGCCCCAGAAATATAACGAACGTGCCAAATTTACCGGCCTTGGACTCCCAGGCCAGGTGGCCGATGATGAACAGCATGTAGAGCATGAAGCCGCCCACCCCGAAGGAGAGGCCAAAGCCGGCGATCTGTTCTTCTGTATAGCCAAACATCAGTGTTTTCCGGTTTCATTAGATGGGGGCGGTGTGGACTCATGTAACGCAAAGGCAGA
>Ga0116172_10005285_pt1 | contig 10303 bp, 10 predicted proteins | sample AD_UKC083_MetaG_FD_89799 | JGI IMG/M metagenome (GOLD analysis project Ga0116172, IMG submission 89799) | Active sludge microbial communities of municipal wastewater-treating anaerobic digesters from USA - AD_UKC083_MetaG | ecosystem: Engineered > Bioreactor > Anaerobic > Digestate | place: USA...
GTCTTTGATATTGCCGGAGATGCCATTCACTCTGCTCCTGCGGAAGTGGCAGAGTGACATGGTCATACTCCTGTCGGAGCCTTGAGCAGCGATGCGTACTGCTCCCTGTTGCCGGCAATTTCGATAGCTTTCTTTATCTGGTTGTCACGGGTGACTGAATACTCCACCATACCCCAGTCATAGAAATATCTGCCTGCGAGTTCCGATTCGATCAGTTCCGTCACATCAGTACGGTAGAGTGTCATCTCCCTCTCGAGGGTGTGGCTTAGGCCTGATTTCAGTTTCTCCATTGCCTCCCTGTTTGAGTCGTACAGACCTTCTTCCCTGGCTGTTTTGGTCAGCTCCTCAAGGATACTTTCCGAGTCTGTGCGGTATGAAAACTTCTTTTCTGCAAGGAAGTTTGTGAACTGATCCAGGTCGTTCTCCGTGATCTTCAGGCTGTCAAGCACGGGAGGCCGGGGGTTCGACCAGTAATATTGTGTTGCAAAGTCGAATATCATGTTCTGCATATAGAGTTCAGTTGCAAACCTGTTGAGCATGTCAGACGGCACGGTGACATCGGGGATTATTCCTCCACCGTCCTTGACTGGTCTGCCGCTTCTGGTACTGAAGGTTTTTATGAGCGAATCAGGAATGGTTCCCACACTCCCGTCCTCATTGCGATTGGAAAAGTCGACGGCCTGGATGCATCTCCCGCTCGGGATGTAATACTTTGCCGTGGTCATCTTGACCTGGGCCTTGTAACTGAGGGGGCGGGCCACCTGTACCAGTCCTTTTCCATAGGAGCGTTCACCGACTATAACACCGCGGTCAAGATCCTGGAGCGCTCCGGCAACAATCTCAGATGCAGAGGCAGAACCCCTGTTGATAAGTACAACCACCGGCATGTCAGGAGCAACGGGCGTCCTGTTTGTCCGGAATACTGCATCATATTGCTTTGCCCTTCCTCTGGTGCTTACCACCTCCTGACCCGGCCTGACGAAGAGATTTACAATCTCCACGGCTTCATTTACCAATCCTCCGGGATTGCTTCTGAGATCGAGGATTAAATCCTCTGCCCCCTGTTTATCCTTGAGGTCAATAAGCGCCTCCCGGACTTCAGCGATGCAGTTCTGGGTGAAGTTGGTAAACCGTATATAGCCGGTATTTTCGTCAACCATTCCGTAATAGGGAACGGCAGAGATGGCGATTCTTTCTCTCCTGAGCTTTTTTGTGATCTCCTGGCCGTTTCTCCTTATGACAATCTCTGCCTCGGTGCCAGGTTCGCCCTTGAGCATGTCAGAGGCTTTTTCGGAAGACACGCCTTTCAGTGATGTTCCGTCAATGCTGATCATCAGGTCTCCCGGCCTGATACCGCTTTTATCAGCAGGGAAACCCTTGTATACATTGGTTACGAGTATGTAATCACCTGATTTTCTGATGAGGGAACCAAAACCACCATACTTGCCGGTAGTCATGAAATCAAGATCATCGGTCTCCTCTTCAGGGTAATAGACGGTGTACGGGTCAAGGGTTGCGAGCATGCTGTTAATGCTCCTGGTCACCATTTTCTCAGGGTCAATCTCATCCACATAAAAGGCATTCAGCTCCCTGAAGAGTGAGATGTATATATCAAGGTTTTTGGTGAGCCTGAAGTCCCTTTTTTCCTGCCCGCCAAGCAGAAATCCGAGGGTAATGACAGCAGTCACGGTAATTGCCGGAACCAGCACTCTCTTTTTTATTTTTTTGCTATTCATTGTCGAAATTTTCACAAAGATACTATTTAAGTCCTGATACTCTGGAAACAGCGTCCGTTACACACTTCTCAGCAAATTCGTAGGGCCTGACCGAGGTATCTGTCCAGATAAGGGCGATATCTGCATGGCGTCCGGCTTGTTTCATAAGGGTTACAAGGGGCTCCTTGTTTTTACGCCAGGCCTCCCTGATTCTCCTCCGCATCAGATTCCGGTCGACGGCTTTTTTGAAATGCCTTTTGGGCACGGTGATGAGCACTCTCACGGGGTGAATTCCTTCAACGGCAGGAGTAAAACGGCAGATTACCCTCAGTGACGGCAGAATCAGGGATTTTCCTTCCGCAAAAAGTTCACTGACGGCTTTGACTCCGCAGAGTCTCTCACTTTTACTGAATGATGCCTTCTGCTTTTTCATTGTAAAAAGAAAGCATCAATCCGGGTGGATGGATGCTTCCGGTTATATCTTATGTCTCTCCGGTGCTATTTGCAATTCTTGTTATACTCCTTAAGGAAGTTGTCAATAGCCATGGTCATTGACGGGGCCTTGGGATTGGGGGCCTGCAGATCAAGCCTGAAACCCTCGTTGGTTACCGCCTCGGCAGTGGTGGGGCCAAAGGCTGCAATTTTCACATCGCCCTGCACAAATGTCGGGAAGTTTTCCTTCAGCGATTTGATCCCCGAAGGACTGAAGAACACCAGCAGGTCATAATCAAGTTCCTTGCAATCGAAGTCCCTGCTTATGGTACGGTACATTGTACCGATGGTATGTTTGATCTTATTCTTTGCGAGAAGTTCAGGTATATCTGATTTGTGGGTATCGGAAAGGGGGACGAAAAATTTTTCCTCCTTATGTTTGATTATTACGTCAATGAGGTCTTCAAAACAGGCTTTGCCATGGAATACTTTCCTTTTCCGGTAAACAATGTACTTCTGCAGGTAAAATGCCACGTTCTCGGTAATGCAGAAGTACTTCATGGTGTCAGGAACGGTAATCCGCAACTCTTCACATATTCTGAAATAATGGTCTATTGCAATCTTTGAGGTGAAAATGATTGCAGAGAAGCTCGTAAGATTGATCTTCTGCTGCCGGAAATCCTTCGCGGAGACGCCTTCAACCTGAATAAATTGTTTGAAATCAATTTTCAGGTTATATTTTTTTGCGAGCTCGAAATATGGAGATTTCGGATTGGTTGGCTCTGGCTGCGACACTAATACCTTCCTTATTTTCAAAGCCTTAGATTTTTAGTTCACCTTCATGTTCATGCCGCTGGTCAGAACACCCCGAGTAGTTTGAGAATAACCATGACGGGCAGAACTTCAAGGGCACAAAGGTACAAAATGTAATAAAAAATAGAAACATGCCTGTCGATAAAAATGGAAAGCAACACTAAGACTCTGATTAGCAAGAATATTGCAATAATAATCAACCCTGCAATTATGAACGGAAGCGGGTTTTGAACGGCTGTAAAATGGATTAGTCCGTTAAGTATGAAAAGAAGAATTGAACAGGCGAACCATGAATTGTATATAACATTCATATACTCGCGGAAAAGGCTTTTGAAACCGGTTAATCCGGCAATAACTATGCATGAGAGGTGTCTCAGGAAAAGGGATGCAAGGAATGAGCCGGCAATAATGGCAGTCAGTCCGGTGGAGCCGTTGAAGAGAGTATCTTCAACGAGGCCTGTAACAAGCAGTGACGTGGATGCAAAAAGGCTGATATTCAGCACGGAAAAAATATTCCTGAATATCGGGGGCCAGGTAAACACCTCTGACGTGCCAACAGGGATGTTCTCTTCATTCCTCCGGAAACTGATTGATGAGAGTCCAGTGATAACAGTTCTGCGTCCGAATAGTGTCAGCAGGGTAATAATCAGGAAGGAGAGCGAGAGCAGGATGAAGCTCATGTCACTGTTCACCGGCCCGGAAGCTCTCGGTATGCCGTCAACGCGCTTCAGTCCCGAGATATAATCTGCCGTAAGCCCGGCTACTCTCTCATCCTTCACGGCAATATCTTCCGCCGGTGAGACCAGGGGAATAATCTGTCCTATGCTGAACTCTGTCTGCTGCACAGGCAGGCTGAGGGTATCAGCGGCAACACTGATGGTATCGCCCGGACCGCTGGCCATAAGCGCATGTTAATAATAGGCCGGCTTGCCGGGGTAGAACTCCGAGAGTATATGATTGGCAAGGCGGGAGGCACCTATTCTGAAATACTCCGGTGTAAGCCATTTTGCACCAAGCATATTCTTTACAATGAAGTAATAGATGAAGGCGTCATTGGGGGTGACAATACCACCGGCAGGCTTGAATCCAATCATTATGCCGGTTTCATTGTAATAATCGCGAATGGCCCGGCAGATCACCCATGCTGCCTCGGGAGTGGCTGACACGCCGCTCTTGCCCGTTGATGTTTTGACAAAGTCGGCGCCTGACTCCATGGCAATGATTGAAGCCCGGTAGATGTTCCGTTCATCTTTGAGCAGCCCCGTCTCGAGGATCACTTTCAGGGTGCTGTTTCCTGCAGCTTCCCTGATGGCCTTCAGTTCATCGATGACGGTGTCAATGTCTCCCTTGAGGAAAGTGCCAACGGGGATGACCACATCAATTTCGTCTGCACCCATGCTCACCGCCATGGAGGTCTCGAGAATCTTCACCTCTTTGAAAGTCTGGGCGGTTGGGAATGTGGCTGCCACCACGGCCAGCCTGACGCCGCATCCGCCAAGCCCCTCTTTTGCCACTTTTACAAAATTAGGGTAGACACATAGGGCTGCCACATTACTGATATCATTGAAATGATAGCTGAACCCGGCTGTTTTTTCAGCGAAGCTCCTGATGGTGCCATCACTGTCAGAAGTGTTGAGGCTGGTGAGATCGATAAATGAAAAAATATCTTTCAGAATCAAAGCCCTTTCCTCAGCGCCAGGCATCCTTTTGGCCTCGGCAATACATTCACCCATCTCTCCGGGCGAGTAATCGTTAATAAAGAGTTTTTTATATAACTTGCTCATAATGAGTTTTATATATAATAAACAACAGACAGTCTGACAGCCGTCAAACGGGGATCAATTTAGTTGTTTTTAGTGAAAAGCAAATAAAAATCAGATTATTTACGAAGGCTTTTATTTCTAGCCAGCGAGGCGAATATTCCTGCAAAGCAGAGAATGGAGAAAATTATGAATCCGGTCTTCATTGAATTCATAAGCTGCGGATAGTTGCCCGGGTTGATTTTTTCCTGCCCCATATAGATGGTAAGCAGCATCAGTGCTATTGCCATGCTGAGGGTCTGTCCCACGTTTCTCATCGTTCCGAGCATGCCCGAGGCATTGCCCAGCTGTCTTTTCTCCACCGAGCTCATGATTGCATTTGAGTTTGGCGAGGAGAAGAGTGAAAAACCGGCTCCCATTATTACCAGTATTGCCACAATTGATGTCACCGGGGTCTGCTCATTCAGGAAACAAAGCATTATGAGTCCGGCAGAAGTGATACCCATGCCGGTTGAGGCCAGCATGCCCGGGTTGTATTTGTCAGAGAGTTTCCCGGCTGCAGGCGAGAAGAGAGCCATGGTAAGTGGCCATGACATCAGCACAAAGCCTGCTTCGCGCGGTCCGAGATCTTTGATGTACTGCAGGAAAAGACTCAGGAAGAAGCCGATTGCGCTTGTGGCGGCATAATGTATCAGTGCTGCAAGGCTTGAGAATGCGAAGATTCTGTTATGTGAGATCAGCGTAACGTCAAACAACGGATGAACAACCTTTTTTTGCCACATGATGAAGAGAGGCATCAGCACCACTCCGGTTGCAGTTATCGCCCATCCCTCCGCGGAGGGCAGCCTGGAGAAGCCGTACATAAGCGCTGCCATGGAGATGCCGTAGATTACTGATCCGGTCCAGTCAAAACTCTCTCCCTTTGCTTCAGCCCATTCCCGTTTCATCTTCGTCCGGATGAGAATAAGGCTTATTATTCCCATGGGAACCAGTAAGGCAAATATACTCCTCCATCCCGGGTAACGGGTAAGCAGGCCGCCCAGGAAGGGCCCCGAGGCCAGCCCGATATAGACTGCCGTCACATTGATTCCCATTGCCCGTCCCCTCTCACCAGGGGGGAAGACCGATGTAAGAATGGCCATGTTGGTTCCGAACATCATTGCCCCGCCGATACCCTGCAGAATCCTGCTGCCAATCAGCCACCTGATGCCCGGGGTAAATGTCAGCAGGATCATTGAAAGAGTGAATACCGCCATCCCTGCAGTGAACACCTTCCTGCGCCCCAGTATGTCACCGGCCCTTCCTGCCGGAAGCAGCAATATTGAGGTGGTAAGCATGTAACTGCTTATGATCCAGTTTAATGTAACGGCATTAAGGCTGAGCTCTTTTCCTATTGAGGGAAGGGCGAGATTAACTGCCGAGCCCATGAACGGGGTCAGGAAGGATGCGAATACCGTGACAGTTAGTACTGATCGCTTAAGTTCCTTTTCTGTCATTCCCTGTTTTTGCTGTCAATAATGATTGTAACGGGGCCGTCGTTGACGAGTTCAATATCCATCATTGCACCGAAAACCCCCGTGGCCGGAATTCTGCCAAGAAGGCCTGTTGTACGCGATATGAACTCCTCATACAACGGGATTGCCTTTTCCGGCCTGGCAGCACGGATATATGAATGCCTGTTTCCCTTTCTGGTTGAGGCATGAAGGGTGAACTGGCTGACAATCATTATTTCGTTTCCGGTCTCAACAGCGGAGAGATTCATAACCCCGTTGCTGTCATCAAACAGCCGGAGGTTCACCACCTTGGCGGCCATCCAGTTTACATCCTCAGCACTGTCTGCATCTTCAAATCCGGCAAGCACCATCAGGCCCTTCCCTATTGACGAATGTACCTTCCCGTCAATTGTCACGGAAGCCCTTTTCACTCTCTGTACAACTATTTTCATACCGTAAAAACAGGATGGTAAAAATAGCAAATATTACTATTTTTGCGCCCATCAGTCACTCATGGACCTGATTACCATCACAGCAATAGCCCTGGGCCTTTCCGTTGACAGTTTCGCTGTCTCGCTCTCCTGCGGAGTGATTGAGTCGAAGATTCACTTCAGAAATGCGGTACGCATTGCCTTCATTCTTGCCCTGTTTCAGGGCGGACTGACGGTACTGGGTTTTTTCCTCGGGTCAGCGGTTTCAGACTACATCTCGAGGTATGATCACTGGGTGGCTTTTATTCTTCTGATGGTTCTCGGGATAAGGATGGTTATCGGCGGACTGAAGGGGAGTTCCGACCGCCAGCCCATAGACATCAACCGGTTGCCGGTGGTACTGACAATGGCGGTGGGCACAAGCATTGACGCCTTTGCAGTGGGCATCAGCCTTGCCTTTCTGAAGGTCAGGATCTGGTCGGCCGGGCTGATAATAGGAGCAGTAACCTTCCTGGCATCCATGACTGCGATCCGGATCGGCAAGTATGCCGGCACCCGCCTTGGTTCAAAGGTTGAGATAATCGGGGGTATTATCCTGGCAGTAATCGGGATACGCATTCTTGCCGGGCATCTCATGTCCGGCGGTTGATCCGGCAGGAAGTATTGCGTGCTGATGCCCTCCCAGGCGGATGAATGAATGGTTAAAACGGTATCATGAACCGTTCCCTGCCTGAAAAAGCAGCCATTTCCCTGAATCCGGCCCTCTTCAAAAGGTCATAGGCTTCGCGGAAATATTGTCCGACACGTTCAGGAAAATGAGCGTCAGAGTTGACGCATACAGCCACCCCCTGCTGCGCAAAAAGATGCAGGTATTGTTTGTCAGGATAAAAATCACGGAGCGGCTTGTTACGTCCGTTGGTATTCAGTTCAAAGGCAACATCATGAATGGAAAATGAAGAAGCCATCATGCTGTAAAGGAGGGATATGTCAGCCTGCGGGTAAAAGCGGAAAATGCGCACGAGATCAGGATGCCCCATGATGTCAAAGAATCCCGTGGAGGCAGCCTCGCAGACCAGGTTGAAATAGTTCTCATAGATATTGTCAACATCTCTCCCGATATAAAACTGAGGGCCGAGGTCCACGGTTTCATCTCCCAGATAGTGGACCGAACCGATTATGAAGTCGAAGGGAAACGAATCAATAATCCTTTCCGTATCCTTTTCGGTGCCGGGCAGATAGTCAATCTCGAGGCCGAGCCTGACAGCAATTTGCTCCTTATACTCCGTCTTAAGCCTCATTATGTGTTCGGCGTAAGCCGGAAGCCTGTCATGATCAATACACCAGTCCCTGTCTCTTCCCAGCGGGTTCAGGTGTTCAGAAAAGCCCACCTCCCTGAGTCCGGCTCTTATAGCTGCTTCTATATATGCCTCTGGCTCACGCTTCCCGTCACTGTAGAGGGTATGCATGTGATAATCAGTTCCGTAAATCATCTCTGCTGCTGTAATAAACTGGCAAGTACTGCTTCAACAATATAAAAGGTGAACGAATAATGTCAGGGATTCTCTTAAATTTGTGGTAATATATGGTTGCTGAAGCAAATACCCCGAAAAACAATTGCAAATGCCTTTCCTGCGAGTTGAGGAATCTTGTATTCACCAACCTGGCGGAGGATGATGTAAGGCGTGTCTGTGAATCAAAGGAGGAGTTCTCATATCTCAAGGGCGAGATCATTCACAGCGAGGGGGAATCGATAAAATACTTCAAATATCTTAAGAACGGCCTTGTCAAACTCTTCAGAGTGACGCCTGAAGGCAACGAGCAGATCATTACCATTACCAGGCCTTTTGAATTTGTAAGCAACACCAACGCCTTCCATGAGGAGAGGTACAGCTACTCGCTCTCTGCCCTTGAAGATTCCATAGTGTGCTGCGTGCATATAGAGTTCATCAAGGATCTGATACTCCGGAACGGGAAATTTGCGCTGAACCTGATCTCTTCTTATGCCCGCACCGCGGAAGGAATCATCTCTCTCGGACTGGAGATCAGGAAGAGAAACCTGGCCGGCCGCACAGCTTTTGTGCTGCTCTATTTTTCAAATGAGATCTATCATTCGAGGATTTTTGAGCTTCCGGTCTCACGGAAGGAGATTGCAGACCTCATCAGCATGAGTTCAGCCAATGTGATACGTACCTTCTCGGAATTCAGGCGTGATGGTATAATCAGGGCCAACGGCCGCAATATAGAGATCATTGACATAAACAAGCTGGAGGTGATTTCACGGCGAGGCTGATCATTGCACCGAAATAATTATCTTGATAGCGTTTAATCTTAACCTTTCTGTCCGACATGAAAAAAATTACCGGAGCCTTTATTCTGTTCCTGTTTGTCTCACTCATATTCCCCGTTGAGGCGCAGCAGCCCGTCCTGCCTGACTCATCACTCTATACTGTAAAGGGACCGCGGCACGGCGTCAGTTTCTTTCCCCGGGTGTATCACCCGGAAGTTGAATACACCCCCGGTGATACTCTCACCTTTGACAGGTATCATACCTACGGGGTGATGTGCCACTGGATGAACCGGTGGGCGGAGGATTATCCGGAAATAGTCACCCTTTATGAGACAGGCCGCAGCTATGAGGGGAGGCCTGTCATGCAGATGACAATCACCAGCAGCAAGAACGGTTCGGACACTGACAAGCCCGGGGCCTTCTTTGAGGGAAACAGGCACAGCGGAGAGATAACCAGTGCTGAGTCAGTACTGTGGCTGGCCAGGCACCTGATAGAGGGATATGGTAATGACCCGTCAGTTACCGACCTGCTTGACCATTTCACCGTTTACCTCAGGCCAGTCAATAATCCTGATGGACATGAGCTGTACCTCAACACTGCCCAGAGCAACCGCAGTACCGTGCGGCCCGATGACAATGACGGCGACAGACTCTTTGACGAGGACGCACCGGAGGACCTTGACGGTGATGGCATTATCCTGACGCTGCGCTGGCCTGACAGGAAAAACGGCACATTGATTCCTGACCCGGATGACCCCTCGGGTAGGATCATGAAGAGAGTGCCACGTGGCGAGGGAATCTATGCTACATCATCAGAGGGAATTGACAATGATGGTGACGGCAGGATCAATGAAGACGGCATAGGCGGGCTTGACCTGCACCGCAACTATCCGGAGAACTGGAGACCCGAGAGGGAACAGACAGGCAGGGGTTTCACCCAGCGGGGAGCAGGAGCATATCCGCTCAGCGAACCCGAGACAAGGGCAGTCTTTACCTTCCTGATGACTCACCCCAATATCTATGTTGTCAACTCAATGGACACCACCGTGCCTATGCACCTCCGCGCTCCGTCAACATCGCCATCAGAGGAGAGAATGTACCCCGAGGACCTGAAGTGGTACCGCTATTTTGATGACCTGGGCAGGAACATCACCGGTTACGAGAGAGCAGGAGACGTCTATGATGACTACGGTTACGGGTCACCGCTCTTCGGCCATGGCCCTGACTTCGGATACTGGTACTATGGTGCAATATGGTATGGAGATGAGCTGTGGAACGGCGGAAGACACAAGGATTATGACGGTGACGGCGACAAGGACCAGATTGACATGCTGGCATGGGATGATGAGGAGAATAACGGCGAGGGTTTTCA
>Ga0116172_10005288_pt1 | contig 10299 bp, 9 predicted proteins | sample AD_UKC083_MetaG_FD_89799 | JGI IMG/M metagenome (GOLD analysis project Ga0116172, IMG submission 89799) | Active sludge microbial communities of municipal wastewater-treating anaerobic digesters from USA - AD_UKC083_MetaG | ecosystem: Engineered > Bioreactor > Anaerobic > Digestate | place: USA...
CATCTTGGCAAAGTGCTGCTCGGCCAGGATTTCGGTGGGCGCCATCAGCGCGCACTGCCAGCCTGCGTCCATGGCCAGGCAGGCCGCCAGGGCAGACACCACGGTTTTGCCCGAACCCACATCGCCCTGCAGCAGGCGGTGCATGGGCACGGGGCGGGCCAGGTCGGCCGCGATTTCTTCGCCCACGCGGCGCTGGGCCGCCGTCAGGTCGAACGGCAGCACGGCCATGAGCTGCTCATGCAGGGGCAGCGCGCCATCAGCGGCCCGGGTGGGACACAGCACCGGTGCGCGCAGCCGGTCGCGCTCGCGCCGCGACTGCTGCTGCGACAGCTGTTGCGCCAGCAGCTCCTCGGCCTTCAGGCGCTGCCAGGCGGGGTGGCTGTGATCCTCCAGCGTGGCCAGCGCCACATCGGGCGTAGGGTGATGCAAAAAAGTGAGCGCCTGGTGCAGGCTGAACGAGGGCTGCAGGCCATTTTGACTGCAATACCTGGCGCTGGACGGGGCGGCGCCGGGCGGCAGGGTGTCCGACAGATCCACCCGGCCCAGCGCGCCCACCACGGCGCGGCGCAAATAGGGCTGGGGCAACCCGGCGGTGGTGGGGTAGACCGGCGTCAGGGCGGCCGGCAACTCGCCGCCCGCAGCACGGAACGCCGGGTGCAGCATCTGCCGCCCCCAGAACCCCCCCTTGACCTCGCCCCGGATGCGCAGGCGCGCGCCCACAGCCAGGGTCTTGAGATGCGAGGGATAAAAACTGAAAAAGCGCAGCTCGCAGGTGGCGCTGCCGTCGTCGACCACCACCACCAGCTGGCGGCGCGGGCGCTGCTGGATGTCGCAGGCCGTCACCGTGGCCTCGATCTGCACGGTCTCGCCCTCGCGCGCATTTTTCAGTAGCGTGATGCGGGTTTCGTCCTCGTAGCGCAGCGGCAGGTGCAGGGCCAGGTCGATGGGGCGCGCCAGGCCGAGCTTGAGCAGCGCCTTTTGGGGCGCCGTCAGGGCCTGGGCGGCAGGACGGGAAGGGGCGGCAACAGCGGCGGCAGGCTGCGAAGGCATGCCTGCATTTTTACCCAGTATGCCGGCCGCTGGCTTCAAGCCAGGCCATCGTGCAGCGCCACCAACGCCTGCGTGAGCTTGTGCCGGGGGTCGAGGTAGATCATGGGCCGGGCCAGCTGGTGCGACTCGCGCACCTTGATGGACTGGGGCAGGTAGGGTTGCAGCACGGGCAGGCCTTCGTCCACCAGTTCCTGCACCAAGCGCGCGGGCAGTTTGGCGCGCGGCTGGAACTGGTTGACGACGATGCCCTTGATCGCAAGATCGGGGTTGTGGTCGGCGCGGATCTCTTGCACGTTGGCCAGCAGGGTGTAGAGCGCCTGGCGCGAGAAGTCGTCGCAGTCGAACGGTATCAGGCAGCCCTTGGCACCCATGAGCGCCGAGCGCGTGTAGAAGTTAAGCGCCGGCGGGGTGTCGATGTAGATGCGCTCGTAGTCCTGGCCCAGTTGCGCCAGCGCCTCGCGCAGTTTGTAGATCTTGTGGCGCGACTCCAGTTTTCCCTGCAGCTCATCGAGCCGGGTGCTCGACGCCATGAGGTGCAGGCCCTCGAACGGCGTAGGCACGATGAACTCCGACAGCGCTGCCGGGCGCATGCGAAAGCTCAGCGTTTCATCAAAGAAACTGGCCACGCTGGGCTGCTCCGGGGCGGGCGCGGAGCCCAGCAGGTAAGCGCTCGAGTTGCCCTGCGGGTCCAGATCAATCACCAGAGTGCGCAGGCCCTGGCTGGCACTGATGGCAGCCAGATTGCAGGTGATGGTGGATTTTCCGACTCCCCCTTTCTGGTTGAAAACGACGAGCGGCATGGGCAGATTCCTTGTGGCGTGGAGAGGGGGGTGATCGCGCCGGGCGCGGTAGGCCATGGAACCGTGGGGCGGCCCCGCAGCGGTTGCCCGCAGGTGGCTCGATTATGGTTCAGGCGCCCCTGGGCCAGCGCGTCTCGGGCCGCAGCCGCACCCGGTGCGCCGCGCTGGCAGCCCGCCCCATCGGTGCACCCGGGCAATGCGGCCAGCTGTAACACAAAATGTGTCACGGTCACTTCATATAAAATATGTAACAAATTTGTTTCAAGTCCCAGGCTCTCCGCCATGCTCAAGCGCATTCATATCGAACACCTCGCCCTGGGTATGTACCTGCACGAACTCTGCGGCTCGTGGATGGAGCACCCGTTTTGGCGCGAAAAGTTCCTGCTGAAGGACCCCAAGGATCTGGCCCGCATCCGGGCAACCTCCATCCACGAATGCTGGATTGATACCGACAGGGGACTGGACGTGGCCCCGGGCACCAGCTCGGTGTCGCGCCAGGAGGCCGATGCCCAGATTGACACCAGCTTCAGCCAGCTCGAAGAGCTGCCGCCGCTGCCGGCCAGCATGCCCGCGCCGGCCTTGCGCGACCGCGCCGCTACCGACATGGCCAGTGAACTGAAAGCGGCTGTGTCCATCTGCTCCCGGGCCAAGGAAGCCGTGGTGTCGATGTTCAGCGAAGCGCGCATGGGCCGCGCGGTGGACGCCGACAGCGCCAAAAGCCTGGTGCAGGAGATCTCCGACTCCATCACGCGCAACCCTGGCGCGCTGATCAGCCTGGCCCGCCTCAAGACGGCCGACGACTACACCTACATGCATTCGGTGGCGGTATGCGCCCTGATGGTGGCGCTGGCACGGCAGCTCAAGCTCGACGAGGAGCAGACCCGGCTCGCCGGCGTGGCAGGCCTGCTGCACGACCTGGGCAAGATCGCGATTCCCAATGCCGTGCTCAACAAGCCCGGAAAGCTCACCGACCGGGAATTCACCGTGGTGCGCAACCACCCCGTGGCGGGCTACCAGATGCTCAAGGAGGGCGGCAACCTGCCCGCAGCAGTGCTCGACGCCTGCCTGCACCACCACGAGAAAATCGATGGCTCTGGCTACCCCGACCGGCTGCAGGGTGACGCCATCAGCACCATTGCCCGCATGACCGCGATCTGCGATGTCTATGACGCCATCACCTCCGACCGGGCCTACAAGCGCGGCTGGGACCCTTCCGAATCGCTGCGCCACATGGCCGAATGGACCAGCGACCATTTCGATGCGCGGCTGTTCCACGCTTTCGTCAAAAGCATCGGTATCTACCCCGTGGGCTCTCTGGTGCGACTGACCTCGGGCCGCCTGGGCGTGGTTGTCGAGCAGGCTCCTGCGACGCTCACCGCCCCGATCGTCAAAGTGTTCTTTTCGACCAAATCCGCCCTGCGCATTGCGCCCGAACTCGTGAACCTGGCGGCGCCGGACAGCAGCGAGAAAATCGTGGCGCGCGAAGACCCCGGCCGGTGGAATTTTCCCGACCTGAACACCTTGTGGTCGGACCTTGCCGAAACGGTCTGGTAAAACCACACCGTCTCTGCCGCTTTGCCATTGCCGTGCCCCCCCTGATCACCCTCACCCTCAACCCTGCCCTCGACCTGGCCACCACCACCGAGCGCGTAACCCCCACGCACAAGCTGCGCTGCAGCCCGGCGCAACGCTTTGCGGGCGGCGGCGGCATCAACGTGGCGCGGGTGCTGCACCGGCTGGGCAGCGATGTGCAGGCCTGGGCCCTGGCGGGCGGCGCAGCGGGTGTGCAGGTACGCCAGCTGCTCACCGATGAAGGTGTGCCCACCGCGATCCAGCCGATTGCCGGCGACACCAGAGAAAACTTTTCGGTGGTCGAGACCACCACCGGCCAGGAATATCGCTTCGTGCTGCCCGGCCCCACGGTACAGGCATCGGAATGGCAGGCCTGCCTGGACGCCCTCAACGCCCTGCTCACTGCCGCCACCGCGCCGCGCTGGCTGATTGCCAGCGGCAGCCTGCCGCCCGGCGTACCGCATGATTTTTATGCCCGGCTTGCGCCCGGTGCGCGCGCGCACGGCACGCGCCTGGTGGTGGACAGCTCCGGCCCGCCGCTGGCCGCTGCGCTGCAGGCCGGCATCACGCTGGTCAAGCCCAGCCTGCGCGAATTGCGCGAGCTGCTGCAGCAGCCCCTGACCAGCGCCGCCGACTGGTGCACAGCCGCGCAGGCGCTGGTGCATGCAGGCCAAACAGAGATCGTGGCGCTGTCCGTGGGCGAACAGGGCGCGGTGCTGGCCACGCGCGAAGGCGTCTGGCAGGCCCCCGCGCTGAATGTGCCCGCCGCCACCGGCACCACGGGAGCAGGCGACTGCTTTCTGGCCGCGCTGGTCTGGGCGCTGGACCGTGGCGACGCGCCGCCGCAGGCGCTGCGCTGGGGCGTGGCGGCCGGCGCGGCCGCGCTGCTGTCGCCCGGCACGGCGCTGGCCCAGGCCGCCGACATGCACCGCCTGCAACCCGAAGTCATCGTTCAGGCGTGGCAGGCCTGAGCGCCATGGCGGGCATGACAGACTTCGGCGCCCTCGCGCCCGCCCGCACCGGCTGCTGCCCGACTGCACGCTGACACAGGCATGGGAAAATCAGGCCCTCTGTTTTCCTTCCCCTTCTTCCTTTTTTTCTTGGCACGGACCTGTCCGGTCCTCAAGCTCCATGACCGATCACACCGGCGGCGGCGCCCGCACCTTCACGCTCAGCGACTTCGATTTTTCGCTGCCCCCCGAACGCATCGCCCAGCACCCCGCCTCCGAGCGCAGCGCCTCGCGCCTGCTCGACGGCCGCGCCATGCAGCCCGTGGACCGCATCTTTCGCGACCTGCCGACGCTGCTGCGCGCGGGCGACCTGCTGGTGTTCAACGACACGCGCGTGGTCAAGGCGCGCATCTTTGGCGAGAAGGCCAGCGGCGGCAAGCTGGAACTACTGATCGAGCGCGTGCTGCCCGCCGAGGCTGGCAATGACGCAGGTGGCATGGGCAACGAAGTCGTGGCCCACATGAAGGTCAGCAAAAAGCCCCTGCCCGGCAGCACCGTGCACATGGCCGGTGGCCGCCGGGCGGGTGGCTTTGATGCCCTGCTGCTGGGCCGCTGGCCCACTGAGGACGGCCCGCTGTTTCGCTTTGCGCTGCACGGCCCCGCAGGCGAATCGCCCTGGGAGCTGATGGAGCGCCATGGCCACCTGCCGCTGCCGCCCTACATCGAACGCCAGCAGAACAGCGACCACGACCCCGACGAAGCCGAAGACAGCCAGCGCTACCAGACCGTGTTTGCCCGCAACCCCGGCGCCGTGGCCGCGCCCACCGCCGCGCTGCATTTTGACGAGGGCGTGCTGGCCGACCTGGCCGCGCGCGGCATCGAGCGTGCCAGCGTCACCTTGCATGTGGGTGCGGGCACCTTCCAGCCCATCAAAACCGAGAACCTGGCCGAACACCAGATGCACAGCGAGTGGTACGAAGTGCCGCTGGCCACGCTGGCCGCGCTGGAGCGCTGCCGCCAGCGCGGTGGCCGCGTGGTGGCCGTGGGCACGACCACGGTGCGCACGCTCGAATCCTGGGCCCGCTCGGGCCAGGCCAGCGGCGACACCGCCATCTTCATCACGCCGGGCTTCGCGTTCCAGGTGGTGGACTTGCTGGTCACCAACTTTCACCTGCCCAAAAGCACGCTGATGATGCTGGTGAGCGCGTTTGCGGGCTATGCCCATGTGATGGGGCTGTACCGCCATGCAATCGCACAGGGCTACCGGTTTTTCAGCTATGGGGATGCGATGCTGCTGGAGCGCACGGGTGCCCAGCCCCCCCTGCAGCACTGAGCACTGAGCACTCCCGGCACATAGTGCCGCACCCTGTCGTTTGCGGGGCATGCCGCCGATGCCGCAACCTGGCCGGTTGCACTGGCATGGCACCAGCGGCAGCTGAATGGGGCCCAGGTTGGGCCCCTGATCCTCACCCCTCGGCCGGCGCCCCATCCGGCCAGCCCACACCCCACCGACAACCCCCATACAAGCGCCAACAGAGTGCATCCGACCCATGAGGCCTCCTGAGTGCGCCCTCTTTGGCGCTCAGCCACCAAGTGCATCTATAATTTGATCAAATTGATAAAAAACATCCGGTAGCAACTACGACACGGACGATCGTCAATAAAAAATCAAGAATGCAGGTGGTTGCGCCTGCTGACCCATGACATTTCGTTTGCGCTTTTCATTGCAACCTTATTGGCTATGCTGAACCTCGATCCCCGTTCAATCATCCTCCTGGCCAGTTTTTTCAGCCTGCCCTTGGGAATCGTGCTGTTGTTGCTGCGGCGCAATTACCCCCCCTCCATCCACGGCATCCGGGAATGGGCCGTCAGCCCACTGTTGTTCTTCCTGGCCACGCTGATGTTTGGAAGTTTTGGCACGCTGCCGGATTTTGTGTCCCTGGCGGGCGGTAACGTGATGGTCTTGTCCGGCTCATTGCTGCTGTATTTCGGCAGCCAGCGCTTTTTTGAGTGCCAGCCCTCCTACCGCCCCTGGTTGCTCGCACTGGCCATCGTCACCCCTTTCATCATCTGGACTGCGCAGGAACCCGCCCGTCCAGCTCTGCGTCTGGTGGTGGCCAACTCACTGCTCGCCTGGATTCTTCTGCGGCACGCCATTTTCCTGTTGGCCCGCCGCCATGAGAACGTGTTCATCCGACTCACGGCCATGGTGTTGCTGGGGCTCGCGGGTATCACCATGCTGCGTGTCGGCACGGTCTTCTTCACCGGGCCCATCAGCGGTGTGTTCGATCCCGCAAGCTCTCAGGTCATCTACCTCACCTGCCTTGCCCTGGGCATCCTGTTGGTCACGATGAGCACCGTTTTGATGACCAACGAACGCATGCGAAGGGAATTCGAACACCTGGCCAACCACGACACCCTCACCGGCATCCTGACGCGCCGGGCCTTCATTGCCTACTGCGAACAGGAGATGAACCGTTGCAGCCGCAATGGCCACCCCATGGCGCTCATGATGCTGGACCTGGACCACTTCAAGAAGGTCAATGACACCCACGGACACCTGGTCGGAGACAAGGTTCTGATCGATTTTGTCCAGCGTGTATCGGCGCAACTGCGCAGTTTTGACAAATTAGGGCGCTATGGCGGCGAAGAATTCGTGGTGATGCTGGTCGACAGCGGCCTGGACGGTGCTGCGGTCGTGGCCCAGCGCATCTTGAACATGGCACCGAACAAGCGAGGACTGCCCCATTGCACGACCAGTATCGGTATCGCCACCATCCGTGCAGAAGACTCATCGGTCGACATGTTGTTGGCCCGTGCCGATGCCACGCTCTACCAAGCCAAGGCGAATGGCCGCAATCGCTTTGAAAAAGCCGACGCCTGAACAACGATCCTGGGCCCTGGCACCACAGCGCTGCCACCGCGGGTGGCGGTCTCGCAACCTGACCAATCTTGCGGGCTAGCTTGCGGCAGGCTCTTTGGTGCCCTTTTCTCGCCGAAACGCCTGCGCCAGCCCGAAATGACCGCAGCCGATGAACGGCATGGGCGGACGCAACGCCGACAGCGGTGACGGGTGGTTGGCCGTGAGCACCAGATGCCCACGATCGCCGGGAATGACCGCCCGCTTGGATTGCGCATGCGCGCCCCACAGCATGAACACCACCGGGCGCGGCCCTTGCGCCACCTGGCGAATGACGGCGTCGGTCAGCACCTCCCAGCCCTTGCCCGCATGGCAGGCGGGCTGGCCTTCTTCCACCGTGAGGCAGGTGTTGAGCAGCAGCACGCCGCTGCGCGCCCATTGCACGAGGCTGCCGCCGGGCTGCGGAAACGCGGGCGGTGGTGTGCCCAGGTCGCGCTGCAACTCCTTGAAGATGTTGCGCAGCGAGGGCGGCAGCGGCACACCCGCAGCCACCGAAAATGCCAGCCCCTCGGCCTGGCCGCGCCCATGGTAGGGGTCTTGCCCCAGGATCACCACGCGCACCTCCTCGGGTGCCGTGAGTTCCAGCGCCCGCAGGGGCCGGGGCGGGAAGATGGTGGCGCCTGCAGCCAGCCGATCCTGCAAAAAAACCTGCAGTTTGCGGCCTGCATTTCCGGCAAAAAAACCGTCGACCAGGGGCTGCCAGCCCGGTGCCACAGGCCAGGTGGCCGGGTCGGCGCTCTGCAACTGTGTCGGAGGGGTAGCCGGTTCGGCAAACAGGTCGTTGATGGTCAAAATGCTCTCAAGCGCTTAGATAATAAGCACTATTTGCTATCAATTTTAATAAACCCAACACGGCGCAGCAGGCCTGCTCAGGCAAACAGCTGCGCCAGCGCCAGGCCCGGATCCGGAGCGCGCATGAACGCCTCGCCCACGAGAAAGGCGTGCACGCCGGCGTCGCGCATCATCTTCACGTCCGCAGGCGTGAGGATGCCCGACTCAGTTACCAGCAGGCGATCCGATGGCACGTCGTTGATCATGCCCAGCGTGGTCTGCAGCGTGACCTCGAAGCTGCGCAGGTTGCGGTTGTTGATGCCGACCAGCGGGGTCCGGAGCTTCAAGGCGCGCTCCAGCTCGGGGCGGTCGTGCACTTCCACCAGCACGGCCATATCGAGGCTGCGGGCAATGGCTTCGAAGTCGGCCATCTGCGCATCATCGAGGCAGGCGGCGATCAGCAACACCGCATCGGCGCCCATGGCGCGTGCCTCGTAGACCTGGTAGGCATCCACCAGAAAGTCCTTGCGCAGCACCGGCAGCTGGCAGCTGGCGCGGGCCTGCTTGAGGTAGTCCACGCTGCCCTGAAAAAACTGCTTGTCGGTCAGCACCGACAGGCAGGCCGCGCTCACGGTGCCATCGCCATCGGCGTAGCTTTGGGCGATGTCGGCCGGAATGAAGTCGGCACGGATCACGCCCTTGCTGGGGCTGGCCTTCTTGATCTCGGCAATCACCGCCGCCTGGCCCTTGGCGATCTTGGCGCGCAGCGCGCCCTCAAAGTCGCGAGTGAGCACGCGGCTCTCGGCGTCGGCACGCATGGCGGCCAGGGGCATGCGCTTTTGCGCAGCGGCGACTTCTTCGCGCTTGACGGCCACGATCTTGTTGAGGATGTCACTCATGGTTTGCAGCCTTGTCGTCGGGCTCAGGAGAGCCCTGTTTCAGTATTTTGGTGAACACGCGGTGCATCACCAGCCCCGCAATCACAAACAGCGCCGAGACGCCCAATGCGATCCAGGTGCCGGGGTCGCGCCACATAAGGTCAAGCAGCGAGCGCGTGGGTGCGCGTGACCAGCTCGGCCAGCTTGGCCTGGGCGGCGCCGCTGTCGATGGCCTGCTGCGCACGCAACAGGCCCGCAGCGATGCTGTCGACCACGTTGGCTGCATACAGCGCGGCGCCTGCGTTCAGGCAGACCACGTCGCGGGCCGCACCGGGCTTGCCGCCCAACACGTCGAGCATGACGGCACGCGACTGCTCGGGGTTGTCCACGCGCAGCTGGCGGGTGCCGGTCATGGCCAGGCCGAAATCTTCGGGGTGCACTTCATATTCGCGGATGGCGCCGTCCTTGAGCTCGCCCACCAGGGTAGAGGCACCCAGGCTGATCTCGTCCAGGCCGTCGCGCCCATAGATGACGAGGGCGTGCTGCGCACCGAGGCGCTGCAGGGCGCGCACCTGGATGCCCACCAGGTCTTCATGGAACACGCCCATGAGGATGTTGGGGGCACCCGCGGGGTTGGTCAGCGGCCCCAGGATGTTGAAGATGGTGCGCACGCCCAGCTCTTTGCGCACGGGCGCCACGTTCTTCATGGCGGGGTGGTGGTTGGGCGCGAACATGAAGCCGATGCCCGCCTCGGCAATGCACCGGGCAATGGCTTCGGGCGACAGGTTGATGTGAATGCCCAGGGCCTCCATGGCGTCGGCGCTGCCGCTTTTGCTGGACACGCTGCGCCCGCCATGCTTGCTGACCTTGCCGCCTGCGGCCGCGATCACAAAGGTGGCGCAGGTGGAGATGTTGAAGGTGTTGGCACCGTCGCCGCCAGTGCCAACAATGTCCACCATGTGCGTGGTGTCCTGCACATGCACCTTGGTGGAAAACTCGCGCATCACCTGCGCGGCGGCGGTGATTTCGCCAATGGTTTCCTTCTTCACGCGCAGGCCGGTGACGATGGAAGCCAGCATGACGGGCGAGAGCTCACCCTGCATGATCATGCGCATCAGGTGCAGCATTTCGTCGTGAAAAATTTCGCGGTGCTCGATGGTGCGCTGCAGCGCTTCCTGGGGGGTGATGGACATGGGGTGGTTCTCCTTGCTGGGGGATTTCAGGCGGCGGGGCTGTCGGTGACGGCCAGCTTGAGCCCGAACCCGATGAACATGAGGCCGGCGACGCGATCCAGCCAGTGCATGCCGCGTTGCAGTGCATCCACGCGCCGGCCCATCCAGGCAGCGGCGATGGCCCAC
>Ga0116172_10005299_pt1 | contig 10289 bp, 3 predicted proteins | sample AD_UKC083_MetaG_FD_89799 | JGI IMG/M metagenome (GOLD analysis project Ga0116172, IMG submission 89799) | Active sludge microbial communities of municipal wastewater-treating anaerobic digesters from USA - AD_UKC083_MetaG | ecosystem: Engineered > Bioreactor > Anaerobic > Digestate | place: USA...
CGTCGCCGCAAGATGCCGGTCAACATTCTGCTCAAGGCCATTGGCCTGAATCCCGAGTCCATCTTGGCGAACTCCTTCGCCAATGACAACTTCCGTTTGATGGACAGTGGGGCGCAGCTGGAGTTCGTGCCCGAGCGCCTGCGCGGTGAAGTGGCTCGCTTCGACATTACCGATAAATCCGGCAAGGTCGTCGTCGCCAAGGACAAGCGCGTGACAGCGCGCCATACCCGCGAACTGGAGCAATCGGGAACCATGCACATCAGTGTGCCGGAAGACTTCCTGATCGGTCGTGTAGTCGCCCGCAACATTGTCGATGGCGACACGGGAGAGATCATCGCCAAGGCCAACGAGGAGCTGACGGAGGCGTTGCTGAAGAAACTGCGTTCGTCGGGTGTGCAGGACCTGCAGTGCATCTACACGAATGAACTCGACCAGGGCGCCTATATTTCGCAGACCCTGCGGATTGACGAGACGGTGGATGAGTTTGCTGCCCGCGTCGCGATCTACCGGATGATGCGTCCTGGTGAACCGCCTACCGAAGATGCGGTCCAGGCGTTGTTCCAACGGTTGTTCTACAACCCTGATACCTACGACCTTTCGCGTGTGGGTCGGATGAAGTTCAATGCCAAGATCGGGCGCGATGAAGCGACGGGCCCGATGGTTCTGAGCAATGAAGACATTCTGGCTGTGGTCAAGATCCTGGTGGATCTGCGCAATGGCCGTGGCGAAGTTGACGATATCGACCACTTGGGCAATCGCCGCGTGCGTTGCGTCGGCGAATTGGCCGAGAACCAATATCGCACTGGCTTGGCACGTATCGAAAAGGCCGTCAAAGAGCGCTTGGGTCAAGCCGAGCAAGAGCCTTTGATGCCACATGACCTGATCAACAGCAAGCCTATTTCGGCCGCCCTGAAGGAATTCTTTGGTGCGTCGCAGTTGTCCCAATTCATGGACCAGACCAACCCGCTGGCCGAAATCACCCACAAGCGCCGTGTATCGGCTCTTGGCCCAGGTGGTTTGACACGGGAGCGTGCAGGCTTCGAAGTGCGTGACGTGCACGTGACCCATTACGGTCGTGTTTGCCCTATTGAAACGCCTGAAGGACCAAACATTGGTCTGATCAACTCCTTGGCTTTGTACGCCCGCCTGAACGAATACGGTTTCATTGAAACCCCGTATCGCCGGGTTGTGGACAGCAAGGTAACGAACGATATCGACTATCTATCGGCAATCGAAGAAGGCAAGTACGTAATCGCACAGGCCAACGCAGCCCTGGACAAAGACGGCGTACTGACTGGCGATCTGGTTTCTGCCCGTGAAAAAGGCGAATCCATCCTGGTCGGCGCTGAACGCGTGCAATACATGGACGTGTCTCCGGCGCAGATCGTATCGGTAGCAGCTTCGCTGGTTCCGTTCCTAGAGCATGACGATGCGAACCGCGCGTTGATGGGCGCCAACATGTCACGCCAGGCTGTGCCTGTGCTGCGTCCGGAGAAGCCCATGGTGGGAACCGGTATCGAACGCGTGGCGGCTGTGGACTCCGGTACCGTGGTCGTGGCCACGCGTGGCGGTCTGGTCGACTACGTCGATGCGACCCGTGTTGTGATCCGCGTGAACGACGCAGAGGCGCAGGCCGGTGAAGTAGGTGTGGACATCTACAACCTGATCAAGTATCAGCGTTCCAATCAGAACACGAACATCCATCAGCGCCCCATCGTCAAGAAGGGCGACAGGCTGTCCAAGGGCGATGTGATTGCAGATGGCGCATCGACCGATTTGGGCGAGATCGCCATTGGTCAGAACATGCTGGTCGCCTTCATGCCTTGGAACGGCTACAACTTCGAAGATTCGATCCTGATCAGCGAGCGCGTGGTGGCAGAAGACCGCTACACCTCGATCCATATAGAAGAGCTCGTGGTCATGGCGCGTGACACCAAGTTGGGTGCGGAAGAAATCACCCGCGACATCCCCAACCTGAGCGAGCAGCAACTGAATCGTCTGGACGAATCCGGCATCATCTATGTGGGTGCCGAAGTGTTGCCTGGCGACACACTGGTTGGCAAGGTCACACCCAAGGGTGAAACCACGCTGACACCAGAAGAGAAACTGCTGCGCGCCATCTTCGGTGAGAAGGCCAGCGACGTCAAAGACACTTCGCTGCGTGTGGACCAGGGCTCCCAAGGCACCGTCATCGACGTGCAAGTCTTCACCCGCGAAGGCATCACCCGTGACCGCCGTGCCCAGCAGATCATTGACGACGAATTGAAACGTTTCCGTCTGGATTTGAACGACCAGTTGCGTATCGTGGAAGCCGACGCATTTGATCGTATCGAGAAGTTGTTGAGCGGCAAGGTTGCCAATGGGGGCCCACAAAAGCTCGCCAAGGGTACCAAAATTGACAAAGCCTATCTGGCATCTGTCGAGAAATTCCATTGGTTTGACATTCGCCCTGCAGACGATGAAGTCGCGAGCCAGTTGGAGAGCATCAAGAACTCCCTGGAGCAGACCCGTCACAGTTTTGATCTCGCATTTGAAGAAAAGCGTAAGAAGCTCACACAAGGTGACGAGTTGCCTGCTGGCGTTCTGAAAATGGTGAAGGTATACATCGCGGTGAAGCGCCGTCTACAGCCCGGTGACAAGATGGCCGGTCGCCACGGAAACAAAGGTGTGGTCTCCAAGATCACCCCGGTAGAAGACATGCCCTACATGGCCGACGGCACGCCCGTAGACATTGTGTTGAACCCGCTGGGTGTGCCTTCGCGGATGAACATTGGTCAGGTGCTTGAAGTGCATTTGGGCTGGGCCGGCAAGGGTCTGGGTCACCGCATTGGTGACATGCTGCAGCGTGAAGCTGCAGCGGCTGAAATCCGTGCGTTCCTGGAGCGCATCTACAACGGCACCGGTCGCAAGGAAGACCTGGGCCAGCTGTCGGACGACGAAATCCGCAGCATGGCACAAGAGCTGACCAACGGCGTGCCATTTGCCTCCCCGGTGTTCGATGGTGCGACCGAAGCAGAAATTGGCGACATGCTGCAACTGGCTTTCCCGGATGACATCGCCAAGGCAAAAGGACTGACCACTGCACGAACCCAAGCGCAGTTGTACGACGGCCGAAGTGGCGACGCCTTTGAGCGCACCACGACTGTCGGCTACATGCACTATCTGAAACTGCACCACTTGGTAGATGACAAGATGCATGCACGTTCAACCGGACCGTACTCTCTGGTCACCCAGCAGCCGCTGGGAGGCAAGGCGCAGTTCGGTGGACAGCGTTTCGGCGAGATGGAGGTGTGGGCGCTGGAAGCCTATGGCGCTTCCTACACGTTGCAAGAAATGCTGACCGTCAAGTCTGACGACGTGCAAGGCCGTACCAAAGTGTATGAGAGCATCGTCAAGGGCGAGCACTCTATCGAAGCCGGTATGCCGGAATCGTTCAATGTGCTGGTCAAGGAAATCCGTTCCTTGGGCATCGATATCGAACTCGAGCGCAACTGATCGCGAACAAGAAAAGGATTTAACCCATGAAATCATTACTCGACCTGTTCAAGCAGTTCACGCCCGATGAGCACTTTGGTGCTATCAAAATCGGTATGGCTTCCCCCGAAAAGATCCGTTCGTGGTCCTTTGGTGAGGTGCGCAAGCCCGAAACCATCAACTACCGAACATTCAAGCCTGAGCGTGACGGTCTGTTCTGCGCCAAAATTTTTGGGCCCATCAAGGACTACGAATGCCTGTGTGGCAAGTACAAGCGACTGAAGCACCGTGGCGTGATCTGCGAGAAGTGCGGCGTTGAAGTCACACAGACGAAGGTTCGTCGCGAGCGGATGGGGCACATCGACCTGGCAGCACCCTGTGCGCACATCTGGTTTCTGAAGTCCTTGCCAAGCCGTCTGGGTCTGGTTCTGGACATGACGCTGCGTGATATCGAGCGCGTGCTGTACTTTGAAGCATACGTTGTCACTGATCCCGGCATGACCCCGCTGAAGAAGTTCAGCATCATGACGGAAGACGACTTCGACGCCAAGTTCAAGGAGTATGGTGACGAATTCCAGGCCAAGATGGGCGCCGAAGGTATCAAGGACCTTCTGCAAAGCATTGATATCGAAGGCTCCATCGAGAAGCTGCGCAATGACCTGACTGGCTCGGAACTCAAGATCAAGAAGAACGCCAAACGCTTGAAGGTCTTGGAAGCGTTCAAGAAGTCCGGCATCAAGCCTGAGTGGATGGTTCTGGATGTACTGCCCGTGTTGCCACCGGACCTTCGTCCGTTGGTGCCCCTGGACGGTGGCCGCTTTGCGACCTCTGACTTGAACGACCTCTATCGCCGCGTTATCAACCGCAACAGCCGTCTGCGCCGTTTGCTGGAATTGAAGGCGCCTGAAATCATTGCACGCAACGAAAAGCGTATGTTGCAGGAAGCCGTGGACAGCTTGCTCGACAACGGCCGCCGTGGCAAGGCCATGACCGGCGCCAACAAGCGTGCGCTCAAGTCACTGGCTGACATGATCAAGGGCAAATCGGGTCGTTTCCGCCAGAACTTGCTGGGCAAGCGCGTGGACTACTCCGGTCGTTCTGTGATTACCGTAGGCCCAACCCTGAAGCTGCACCAGTGCGGTCTGCCCAAGCTGATGGCGCTGGAGTTATTCAAGCCCTTCATCTTCGCCAAATTGGAGACTATGGGGATCGCGACGACCATCAAGGCCGCCAAAAAAGAAGTTGAGTCCGGAACGCCTGTGGTATGGGACATCCTGGAAGAGGTGATCAAAGAGCACCCCGTCATGCTGAACCGCGCGCCTACGCTGCACCGTTTGGGCATTCAGGCATTCGAGCCCATCCTGATCGAAGGCAAGGCCATCCAGTTGCACCCGCTCGTTTGCGCGGCTTTCAACGCCGACTTCGACGGTGACCAGATGGCTGTTCACGTGCCGTTGTCGGTGGAAGCGCAGATGGAGGCTCGTACTCTTATGCTGGCCTCCAACAATGTTCTGTTCCCCGCCAACGGCGAACCGTCTATTGTTCCGTCGCAGGACGTGGTGCTGGGTCTGTACTACACAACCCGCGATCGCATCAATGGCAAGGGTGAAGGCCTGATCTTCTCCGACACCGGTGAAGTGCAACGTGCGTTTGACGCGGGTGAAGTGGGATTGAATTCGCGTATCAACGTGCGTCTGACCGAATACACCAAGGACAAAGAGACCGGCGAATTTATTGCCTCGACCAAACTGTGGGAAACCACCGCGGGTCGTGCATTGCTGTCTGAAATACTGCCGAAAGGATTGCCGTTCTCCAACATCAACAAGGCGTTGAAGAAAAAGGAAATATCCAAGCTGATCAATGTCTCCTTCCGCAAGTGCGGGTTGAAAGACACCGTCGTGTTTGCCGACAAGTTGCTGCAAGCCGGTTTCCGTCTGGCAACTCGGGCAGGCATTTCCATCTGTATCGACGACATGCTGGTTCCGCAAGAAAAGCACGGGATCATTGCGCGCGCTCAGAAGGAAGTCAAAGAGATCGAGCAGCAGTATGTGTCCGGTCTGGTGACATCCGGTGAGCGATACAACAAAGTGGTGGATATCTGGGGCAAATCAGGAGACGAAGTGTCCAAGGTCATGATGGCCAAGTTGTCCAAGGAAGTGGTCACCGACCGCCATGGCAACCAAGTCCAGCAGGAATCCTTCAACTCCATCTACATGATGGCCGACTCCGGCGCCCGTGGCTCCGCCGCCCAGATCCGCCAGGTGGCAGGTATGCGGGGTCTGATGGCCAAGCCAGACGGCTCCATCATCGAAACACCCATTACCGCCAACTTCCGAGAAGGTCTGAACGTGTTGGAGTACTTCATCTCCACGCACGGTGCCCGTAAGGGCTTGGCCGACACAGCGTTGAAGACCGCTAACTCCGGTTACCTGACGCGTCGTCTGGTCGATGTGACCCAAGACCTGGTTGTCACCGAGCAGGATTGCGGCACACATGGTGGTTACCTGATGCGCGCGATTGTCGAGGGCGGTGAAGTGATCGAGTCCTTGCGCGACCGTATTCTCGGACGCACGGCTGCGGACGACGTGTTGCACCCGGAGAATCGCTCCGTTCTGGCAGTCGCTGGCACCATGCTGGACGAAGACCTGATTGACGACCTCGAACTTGCAGGTGTTGATGAGGTCAAGGTACGCACTGCGCTGACGTGTGAAACACGCTTCGGCATTTGCGCCAAGTGTTACGGTCGCGACCTGGGTCGTGGCGGATTGATTAACGGCGGCGAAGCCGTCGGTGTGATCGCGGCACAGTCCATCGGCGAACCCGGAACGCAGCTGACCATGCGGACGTTCCACATCGGTGGTGCTGCGTCGCGCGCAGCGATTGCCTCCAGCGTGGAAGCAAAGTCCAATGGAAATATTGGCTTTAACGCCACCATGCGTTACGTGACAAATAGCAAGAAAGAATTGGTAGTGATTGCCCGCTCCGGCGAAATCATCATCCATGATGAGCACGGTCGTGAGCGCGAGCGCCACAAGGTGCCCTACGGGGCGATCCTGACCGTCAAGGCTGACCAGGCTATCAAGGCCGGCGCAATTCTTGCCAACTGGGACCCGTTGACCCGCCCCATCATTACCGAATTCGCCGGCAAAGCGCATTTCGAGAATGTGGAAGAGGGTTTGACCGTTGCCAAGCAAGTCGACGAAGTCACTGGTTTGTCGACCATGGTTGTTATCGATCCCAAACGCCGTGGCGCAGCCAAGGTTGTGCGGCCTCAGGTCAAGCTCATCGACGCATCGGGTAACGAGGTCAAGATTCCGGGTACCGATCACTCGGTAACGATTGGCTTCCCGGTCGGCGCGTTGATTCAGGTCCGAGACGGTCTTGACGTCGGTCCCGGTGAAGTGCTGGCGCGTATCCCCATTGAAGGTCAGAAGACCCGTGACATTACCGGTGGTCTGCCACGGGTTGCCGAATTGTTTGAAGCGCGTACGCCCAAAGACAAGGGCACACTGGCAGAGATCACGGGTACCGTGTCCTTCGGCAAGGAAACCAAGGGCAAGATTCGCCTGCAAATCACCGATCCTGATGGCAAGGTCTGGGAAGACCTGGTGCCCAAGGAAAAGAACATGCTGGTGCACGAAGGCCAAGTGGTCAACAAGGGCGAGTCCGTGGTGGACGGCCCTGCTGACCCACAGGACATCTTGCGCTTGCTGGGTTCCGAAGAGCTGGCACGCTACATCGTGGACGAAGTGCAGGACGTCTACCGATTGCAAGGCGTGAAGATCAACGACAAACACATCGAAGTGATTGTTCGCCAGATGCTGCGCCGTGTGGTGGTCGAGAACGCGGGTGACTCCAGCTACATCAATGGTGAACAGGTTGAGCGCTCAGAAATGCTCAATACCAACGATGCGCTGCGGGCCGAAGGCAAGATTCCGGTCACCTTCACCAACTTGCTGCTGGGTATCACCAAGGCCTCCTTGTCCACCGACAGCTTCATCAGCGCGGCTTCCTTCCAGGAAACCACCCGCGTGTTGACGGAAGCGGCCATCATGGGCAAACGCGACGAACTGCGCGGCTTGAAGGAAAACGTGATTGTGGGTCGACTGATTCCGGCCGGAACCGGTTTGGCGTACCACGAAGCCCGCAAAGTACGTGAAAGCATGGATGATGCCGAGCGCCGAGCGATTGCGGAAGCAGAAGCGGCCGAACTGGCGGGCGACACCGAAATGGCGGCTGAGCCAACCGGCGAAGGGGATATTCTCGGCTAAACTCGATTAGCTATAATAAATATAGCGCCTCAAGCCCGTTCGACGAGGGCTTGAGGCGTTTTTTATTGACGACGCATTGGAACATCGCGGTCGTGCACAAAGGAGATCCATGGGCGGTTCGTTATTGCTTTGGATAACGTTGGCAGTGCTTTTGTTTTGGGGCGTTGGTTTGTATAACAGGCTCACGCGGATGCGCGCTCGAGCATTTGGCGCTTTGTGCTCCGTTGAAAAGCACTTGCGGGAATATGCGGAACTGACTAGGGAAGTTCCGATAAGCGTACGCAGCGAGTCAGGCTACCAGCCACTGGTTCAACGCAATGGTGCAAGTCCCCATTGGGCCTTGCTGCTTGCAGAAATCGATGCACTCGACGTGACGCTCAAGGACGTTCGACAAAAACCCCTGGCCATTGAACCCATGCTGCGTTTGCAACAGTCCATGTCTGCATTACAACGGATTTGGCACGGATGGCTGGCCCTTCCTGGCGATCTGGCTGGACCGGCCGTACCGGATGACCTGCAAGCGCGTTGGACCGACATCACCCAACGGGTGGAGACTTCAAAAAATGGGTACAACCAGATAGTGCTTAAGTACAACGAAGCGCTGGTGCAATTTCCCGCCCGTTTGATTGTGGGCTTGATGGGGGTCAGACCTGGAGGCCTGCTTTAGGAACCATATGAAGTCAAACGAAGAAGGTATCCCGTTGTGGCGGCAGCTGAACGCGACGGCGCGCGTAGTTGATGCCGTTCGTCAGGGGATGTCAGGTACCGCTGCTATCGAAAACGTTCCAACTGAACTGCGTCCAGGTGTCCAGGCGTTGGCTTTTCATGTTTGGCGCAATCTTGGCCGTGCGCAGGCCCTGCGCAGCAAACTGGCAACTAAGATGCCCCCGCCGCCAGCAGACGCCTTGTTGTGTGTTGCTCTGGCACTTGCCTGGCACGACGATAAAGCGCCATATGACGTGTTCACTCTGGTCAATCAAACCGTGGAAGCTGCCAAGCGCAGTGTATCAACCAAAGCTCAGGCCAATTTTCTGAACGCATGCTTGCGGCGGTTTTTACGGGAACGTGAAAGTCTGGTCGCGAGCACCGACGCCGACCCGGTTGCATTTTGGAACCATCCACTTTGGTGGATCAAACGACTACAAAAAGACCACCCCCAGCATTGGCAAGCCATCTTGCAGGTAGCCAATGGCCACGCGCCTATGACTTTGCGCATCAACACTCGCAAGACCAGCGTAGCTGACTATCAGTTGAAGCTGGAGGAGTCTGGAATCGCAGCACGCGCGACCGATGGAGGCGCACTGGTACTTGAGCGTCCTGAGCCGGTTCTGCGACTGCCAGGTTTTGTCAACGGATGGGTATCAGTGCAAGATGCCGCTGCCCAAATGGCTGCGCCGCTTTTGCTGGGTGGACTGCCTCATACTGCTGATCTGCGCGTTCTGGACGCATGCGCTGCGCCTGGCGGCAAAACCGGACATCTATTGGAACTATCCGACGGCACGGTTTTTGCTGTGGAGATCGATACACGCCGCAGTGCGCGCATTCAACAAAATCTGGACCGCCTAGGGCTTACGGCACAGGTCTTGACCGCAGATGCAGCCAAACCACACGAATGGTGGGATGGCCAGTTGTTTGACGGCATATTACTGGACGCTCCATGCTCGGCATCGGGCATTGTCCGACGCCATCCGGATGTTCGCTGGCTCCGACGCGAATCCGATATTGCACAACTGGCCGAACTGCAAAAAAGCATGCTTCACGCGCTCTGGAAGTTGCTTCGCCCCGGTGGGCGCATGGTGTATTGCACCTGCTCCCTGTTTTTGGCTGAGGGCAGCAGCCAAGTGCAAACGTTTCTAACACACAACACCGATGCGCTCTTGGTGCCATCGGCAGGGCATTTAATTCCCCAAAATGGCGCATTTTTGGGAGCCGTCCCGGACAATCAGTCCTGTGATTACGATGGCTTCTATTACGCGTTGTTGCAAAAACAGATGGGTTGAATGGGCCGGGAGGGCGGGCGCCATCGCGATATTTGCCCTGCTGTCGGGGTTAGCCTCGGCACAAAATGCGACCGAAATTTCTCAGTACCAAGTTGAACGCCTGGAAGACGATATTGTGATCTCCGCGCAAGTGGCGTTTGAACTCCCTGCAGCAGTGGAAGAAGCCCTGTTGAAAGGCGTCCCCCTTTATTTTGTCAGTGAAGCTGAGGTGTTGCGCGAACGCTGGTATTGGTACGACAAGAAAATTAGTGTCGTCGAGCGCCACCTTCGACTCGCCTATCAACCGTTAACCCGCCGATGGCGGCTCAATGTCACTGCAGGTGCTGGCCGCGATGCCAATCTCGGGTTGGCGTTGAACCAGAGTTTCGACACCCTTGCACAAGTTCTCTCCACCATCAAGCGCATTTCCAAATGGAAGATTGCTGATGCGGGTGATCTCGATACAAATCAAAAGTACAAAGTTGAATTTCGATTCCGTCTGGACTTGAGTCAACTCCCTCGCCCATTTCAGATCGGCGCTTTGGGCCAATCTGATTGGGACATA
>Ga0116172_10005301_pt1 | contig 10286 bp, 8 predicted proteins | sample AD_UKC083_MetaG_FD_89799 | JGI IMG/M metagenome (GOLD analysis project Ga0116172, IMG submission 89799) | Active sludge microbial communities of municipal wastewater-treating anaerobic digesters from USA - AD_UKC083_MetaG | ecosystem: Engineered > Bioreactor > Anaerobic > Digestate | place: USA...
TGCCTGGAAACTTTTAAAATTAAAAGTATTCCTAGTTGATCAATCTGGCAATGTTTTAGAAAAAAGTTATTCTAAATTTTTATAATATGGAAGAAATTCAAATTTTAGTTAATAGAGCTGTGGAGTTAAAAAATGAAGGCAATTTAATAGCAGCTTTAAGTTGTTATAATGATGCTTTTGACATGCTTATTCATGAAGCGAATAGCTATGCCAGGCAACAAGATGGTTCTGTGAAGGATATCGGCTCTGTTAGAGCTATAATGCCAAAATTATTTGATGAATCAAAAAAATATCTTAAATCAGATATGACGGCTGCAATAATATCAAACAATATGGGCACATTAATGGCTAGACTTGGCGACTTTGATGGTGCTAAAAAAATGTTTGAACAATCTATTGATTTAACGCCTGATAATACGATTTACAATGATCCAGCTATTGGTTTAAAAGAAATAGAAAAATAATTTTACTATTATGGATTGGAAAACAACTATAAGTGAAAAATCGATGGATATTGTTATTGAATATGAAGAGTCAAAAGGAAGAAAAACAAAAATAGTTAACACAAAAGGGGTTGGTTATGATATTTTATCTGAAAAAGAAAATGAACAAAGATTTATAGAAGTTAAAGCTACTAGCGAATCTTGGAAAACTTATAATTGGCTTCCTTTATATTACAGTGAAGTGAATTGCCTAAATCAATTCCCAGATAAATTCTTCTTATATATTATAAAATTTGATTTAGATAAAAATAATAGAAACAAAGAAAGTCTTGATAAGGCAGATTATGAAATTTTTATTATTAGTGGCACTGAATTATTAGAAAATTTTAAACTTAAACCGGAAACATATAGTTTGTCGCCGATTAGTCAAAGAAAACTCACAAAATATTTGTTACAAAAAACCAGTAAATCAAAATAAAACTATGCATAAAATACAAAGAGCTATATTAAACCTTGCTGAAGAAGAAAATATAAGTTCCATGACATTAAGAGCTATTAGCCAGGCGATAGGAGAGGGTGATGCCCCGCAGAAAATTAAGCATCATTTAAGTCAATTAGAAGCTAAGGGTTTATTAAAAATAATTAAAGAAGAAAACAGAGTCGTTGGTTTGAATAATAGCTTAAACAGTAATATTATTTCTATACCTATCATGGGGGCAGCTAATTGTGGCGACGCTAGAATCTATGCCGATAACAATATCGATGGTTATTTAAAGGTTTCAAAAAAAATATTAAAAAAGAACAAGAAAGATATATTTGCTATTAAAGCCGTCGGTAACTCAATGAATAGAGCTAAAATAGACGGAGAGAGTATAGAAGATGGTGATTATGTAATTATTGATGCTTCTATAAATAAACCCGCTGACGGAGAATATGCCCTATTTGTTCTTGACGGTGTTGCTAATATTAAAAAATTTAAAGAAGATAAGAGTAGGAAATCAGTTGTTCTGATTTCGGAGTCAAACAGAGATTATCCGCCAATTATTTTACATAAGGATGACATTGGTTGTTTGTGTGTAGCTGGGAAAGTGATGCAGGTTATAAAGACAAAGAATTAAATGTGTGATTTTATCAAACTTTAGAAAAAAATATGAATGAAAAAAATAGCGCAGAAAATAAGGGTAGCCTTGTTTTTATAAAAGAAGTTGCTAAATACTTCATGGATTTTTTAGAGACGGCTTTTCATAAAAGAAAAAATCCAAAACGAAGTATCCAATTTAGAAGTAATAATAATTTGCTTGTTGGTCTTAATTTGAATAAGTATCCTTCTTTTTATAATCTGGTTTGGAAAACAATTAATCACGCATTTGATAAAAATGCTATTAACACAATACAAAAAGGGGTTTATAAAACTAGTATACCTAAAAATTTATTAGACCTGGTAAAATTACAGATTGAAAAAATAACCAATAAGCAAATTATAAAAGTTATTAATCTTATTGCCGACGAAATTGAAAAGTCTGCCGTTTTATATAAAAAAGAATATGATCAGGCTTTAAATGTTTCGCTTGAATCGGCAGCGAGAATTTTAAAAGAAGAATTAGCCTTGCCCTTTATTGGAAGTATTGAGAAATCATTGGAAAATTTAAATCTTGGAGATGAAAACAATATTTATTTAATGGAAGAAGAGTTGACCGCTGTTTTATCTTCTTCGTTAGAAAACAAAATTTCCGAGATATTAAAACTCGTTATATCAAAAGAAAAACTTGATATATCAAAACAGCTTAAAGAAGTTTTTGATTTGTCAGATGTAAAAATAACCATTAATTCTTTTTTTGAGGGATTTCAGGTGGGAGATTTGTTTGCAGAAGTATATGAGATGGAAAGAAATAGAACTATTTTAGATAAACAAGAATTTTATTTATATTTTTGTGATATTACATTTAACAATGCTAAATTTCCTATCTTTTACATTCCCTTCGGAATTAAAAAGCAAGATGACTCTTTAGAAATAGAGTTTGATTCTCAGGTATATATAAATAAAAAGGCTATTGAATATATAACTCAAGAATATAATAAAGATAAAGGAAAGAAGGGGCAACTAAAAACAACGGCTGAAAGAATAATCTATTTAGCTCAACATCAAAATGATTTTCCAAATGTTGTTAGTGAAATACTAAATGAAATAACAAACTTTTTTGAACTCGATAAAAGCATTGTTGTAAGTAATTCAGAGCAGCAAGTTGCAAAAAGCTTTCTTGTTAGAGCTTCTAATAATTGTTATTTAGCTCTATTTGATAAATCCGATGAGGCTTTGGTTAATGATTATGAAGAAATATTAAAACTTCTCAATGCGGGAGATAACGTGTTGGCTGATGCATTTAATAAGCTTATTGATGATTTTATTCATAATAATCCAAAACCATTCAATTCTGCTGTTGAAGAAGAATGGGACGACACGGAAACAAGCGAACGTTTAGTTTTCAATAGCCCTATCCCTTTAAACGGCGAGCAACTTCAAATCTTGTCTGCCATAAGAAAGGATGATTGCAAATATATAATCGTAGAAGGCCCCCCAGGTACAGGAAAAAGTCATACGATTACTGCAATCGCATTTGATTCAATTTTGAAGAATCAATCAGTTTTGATTTTATCAGACAAAAAAGAAGCCCTCGATGTTGTAGAAGATAAGATTACTGAAACAATGAATAAGGTTCGTCTTGATAAGAACTTCCAAAATCCAATCTTACGTCTTGGTAAAACTGGAAGTACTTATAGTCAAATATTAGCGACAACTGCGATAGAAAATATCAAAGCCCATCATCGAGCGGTTAAAAAAGACTATGACGAACTTGAAATTAATATAGAAAAATCAGGCAATACCCTAAAGGAAGATTTAGAGGCCGAGATATTGGCCTACAAAGAGATAGATTTAAATGAAATACACGAGTTATTTGATTTAGAATCCTATTATTCTAATAATGGTTTTCCGGTTGATATTGATGAGGTTTTAGATAAACCTGAATCAGCTATTGAGCTTGAAGAGTTTAGAAAGATATTTTTTTCGTTGAATGATAAATTAATTATCAATCAAGATGAAAAAGAAAAAGAAGCACAACTTTTTGAATTACTAAATTTTTCTATTGATGAATTTAAAGATATAAATAACTTCCAAAAATATTTGTGGTTATTAAACTTCTTAGCCCCTTCCATTACAAAAATAAAAGAAACTTATGTAAATGAAGTTTCTTTGCTCACGATATTTGAACGTTTCGATGAAAACTCTTTAGTAAAATTGGAGCAGTTTATTGCTACTTATGAAAATGAAAAGAATTGGCTTTTTGGTTATTTATTTAAAAAAGAGAGAATTGAAAATATAGATAAAGAATTTAAAAAATCATTTTATTTATCTTCCCAAATTGAGCCGCATAGTATATTAGATGATTTAAAAAAGATTGTAAACATTTACGAATTTTCTAGAGAACAGAAAAAACAGCTTGATGAAAAATTTAAAATTAATTTTGACTATTTAAGATTTGTTCATCATATAATTACTGATGAATCACTTTTGTTAGTTTTAAGCAATTTAATACAAGTTGGAGATGATTTGAAGTTTTTGAATGCCAATTTACAGAAGTATTCTAGCACAATAAAGAAATTAAAAATTGATTTATCTTCATTTAAGACTCTTTGCTCAAATGAGTTAATAACGATTTCTGATCTTGATTTTGATAGATTAATTAGATTTATAAATTTGAAGCAAAAAATAGAGAAAGATTTTAATAACATCCCTACATTAAATTACGCCAATCAAAAGAAGAATATTGAATCTCTTGTTACAACTCAAATGACATTCCTTTTGGATGGTCGATTAATTTATTTTTATGAAAATAATAAGGCCACAGCAAAAGCATTGCGTGATATTATTAGAACAAAGCAGAGATTCCCCAAAGATGAATTTTTAAAACTTAAAGAGGCGTTTCCTTGTATTTTGGCGGGTATAAGAGATTATGCTGAATATATTCCACTTGAACCAGAAATCTTTGATCTCGTTATCATAGATGAGGCTTCTCAAGTTAGCATTGCTCAAGCTTTTCCTGCTTTGTTACGCGCTAAAAAGATTCTTATTTTAGGTGATAAAAAGCAGTTCAGCAATGTTAAGACTGCTCAAGCCAGAACTGACACAAATAGAGAATATCTAAATAATTTAAAAGATTGTTTTACAAAATGTGTTTCTGACGAAGGAACAAAATTAGTAAAACTTGGAAAATTTAATATCAAAACATCCATTCTGGAATTTTTTGAATTTATAACAAATTATAATGCTCAATTATTAAAGCATTTTAGAGGATATAAAGAAATTATTTCTTATTCAAACAAATATTTCTATCAGGATAGTTTGCAGGTAATGAAAATTCGAGGGAAGGCTATTGATGATGTTATTAAATTTTCTATCATAGAACACGACGGAAAAAAAGAAATTGCGCAAAATACAAATACTCTTGAGGCTGAATTTATTATATTAGAACTAAAAAAATTAAAAGAAGTTGATAGCAATCAAAGTGTTGGGATTATCACCCCACACACAAACCAGCAAAAATTATTGGTGGAAATGATAAATAGAATACCTGAAAAAGACTATTTTTACGATAAATTAAAATTAAAAATTATGACTTTCGACACCTGCCAAGGTGAAGAAAGAGATATAATTTTTTACTCAATGGTTGCTACGGAAGAAGACGATCATTTGTGGGGTGTTTTCATTAAAAATTTAAGCGATGTTGATATTGAAGAGGATGGAAAGATAAAAGCTCAAAGGCTGAATGTCGGTTTGAGCCGTGCCAAGGAAACAATGCATTTTGTCTTAAGTAAACCAATAGATAAATATAACGGCTCAATTGGTGAAGCAATAAGACATTATCATTTTATTTTAGACGAAGCTAAAAAAGAAAGAAATATTAGTGAGGTTGACGAGAAATCAAAGATGGAACCAGAAGTCATGAATTGGTTCTATCAAACAGATTTTTGGAAAAAACACAAAGATGATATTGAATTTATTCCTCAATTTGAGTTAGGAAAATATCTAAAACAACTTGATAAAACCTATAATCACCCAAGTTATAAGGTTGATTTCTTATTAGTATATAAAGATGAGACACATAAAGAGCATAAAATAGTGATTGAATATGACGGATTCAGAGAACACTTTAAGGAAATTGATGAGGTAAATGAATTTAATTATCAAGATTATTACACTGATTCTGATGTTTACAGACAAAAAGTTTTAGAGAGTTATGGCTATAAGTTTTTAAGAATAAACAAATTCAATATTGGAAATGATCCAATCTCAAAACTTAATGATAGAATTAGCGCATTGATTAAAAATGGAATAGAAAAAAATAATGTAATAAATCACATACATAATACAATAGAAGGTTTGCAAAACGGAGAAATGAAGGAATGTCCTAAGTGTAAGGAGATAAGAGATTATAAAGATTTTAGGGATCCAGATTTGATTACTGGATATGGGAGATTTTGTTGCCATTGTAAAGGGTACACTTTAGTAGATAAGCCTGCTCGTGATAATATCAAAGATGACAGAGAGGTATTTGGTGAAAAAACTTGTCCGAAATGCGGTTCAAAAATGATTTTGCGAAAAGGTAGGTATGGCAAGTTCTATGGTTGTTCAAAATTTCCTTATTGTAGAGGTGTAAGAAAGGTTTAAAATTAAATAACCTAAAAATGCAACACATTACAAAAACAATTTATCTTGAGTTCCTAACTTGTGCTAAAAATGCCTGGCTAAAACAACATAAACCAGAGTTAGCATCTAAATTTGAGTTGTCCGCTTTTGAAAAAAGCTTGGTCGCTAATGGAAATTTAGTTGAATCATGGGCGAGAAAACTTTTTCCGTCTGGAATTTTGATTGAAGAATTTGGTGAAACGGCGACAACAAAAACACAGCAATATATTAAAGATAAACAGCCCGTTATTTTTCAATCAACTTTTATTTTGGGAAAATTTTTAGCCAGGAATGATGTCTTAGAATATGATAAAGACAATGACTGCTGGAATTTATATGAAATAAAAGGAACTAATACTGTAAAAGAAAATGGTGAAGAGCGAGATCATATTGATGATGCCGCTTTTCAATATGTCATATTGTGTGATTGTGGTATTAAGATTGGGAGCGTCAATATTATACATTTAAATAAAGAGTATATTCGTGGTGATGAAATAAATATTCATGAGCTTTTTGTAATAGAAGATGTAACTGATAAGATATTAGAAAGAGAGGAATCTACTCGAGAAAAAATGAATAAAGCGGAGGAAGCTCTTTTTCAAGAAGATGAAAGAGCTTTAGAATGTACTTGTGTCTATAAAGGAAGAAGTAATCATTGTTCTACCTTTCAGTATTCTCATCCAGAAGTCCCGGAATACTCAATTCATGATCTCTCTCGTATAGGATTGAGTAAGAAAAAATTAGCCGAATTGGTAAATTCTGGAATTCTTGGTATTAGTGATGTTCCTAATGATTTTAAATTATCTGATACACAGAGAAATCAAATAGATGTTCACAAGAGTCAAATACCAATTATAGATCATGCATCTATAAAAAATGAATTAGAATCGTTAAGCTATCCATTGTATTTTTTAGATTACGAAACTTATCCATCTGCGATACCGCTATTTAAAGGATTCAAGCCATATCAACATATTCCTTTTCAGTTTTCTTTACATGTTTTAAATAGTTCTGATGGAGATTTAGAGCATCACGAATATCTCCATACCGATAATTCTGACCCAACTGAAGGGATAATTTCAGCATTAAAAGAATCTATCGGCCCCGAAGGTAATATTATTGTTTGGTATAAGCCATTTGAGCAAACAAGAAATTCTGAATTAGGATTATTAAGTCCAAAAAACAGAGAATTTCTTGTTGATATAAATAGCAGGATCTACGATCTAATGGATATATTTCATAAACAATTGCATGTCCACCCTAATTTTAGGGGAAGCACGTCAATTAAGAAAGTCTTACCCGTTTTAGTTCCAAAATTAAGTTATAAAGAATTGGAAATTAAAGAAGGCGGCTCGGCCATGGAAGCTTGGTTTGAAAAGATTTTGAATTATAGCTCTGAAGAAGAAAAAAATGAGACTGCAAAGAACCTTCTCAAATATTGCCATATGGATACTTATGCCATGTATGCAATTTGGAAAGAATTAATTAAAATAATAAGTTAATAAATATGAGTAACGTAAATTTCACCAGACAACTGGTAAAAGGAAAAATAGCTGAAACAATTTTTTCTCAAATGTTCAGGGAGTCGGGTAATTTTACAGTTTTGGAATTTGGTTATGAAAAAGTAATTCCCGAAATGATTCAGCAAGGTTTTAATGAAAGTAATCCGATGATTGAAACATTAAGAACAGCACCAGATTTTGCGGTTATTGATAGGGACACCAGGCAAGTAAAATTAATTGAAGTAAAATATCAACGATCTTTAAGCTCTGAATATACCCTTAAATCTGCTAGTAGAATGAGCCAGTCTTGGAATCCGTCCTATTTATTTATTGCTACTTTGGATGGTTTTTATATGGATGAAATTGCTAATATTATTAAGAACAATGGAGAGATAACTAAGTTGAATCACCCAAAGATTAATAGTGATCTTCAAAATGATTATTTACAGATATTAAAGAGATTTGAGCAGGATAATTAATTTTTTTAAAAAATAATTTAGAATATAATTTTATGCCGGGCTTATTAAAAAGAATTCTCCACTTTAAAATCTGTAAAGCAGAAATTAATTATAAAAAATTAAATCCTAGAAATTGGAAAAGACCATCATTTAAAAAGATGTTAAAGGGATTAGCTTTTTTAATAATTTTTCTCGGTGCTTTTATAATTGTTAAGGATGAAATAAGTTATCAATTTGATTTAGGTTATTATAGCGAGGATTATGCTGATGAGGATTATTCAGATGATGAATCTGACGATAGCCTGTGTAATGTCCAAGGTATTGAGTTAAGGGGTGATTTAGTTACTTATATTCCTGATAGCAATATTTCTGAAGATGGTACTCAATTAAATGATGAAACTGCGTCTGATTATATTTTAGCCACGATTGAGGAGGCAGGGGCCAATGAAGATATAAAGGCCATAATTTTAGAAATTGACTCTTATGGTGGTTCCGCTGTAGCGGCTGAGGAGATTGCCAACGCTTTAAAGAGGGCTAAAAAGCCAACCGTTGTTTTTGTGCGCAGCGCCGCCACTTCAGCGGCTTATTGGGCAGCTAGTGGCGCCGATGTTATATTTGCCTCATCTTTATCGGATATAGGCAGTCTGGGTGTTACTATGTCTTATCTAGATAACACTCAAAAGAACGCTAAAGATGGTTTAACTTATAACTCATTAAGTGTGGGTAAATTTAAGGATTATGGTGATCCCGATAAGCCTTTAACTGCAGAGGAAAGAAAATTAATAATGAGGGATTTGGAAATAAATCATAATATCTTTATTAAGGCTATTTCCGAAAATCGCAATTTACCGATTGATAAAGTTAAGTTATTAGCTGACGGATCATCTATGCCAGGAGAGATGGCTCTAGAAAATGGCTTAATAGATAAAATTGGCGGTTATTATGATGCCCAGATATATTTAAATGAATTAATTGGAGAAAAGACTGAAATCTGTTGGTAGTTAATATTAAGTTAACAGCAGATTAATATTTATAAATTCTAAAATTAATCATAAAGATTCTATAATTTTGAATAATTATTCAACAGTAATTAATAAATTTAACTAAAAATATGATATTCTCAATTTATACTGACAAAATAAGAAGGGCAATTAAATTTGCTAGTAAAACCCACAATCAGTATCAGCAACAAACTAGAAAGGGTAAGGTTATTCCTTATATAACCCATCCCTTAACTGTTGGAATAATATTATCTTTAGCTAAGGCGCCAGAAGATGTTATTGTTGCCGGAATACTTCATGACACGATAGAAGATAGTCCAAAAGATAAAAAAACGACACCAGAGATGATTACTGAAAGATTTGGAGAAGATGTTACAAAGTTAGTTTTAAGTGTCACTGAACAAAACAGATCATTGTCATGGGAAGAAAGAAAAAAAGACGCGTTAGCGCATATAAAAAAATTTTCTAATGATTCTTTATTGGTTAAATCAGCTGATGTTTTGGCCAATTACTCAGAATTAGTTGATGATTATAATAGATATGGCGATGAAACTTTTAGTAGGTTTAATGCCTCTAAAGAAGAAATAATAATTCACCAATTAAAAGTTATTTCAGCTATAGTAACTAGATGGGCAGATAATCCCTTGTATCGAGATTTAGTTTTTTTAGCTGACAAGTTAAGAACGTTAGGCTTGAATGAATTTATGGAAAAATATCCAGCAGAAATAATTGACATTGGAGATTTTAAGCGTGATATGAAAATTAAATGTCCTATATGTGATTGGGAAGGAACCCCTGAATCTAGTGATAATATTAATACAGATAGCAGCGTCGCCTTAGATGTTAGATGCCCTATTTGTGATAAAATGATTTTAGTAGCCGAATATGAAATTGTTAAAAGTGATTCAAAATAAAACATTTATAAAAATATCTTATGTGTCGTTAAGAATAATAGCAAAACAGTCTTATTAAATCATTCTAAAATTAATGGTGATTTACAAGATTATTATTTACAGATATTAAAGAGATTTGAACAGGATAATTAGAAGCAAATAATTTATGAAAAAAGCGGACTTATTTGTAGAACTACTTAAAGATATTGTGGATTTTGTAGATAGCTACAAATTTAGAAGAGATAA
>Ga0116172_10005303_pt1 | contig 10285 bp, 8 predicted proteins | sample AD_UKC083_MetaG_FD_89799 | JGI IMG/M metagenome (GOLD analysis project Ga0116172, IMG submission 89799) | Active sludge microbial communities of municipal wastewater-treating anaerobic digesters from USA - AD_UKC083_MetaG | ecosystem: Engineered > Bioreactor > Anaerobic > Digestate | place: USA...
GTTCTCTTGTTATTTTTTACTGAATAATTTTGGATACATAAAGAAGACCCATCATATGGGTCTTCCAAGATTGCAATTAAGGCGGGTACTAAGTTGTGTTACCTTGCGGTAAATTAAAAACCACTATTCTCATCTGCAAACAAATTCAATTAATCTACCATCTAGGTTCTTAGCATAATCTTGAATGCCATAATAACCATCAGTTGAATTCACTTGGATTGCGACAACCGCATTGCATCTCACAAAAAGTATTACATACATAGACAAATCTGGAATGCTCATCAAAAGTCCATATGCCTGCTCTCCAAAATCATAATTGGTTTCAGAAGTCTGGTTTAGTAACGCCATTGGGGGGGATTCAAAAACAATATCTTCAAACACCTCTTGTGCAACATCTGCTGTCTCATATAGATTTATGGACACTTCTCCGCCAAACTCACCTTTTAGTTCCAAATTCTGAGTAATGCTATTTATTGGTTGTACTACGCTTTTTTCAAGAATCGGATGAGTTTCATCAGTGATCTCAGCTCGTGTATAACCTGCAGGCATTTTGTCCTGAACAAAAATGATGTCCGAGAGTTTCAATTCCTGAAGAGGTATTTTTGTCGGCGTCGGTTCAGGTGTCGGGCTTGGTATAGTTGTCGGGGTGGGCTGGGCTGTTTGGGTTTGTTCAATAGCTATTTGGATAGCTCTTTCTGATTGCCCACATCCTGAAAGCAACATACCGCCAATAATCAATATTAATAATGCTTTTTGTTTTCTCATAATTCTGTCCTCCAGTGAGTTCTCATTTAATCGATTACGCCTTGAATTTGTGCTTAGGGTGCCAATGGGGCGTTTTGCAGTTTTTCAAAAACGATTCGTGCGAATGCTTCAGTAATATCTAAATCAGGCTTTCCTGTATACAATATTCTAACAACAACATTTCTATAAGAAAATTCGATTCCAGTTAAAACACCCCCTCGGTATATTACATTCTTATCCCCTAAATCAAGTACTTTATCAAAATATGCCAGATTAATTCCCTGTTCGGCATAGTTGTACCTTTCCACAGCTATTTTCGCGGCATCTACAGTCTTGAAAGATGTGATTCTGCAACTTAAGGCGTTGCTTTCGCTTATTACCTTTCCGTTTGCATCCTTTTCACTTTTCATAAACTGTCTGTCCCAAGAGGTTATTCTACCCAAGTTGTAGATTAACGCATCGTCGAACTCATCATAATCATCGGATTCAATCAAATCCTCATTAGTAGTCTCATATTCCGATTCATAAAAATCGAAAGTAGTGTAATGAAAATTGTATCCTTCATTAGCTATATCTTCTTCAGTCAGCATATAATCACGCAGGTCACCATCAATGACCCATGAATCAGGTACTAATGTAGGCTCAACAACTTGTGTTGGCGCGTTTGTCGGCAGTGCATCAGGTGGCATTTCTGCCTGAGCCATTTGAGTCTTTTCAATAGCTTCTTGGATTTTTGCTTCCGACGGTCCACATCCTGACAGTAATACGACACAAATAATCAATACCAAAATTGCTGTGTATTTCTTCATCTTTTTGTCTGCTCCTGTGTTTGGTAGTTTCTCATCGTATACCCCACTTTAATGAATGACTTATCAGATTATAAACCATATCCTGACCGCATTTAGTGTCCATTCGCGAATGAATGTGCCATTTTGGCCTATCGTATTGCTGATTGGATTTTTTCGAACAATAGACGTGCAAAATCCTCAGCTATGTTTATTAATTGAGCATCTCTTTGTGAATCTGAGATAATAATCTCTGCCTTTACATTCTTATGTAGAAATTCCACATTGTAGTAATTAATATCTTCAGTCGACCAACTATATGAAATGCATATATCGCCAACCTCAAACGTTTTTTTGATATCTTCCCCGATAAGTTCTATAGTTCCCTTGGAATTGTTCCATGCTTTTTTTGCTCCTTCATTGTTCTCGTAAATGATGAGCCTAATTATCGCTTCTTCTCTTGAATTTGAGTTGTTTGATAGAAATTGGAAAAACTCTGTCACCCTGCCAAATTCAGTGATTTCGGCTTGGCGTTCTGCATCATAATCTGAAGAAGACATCCACATGTCATTTGTATATTCCACCCAGCCGATATCTGATCGCCAGTTTTTGTACCCAGTTCCGCTGATATCACCGCTCGTGGGCAGAAATTCCTCTACAGAATTATCATAAACCCTCGTATCTGGAGTATTTGTGATTGCTAAGGTTGATTGACTATCAGTTGAGATTGTTAGGGCAGATTTCGTAATTTTTTCAAACATAATACGAGCAAAGGCTTCACCTACTTTCAAATCCTGAGTTCCTATTACCCAAACTTTTCCCCCGAACCTGTTCACAGAAAACTCGATATACAGATTATCCACTAGGTCCTCATACATCACGCTCGTATCACCAATGTCCAAATGACTCTGTATATACTTATGAAATGCAAACTGCTCAAGCTCATCGACTTCAGCCGGATTGTATTGCTCGACCGCCAATTTTGCGTTCTCTTGATTACTATATGATGTAATTTCGCAGATTACAGATAATTCATCTGTATTGTTATCAATGAACCCTCGGGACCACCCGGTCTCTCTTCCCAAATCAAATATCAGAGCGTCATCAGTCTCATCATAGTATTCCGATTTCATCATTTCTTCATTGGTTGTTTCACTGGTGTCACCCTTTTTAGTTAAACTAAACTGTAAGCCAGCAGCTATCAGATCTTCGTTCGTAGGAAGGAAATCTCTGAGGTCACCATAACCACTATCTTTTTGTGTAGATTGACCGCAGGCAGAAAGAACCATAATGCCAATAATCAATACCAAGATTGGTGTGTGTTTTCTCATAATTCTGTGTTCCTGTGTTTGGTAGTTTCTCTTCATTTACCCTCTTGAAAGTTGAATGCCTAGGAAAAAATTATAATTCATATTCTTTTTCGTGAAGAACGACGTTTGATAGCAAAATTGTTGTTATAATTTCTCTCTTCTCACAATAGGAGGTCATGTAATGAAGAAACATTTCTCATCCCACCTTGTGTTACTGACACTGATCTTCCTAGTCGGTTGCTCCCCTTCATCAGAAGCTATTCAAAAGGCTATCGAACAGACTCAAACCGCTCTCCCAACGAATACTTCGGTTTCAACAGAAGACGAAATGCAAATTGAAGAACAGGAACAATTGTATTTTCAAACCATGACACCCCTATTTCAGAAATTCGTTATCGATTTCGAAATAGCCAATACCAAAACGCAAGAGATAGGACAGGATATATATATTGTTCTAAATGATAAAAATTACAAGGATGGTTACTATTCTTCCATTGATTTGGTATATTCCGATTTGGAAGAATTGTCCTTAGTTCCTGCTCCCTCTTCATTAACAACCCTGCAGACGTCACTACAAAATGCCAAGACCGAGTGGGATTTGTTTAGAAGTAATATGAAAAAAGGATTAGATGATTTAGAAGCCAGTTATATTGATATCGCAACCGGACATTTAATCTCGTTCAATGGTTATATGAAATTGATAAATAGCAATTTTGAAACAGTCATTCTTCAGCCGACCCCTGAAAATAACAACACATCATCAGAGCAAATCCTTGGTACTTGGTACGACACTTGGGCATTCAAACGAACGGTCACTATCACAAAAGATGGGGATAATTACTATATGAAAGAGGTGTATTCAGACGGCTCTAGCCAGACAATTACCTTAGGAGTAAAAATTGTCGGGGGTGAAACTCGTCTGTTCGACATCGTGAATGCTTATGGTGATTATATGGTTATCAAGAGTGATGGCAGTTTGGCTTTCTATGACAATCAGGGTTTTATCTACGAAATAAAACCATAAACTCCCCTCAGAATCTACCCCCTTTGTCTGCCGGAATTGCTTTACCGGCTCTGCCGGCTTGTTGCATGAGGTAGCCCGAGAGAACTCAAAAAGATATTCCGCAGATTCTTCAAAAACTCCATTCCATTTCGCATTTGAAGAAACTGCTCCATGTTATTTCGCCTTCGGCGACTGTGACGCTCGCCCAGCAAGCCTAAAACACAGCTTTAGGCTTGTTGACCTCGCTATGAATTCGCAGCTTCTTCAGAAAATTTTCACTTCGTTCATGATTATCTGAAGAAACTGCTCACTAAGACACCGCCTAACGGCGGTAATGTTACGCTCACCCAGCATGCCAAAAACATAGCTTTTGGCTTGCTGACTTCGCTATGAAGTCGGAACTTCTTCTTATAATTTTCCCTTCGGTTTATTATTATAAAAAGAAATTCCTCCCTAAGACACAAAGCGACGCTCGCCCGACAGCTAAAACCATAGCTTTTAGCTGCCTAACTTGCTTCACGGCATTCGCAGCTTGCTTCTAAAAATTTTCCCTTCGGTGCATGATTTTTAGAAACAAACTTCTCACTAAAAATGGAAACTCAGGGTGCTCCATGAGCTGTCGCTTTTACGCATCCTGAAAAAGAATAAAACCACCCACCGCCGTCCAAAACACCGCTTAAATGCTTGTTGGCAGGAAAAATCTGCCAAACAATGCATTAGCTAAAACTTGTTTAAGCCGCCCCCCTTTGAGCCGCACGGCAAAATTTCCCCTGTCATCTGCCTTTTTTAGCTGGCATCTGCGCTTGCCCTTGCACGAACCCACACTATTTACTTTTGGCGCCAAGAAGAAGTGGGTTCTGTCGCAAGGTGCTCGCTTGAGACGGGCGCAAAAGTCAGCTGTTGAGCGGTATAAGTTCGCGAGCTCTTTCAAAGAGGGGCTCCCCATCCACAAACCCCTTTGGGGTTTCCCTCTCGTTGGTCGGTTGCTCTTAAACAAGTTTTGTTTTGTCCTTCCCCCACCCCCCACCCTTAAAGATTTCTGAATGTTTTATGGGAGATTCAGTGTAGCAAAATGCAGTTGGTTGGAGTTGTCTTTACAATAAAACACGTCGTTTAAGAATATTTCAATTAGATTATCCATTAATTCAAGGTTCTTACACTTACTACCATATGGACTACTACTACCACTACAACAACCATGACTACTAATGGCAGGTTGTTAGCTTAGAATTTAATAAACAACCCTCAGAAAAGAACCGAACTGGGGGCTGTTTATTAATTGTAGATTGAGGTGTCTTATCTTATGTGTTACTTTCTCGATTAGTACTGATATGAGTGGTAGTCATAGTGGTCATTGTGGTGTCTGTGGTAGGGGTTGTATCTACCTTTTCAAGAATCTTATAATAGATTTTCCCATCTGACTCGTCTCTATCGATAAGTCCCAAAGAATACATTAGATTTAAAGCCCTGTTTGTGTTGCTTTTATCCTTGCCTAAATGATTAGCAACCGTCACACTTTGAGCTTTTCCCAAAAATTCAAGAGCTTCAATAATGCGTTTTCTTTCAGGTGTAATATTTACATCATCAGTTTCTCCAACCAATAACCATCGGCACTTTTCTTTATCCCATGACAGAGATAAATGGATTTCCTCTATTTCTCTACCACGACCTTTTAAAACTGTGCCAGCTTTTCCATTCTCCCTGTATAGCCCAAGAATTTGATCGGCGACTGCAACTTTTACGGTCGAATTCATTATGTCATTAATTGGATCGCTAGGTAATCCCTTAGGTTTCGAGGTATGGTCCAAAAAAACTAAAGCCACGTTCTTTTCAGAACATAGTTTTTGTAGCTTATTCATCAATTCAGAAATTTTTGGCTGGTCATTCTGGTCCAAACCAGAGAATGCCCTTGTAAATGTGTCAATAACAATCAATTTATAGTTGCCTTGTGTTATTTCATCTAAAAGTTCAAGGTATCCTTCTCCCTGTAAGGGTTTAAGTTCTCGGACGAATGTTATATCTGCTTCCTCAGTTATCCCCTGCTTTAGAGATCGATTCTGGAGCCTTTTAGCATTATCCTCAAGTGCGTAATAGAGGCACTTTCCATGATCAACTTTCTCCCCTAGGAAAGAACCTCCCGTACTTACAGCATGAACCATCTGCAATGCTAACCAAGACTTGCCTACTTTTGGTCTTCCACCAATGAGCGTTAGTCCTTCCGGGATTAAATTTGGAATTGCCCATTTGGTTTCAGGAATATTCGCCATTATCAATTCTGCAGCACTGAATTTTCTCTTATCCCAAGTTCTAGAGGACGTTGCTGAATTACTTCCCTCATTGGTGCTGAATCCATTCACAGATGGTTTTGGTTTATGTGGTGTTTCATCAGCATAATCGCAGTAATATTCTGGTTCAACTTGTGTAGTGTCATAGTATTCTTCATTTTCTGGGTGGAGAGGTTCAAAATCTGGTATCGGTAATTTGAAATGAGAATAAAAGAGATTATCCTGATATTCTTTATAGCCGTTTTTTATTATCTTAACTACTTCGGATTCAGTAAGTGGGGGGCGAAAACAAACCTCGTTATACAATAATGCAAATTGAGTGGCATCGTATAGTGGTATCTCATATCGGGTGCAATGTCCCACATAACTTATTAATTCAGTGTTTCTTGTGCCTTGTCGCACCTCATTTTTGTATTTATAGCCGGTATGTTCTTCCCTGATAAGATTATCGCTTTCTTTTGTTTGTTGTTCGAGTAGTTCCTTCGGGAACGGGACAATAGGAATATCCATCACAAGTTGGTAAGTATTTCCGGATTCGTGGATAGAGGGGGGTGCTATTACATATCCCCCTGTAGATTTGAAATCTATCCCATCATCGAGTTTTGCTGGGAGTTTCAAAGCACCTGAATAATAAAGGTGATATCCACCACCACCGGTTTTTACCCGTCTGGTTTTTGGTACTTTATACTCTTTACCTGAGGCGGAAATGAGAACATAACATTTGTCCTCTTCTCTGAAATTCCCCCCATTCTTAGGGTCGATATCAATTACTGCCAAATCGGATTTCTCGCAAGCAATTCCCAGATTTGCTTTAGGTACTTTCTCTAGTCAGATGTCAATTTGATCTTTGTTGTTTGTAGCGTCTTTGAAGCCATTTCGCATGAGGGAATGGGGTTCTTTGTTTCCGGGCTTGCAGATTAATATCCACCAACCCTTATCTATGTATTCATGAGCGAATCGTATTACTTTTTCTTCATACTTTTCGCTTAATCCTTCGGTAACAATATTGTTTATTTCCATTATTCTTAATACTCCTCACATATATTTTTATTATTTTTGTGTTCATTTTATTTTGCTCCTTTGTTTACCTAACTATTAATATTGTCTTCCTGTTATTTTTTATTACCTGTAATTATTGACCATAAACATCCTTTCTTTCTTTCCGCACCTTCAATGCGGGACCAAATTTGCTAGATCTCATTTTCTTGAAATTCACTAAGGAAATCTATCTCATCCTGTTGGTTTCATTGCCTGTACCCAACAGTTTTTGTTACCTTTTTTAATCAGGTTACCAATTCTCTACTCTTCACGACCTCCTTTCTCTACAACGTGTAGTTAATTGGATGGGAGATGTGTTCTTCCACCCATCATTCTTTTTGTTATCATTTTGCCGTTCCATATGTCAGAGTTGAATATCTTCTTGTTGATTATCCAGCCCTGTGCAAGGAGATCAAGAATCACAATCTTTGTTATCTCGTGCTGACAACGCATCCGCTCGAGTTTTGTGCAATTTTGTACACCAAACATTGAGTATTCCTCGTGTTGAAACTCCATTTCGGCTAACATTTCCTCAGCCTTTGCTTCATACTCCTTTCGGAGTTCCTCTCTTAATAGAGGCATTATTTCTGTGTTGATAATCTTATTTAATTCCTCTGCTTTTATTCCAAGATCACGTTCAATTTTTCTTTTTATCTCATTTAAATCCTGCATGTGTCTCCTATTAAATACTTTGACTGATAAGCTAACTGATTGTCAACACGCAAAACTTTCTGCGTGTTTGTACGTTCAACGTACAATTTCGATTACCAATTTCCAGTTGTTTTCTTTATTTTCAATACTTGCCTCCTTATAACTAAGTTACTTTTTAAAATAAATCGCCTTCTTAACGCGATATGAGCAGATTTCTCTGCCCATATTTATTAAATTGTTACTCCCGAAAGTTCTCTAATTCCTAATAATTATCTTCGTTTATCAATTTCTCTTACTCTCTTAATGCGTGTAGTATAACACACTTTTGTTGTTTTGTCAAGGGAAGAACCGACTTTATTACCACCAATTTATCCTAGCGCAAGAGGAAACCTTATACAACTGAATTAAATTGTTTCCATATGTGTGTGTGATTCGACTATCTAATCCCCCCTAAAGTTAGTTTTATCCCTTTAAGGTGTAAATTCCCCCCTAAATCACGCCAATAAATGGCTTGTTTTATCTCATAAAATCCCCGTTTTGTTATCAATATCCAGCAACCCTCCGTATATCTACTGCGTTTGGTTCTTTACGGGTGTCTTTTGCGGTATCGTTGCCAACTGTAATTGGTATCGCAAAAAATCAGGTCTTCTTTATGATAGAGTTGCACGATACCTGATATATTTTCAATTTCCTTAAGGGAACCCCCATAACGGGGAATAAAGTATTGTTAAGTTTGATAATGACTTTAGGACTCTTTAGGGTTGTAGAGCTTTTCGATACATAGAACAAATATAATGATAGAATAAATAAATCGGGCTGATAAATGCGCTAACATCTATCAGCCCTGACCAAACCACCGAATCCGCGGTGGATGGCTTCTCTATAAAAGCTATTCCATTGTCTTTCGGTGTAAACCGATTTTTCTTTTAAGGAGAAACAATGGAAAAGCACACGATGTTACAAGTCTCTAGTAATCAAGAAAAAATGAAAACTAGGAAACAGAAACCGCTTACAGAACATTCTGGGTTATGTAAGCGGTCTGTAGTCGGGGCGAAAGGATTTGAACCTTCGACCTCTTGCACCCCATGCAAGCACGCTAGCCGGACTGCGCCACGCCCCGTAGAAAAAGCATTATACATGCACCCCTGCCTTTTCGCAAGGGTTTTCACTTTTCAATACGATCACCGGCGATCTGCACCGAGATGAGCAGCGCTGCAACAATTTCAAGGCACAAGGTACCGCTGCAATTCGTTCTTCACAAGGTCGAGCGTCGCGAAGGACCGCTCTCCAATATTCCTCCCCCCCAATGCGCCCGGATTGATCACACGAGTCGAGCCAATCCGCTCATCCCAATAGCGATGGGTATGCCCATGCAACACAAAATCGTAATCCCCGCTATCAATGCGTTTATCCAATTCTGTTTTGTGGTCGCCATGGATCATGAATATACGCTTTCCAGCCAGGCTCAGATCGAGCATTTCATCGCACACAAAACGATCCGAAATTCGGCCAGCTCTCGAAGCGATCAACAAAGGATCATCACCATTCCCAAACGACAGGAATAATGAGAAGTCAGAAAACTCTTCCAATATCTCCGCCGAGATCAAATCGCCGGCATGCAGGATTACTTCCACCCCAAGTGCATCGAAGATATCGAGTGCGTAACGCACACCGGGTCGGTTGTTGTGTGTATCGCTCATTAATCCAATCAGCATGTCATTCTCCATTTCTGAGAGGCAATTATAATCTGCCATGTGCCAACTCCCTGTGGTAAACTTTATCTGGTATAGAATGTGCAATCCAAAAGTCTAACAGGAGAACCCGACATGACTTCATCACTTCAACAAGGTATCGACGCTGCAAAATCAGGCATGATGGAGCAAGCCCTGGTGCATCTTAAGGATGCGATCGTTGAGGAGCCCGAGAACGCCAATGTTTGGGTCTGGCTCTCTGCCATCATTGAAGATGAAGAAAAACAGGTCATTTTCCTTAAAAAGCGCTTGAAATTGACCCCGCCAACCGCCCTGCCCAGCGTGGGCTGGCATTCATTGAACGCAAAAAATACATCCCGCCCAAGCCTGGTGAGAAGCTTTCAGATTACACCAAGCCCATCGGCGTATTCAAGACCCCATCCCAGGCAGCCGCAAACGTTGCCGCTTCCGCCTACGCGGACCGACCTGCACCTCAAATCCCACATGTCGGAGTCAGTCCCCAACCTGTTTCCGCCCCCCAAAATGCCCCCGCGCCAGTCAGACGCAGCGCATGGCTGGACATCATGTTATACGGTCTCACCCTGACGGTTTTCATCATCATCGGCATTCTGATTGGCACCACCCTGCTGAACGTGGAGATTCCCTTCCTAACCCGCCCAACGCCAATCCTCTCAACGCAACCTCCCTCCAATGGCGTCTTTGCCCTCAATGAAGGCCTGTACGCAGAGATGGGACTTTTCTACAATATCCCGGAAAC
>Ga0116172_10005305_pt1 | contig 10283 bp, 8 predicted proteins | sample AD_UKC083_MetaG_FD_89799 | JGI IMG/M metagenome (GOLD analysis project Ga0116172, IMG submission 89799) | Active sludge microbial communities of municipal wastewater-treating anaerobic digesters from USA - AD_UKC083_MetaG | ecosystem: Engineered > Bioreactor > Anaerobic > Digestate | place: USA...
CGCTGATCCGCCTGTCGAATAGTATGGTTGAGCAGATTGCCATAACAACGTTCCTTTGTCTATACTGATAGCCACAATGGCACCCTTGTTATCTGGCGCCAGGATCATGTCCTCAAAAATAATCGGGTCGCAGTTTAATGGTTCACCCACCAGGGGGAAACGCCACAGAATCGCCATATCTTCAAGGCGAATTGAATATACGCCTTTAACGGTTTGAACGAACACAGCGCCATTCTGTGAAATTGGGCTCGAGATAATCCGTTCGCCGAAATTGATTACCGGAAGGTCTTTATACCAACGGTTCTGAAATGCTAATGAATTCCAGGCAAAAAACGCCAGAATAGCACAAACAAGAACTGCGCCGATGATTTTTACTGGACGGTATTTCACAATTGCCTCTTGTACTGTGTGAAATTATTTGCTCGAGAAACGATTTATCCTTCTCTATAAAGGGCTTTTTTCAACGCCACTATCTGAGCCTGTCGGAAATCCCTGACAGCCTGCATTTCTGGGGCAAATAGATCAAAGCCGTGGAAAGCCCCGGGGACGGACACCAGCTCGCAGGGCACGCCGGCCTCACTGAGCCGCCGGGCATAGGCGGCCGCCTCATCGTAGAATAGATCATTGGTGCCGACGCCAATCCAGGTTGGCGGCAGCCCGGCAAGATTGGCCCGCCGCGCGGGCACAGAACCAATCGGTGCGGTCTCTGCCCCGCACGGCTGACCGAGATACGCTTCCCACCCGAACTGGTTGCTGGTATTGTTCCAAACGATGTGCGCTTTTGGTTCGATATCCTTCCGGGCGCCGGTGCGGTCATCCAGCATGGGGTAAATCAAAAGTTGGAGAACTGGGTGGATTTCACCGCGATCATGAGCCACTTGAGCTAAGGCCGCCGCCAGTCCGCCACCAGCACTGCTCCCACCGATGGCAATCCGCTCCGGGTCAATGCCAGGTATCTCTGCCTGATCGGTCATCCATTGCAGCGCGGCGTAGCAATCTTCAAGCGGGACCGGAAAGGGATAATCAGGGGCAAGCCGATAATCCACCGAAACAACAACCAGCCCAACCTCCCGAACAAACGGCAGGACATAAATATCATCTTGCTCAGGCACACCCATGACATACCCACCGCCATGCATCCACAGCAGCGCCGGCGCTTTGGTTAGTGGTGCCCTGGGTTGATAAACCCGTAACCGGATTTGAGCCCCATCTTGACCGGCAATGAAAATATCCCTGATCTGAATATCAGACAAGTTCAAAGGAGACTTCATTAGCAGCCTGGTAAAGATTTCCAAAGCCCACCGGGGAGTCCTGGTCATCCATCGCATAATACGCCGCGAAAACCGAACGCTCCTTGCATTCATCGAGAACTTTGGCATTCTTCTGGCAATTTGCCGCATCTCAGGGGACATTGCTGCGCTTGGTGTTTTCATCTCCATTATTCTCCCAGATCAAGATCGTGTGCCAGCTGCGCTCCTTTGGGGGTTATCCGAAAAAGGCAAACATCCCCAAAACTCGGTAACGCTTTCAGCGCCTCCATTCCACGTTCAATATATGCAATCGTATCATCTGGAGTCAGACCTAATGGCGTATAAACGCCATGTTGTAAATCCACCAGATTCACAATGGCTTTATTCTAGACTCGCTGGTGAGATTTGTCAAACGCCAAGCGCCATGAACTGCCAACCTTGTATTCGCCCTGCTGTTCGTGATAAGATACCCTTCACCGTTAAGGAAAACATACAATGAAAAAATATATCACCCTCCTCTTGTTAGTCTTTGTTTTGACCCTGTCCGCTTGCACACCCACGCCCGCTCCGGTCAATGAATCCATCACGATTGTTGATGCTCAAGGCCGCACCGTCACCCTGCCCGCCGCTCCCCAGCGCATTGTTATTGCCGGGCGCGCCAGTGCCTTGCTCGCCGATGCTGTCTATCTGTTCCCCGAGGCCGAAGACCGGGTGGTGGCTTTCTCCACTACCAGCCAGGGTACCGGGGATTTTATCGCAGTTATGGACCCAAACTTTGCCGATAAAGCCGCTTTTGGCACAGACGTGGGCCCGGAGCAGGTGGTTGCTTTCACCCCCGATCTGGTGATCATGAAAAGCTACATGGCCGAAAAACTGGGCACCCCACTGGAAGCCCTGGGCATTCCGGTCATCTATCTGGATTTGGAAACCCCCGAACAGTACACGCGTGACTTGAACATTCTCGGCCAGGTCTTTCAAAATGAAGCCCGCGCAGTTGAATTAACCACTTATTATGCCGATGTCGTTCAGCGCGTCAATACCGGACTCGCCCAGAGCCAACCCCGCCCCCGGGTCTTGCTGATCTACTATACCAACCGCGATGGCGAAGTTGCCTTCAACGTGCCGCCAGTTGGCTGGCTGCAGACCACCCTGGTTCAACTCGCAGGCGGCGAACCCATCTGGCAGGATATTGAACTGGGCTCTGGCTGGACAAAAATTTCCCTGGAACAAATTGCCGCCTGGGATGCCGATCAAATCTATCTGGTTGCCTATACCGTCAACGCGGCCGATGTTGTCTCGCAGCTTGAACAAGATCCTGCCTGGCAGGAACTGCGCGCAGTCAAAGCGGGCCAGCTCCACCCCTTCCCGGTGGACTACCTGAGCTGGGACCAACCCGATCCGCGCTGGGCGTTGGGGTTGCTCTGGCTGGCCGACACAATTCAGCCGGGCGTACTGCCTGTCGATATGCTGGCAGAAACCCAGACGTTTTACCAAAAACTTTACGGCCTGGATCAAGCCGCTTTTGATCAATTGATTGCCCCGGTCCTGCCGAAAAATCTGGAGCCATAATCATTATGCCCCCCCTGGCGCGCACTCCCCGGGCAGCCCGCCGCGCCTTGACACTGTTGGGGGTGTTGTTGCTGTCTCTGCTCGCGCTCTCGCTGGTGCTGGGGCGTTATCCTAATCTGGGAATAATGCCCCCCGCGCGGTTGTTGGATGATCCTCTGGCGCAGCAATTGGTCTGGAACTTGCGCCTGCCGCGCTTGCTTGCTGCCATATTGATTGGCATGAGCCTGGCTGCGGCGGGGGTGGTGTTTCAGATGGTCTTTTCCAACCCACTTGTTGAACCGGGGTTTCTTGGGGTTTCGCAGGCGGCTGCCTTTGGGGCTGCGCTGGCCATCATCGCCCTGGGCAGCGCAGCCTGGCTGGTGCAGGGTGGGGCTGTGTTTTTTGGTCTGCTGGGGTTGGGCGCATCCTACCTGCTTGCCCGGCGCGTCCGTTACGGCGGGTGGGTCTTGCGCCTGGTGCTGAGCGGCATCGCTGTTTCGGCGCTGTTTTCAGCCGGCGTAGGCATGATCAAATATCTGGCTGATCCACTGCGTCAATTACCCGAAATCACCTTCTGGCTCCTGGGTGGTTTATATGGCATTACCTGGCCGCGGCTTCTGGCAGCCCTACCTCTGATGCTTGGCGGGCTGGTGGTAATGCTCTTTCTGCGCTGGCGTCTCAACCTGCTGACGCTGGACGAAGATGCCGCCGCCGCTCTGGGCGCTTCTGGCAGCTCAGAGCGCTTGGCGGTTCTGCTTGCCGCGGTAGCCGCCACCGCCGCGTCCATTTCCATTGGCGGGCTCATTGGTTGGGCCGGGTTGATTACACCGCATCTCGCCCGCCGGCTGTTTGGGGCAGATGCCCGCTATGCGCTCCCGGGCGCCTTGTTGATTGGCGCCATTTACCTGGTCATTTGTGATAATCTGGCCCGCCTGCTGCTGATCGGCGAAATTCCCCTGGGCATCTTAACCTCCCTTCTTGGCGCCGTGGCATTTCTTACCTTGCTCACCCGCCCCCTGTTACAACCCCAATCCTGATGAACCCTGTCCTGGCTTTTGACTCGGTAACGTATTCCTACCCTCAGGCCGACCATCCCGCCCTGGATAACCTCTCGCTCACGCTGATTCCTGGTGAGACGACCGCCATCCTGGGGCCCAATGGCGCTGGCAAAACCACCCTATTGCGTCTCACTTATGGCCGGCTGCATCCCACCTCGGGTCAAATCATCTTGCAGGGCGCGCCGCTGGCCCAGTACACCCATCGGCAGATCGGCCAGCGCGTAGGGCTGGTGCCGCAGCGCGAGTACAACCCTTTCGAATATTCACTGCTGGAATATGCCTTGCTCGGCCGTGCGCCGCACTTGCATCCATTGGAACTCCCCGGCGCAACGGACTGCCAGATTGCACAAACCGCCCTGGAGCGCGTGGGCCTGGCTGACCGCGCCCACCAGTCCATCCATACACTCAGCGGCGGTGAACATCAATTATTGCTAATTGCCCGCGCGCTGGCCCAGCAGCCCGCCTTGCTGCTTCTCGATGAACCCACCGCCCACCTGGACCTATCGAACAAACGGCTGTTGGTCCGCCAGCTCCGCAGCCTGGCTACCGAAGGGGTCACAATTTTGTTGACCACTCACGATCCCGATGTGGCGGCGGCATTGGCCGCCCAACTAATCTTAATGCGCTCCGGGCGGGTTCTGCGTGCCGGGCCCCTGGCCGAAGTCTGGAATGACGCCGATCTCAGTGCGGCATATGGCATCCCGCTGCGCACCCACCAATTGGATGGCAAGCGGCTATTGTTATGGGACGATTAATCCTCATTACAGGCGACCGCGGGGCTGGCAAAACCCGTTTCTGCACTTTGGTTGCCCGGCGTATGCAGCAGCGCGGCTTTGATGTTGCCGGAATGCTTTCTCCCGCTCGTTTTGAGGGTACCCTGAAAGTGGGTATTGACGCCCTGGATTTGCGCAGCAATCAAATCCGCCCTTTGGCACAGCTTATCGAAACAAACCCCCAATCTATCACGCAGACAGGCCATTGGGCTTTTGATGATCTCACTCTCGCCTGGGGCGATGGTTGCCTCCGCTCAGCAACCCCCTGTGATTTGTTGATTGTAGATGAATTAGGCCCATTGGAATTTATCCACGCCAAAGGTTGGTTGAGCGGCCTGGTGGCACTCGACTCGTTCTGCTATCGCCTGGCGCTGGCAGTCATCCGCCCCGAACTAATGGAGGCCGCACAGACTCGCTGGCCTGACTGTGGCGTATTTCGCATTGGTGGGTAATGCCTGTCTATAGCCGGTCAATCAGTTCTTCTATTTCTTTCCTGCGCAAAAAAGCCCGCCCTTTTTCATTGGTAAATTTCCGCCCATCGGGCAGAATGGCATCAATGAGTATCGCCTGATCTAGATCGGCAGTGCCAACACTTTGATCATGGCGCGCTGCGCTCTCATCATAATATTGATCTGAGATGCTAAGCCCGGTGCAGAGGTGCAGATTCGCTTTCTTGAAAAAAGCATCCACAAGACAGGCATGGCTTAAGTCCGCCCCCTCAAGATTGGCGCCTTCTAAATGAGCACTGCGCAGATTGCACCCGGTCAACACAACTCGCTGTAAATTGCTATGCCGCAGCCAGGCTTTCGCCAGATTCGCCCCGTGCAGCTTCCCGTCAGCCAGGTGCGCGCCATCCAGCCGCGCCCGAGATAGGTCAGTCCTTTCGAGCAGTGCGCCATTAAGATGCGCCCTGTGTAGCTCAGCCTCCCTGAAATCAGCATTGTGTAAATCAATGGATCGATCCCCGCCCAGCAGGCCCTTTTCATGCAGAAATACCAGAACTTCTCCCTTTCCTTTTCCATCAAGTTCGGGAAGGGTTAATTGAACAGCGTCCTGTAACTTTTCTCGGTTGTGTTCAAGGTCGTGATCTTCCGCCAAAATGGCATTGGTCGCCTCAAAAAAGTGTTTTAGCACGGCCTTTCGGCGCATGGTTAGAAGATGTTCGGTTTCCTGGTGGCTGGCCTTCTCGTTGGCAGCTTTTACGTCTTGTTCTTCCATCCACCCGGCAAACAGGGTAAGCAGCAAGGGGATGATTGCCAGTTCCACCCCATTGATGATTGTATAACCCTGAACAACCTGCCAGGAAACATGAAATGCCTTGAGAATAACCGCCAGCAGTGTCCAGATGAAAATGCCAGCCAGAATGATTGCGCTAATCAGTCGCACCCAACCCCATTGATTTTGTGGCCTACCAGTAATCTTCATCCTATGAACCTTGCTGCTTAATGACCAAACTCTTTGGCCTATTTTACTCCGATTGTTTCCTGGCGTAAATTCTGTTGACAGGTCGTAAGAGATAAGTACACTAATCACATAGATTATTATTCTCCCCCAGCTTCCGTAAATTTCAAAATGATCGAGACTAAAATGGACAATCTTGATTTCATCAAACAACTTCCAATTTTTTGCCAGCTTGATCCTTTAGCCGCCACAGCCATAGCAAACGAAATGCAAGAGCATCCACTGCCTGCCGGTCAGACACTGTTTCGACAGGCCGATCCAGGCGATTCGCTTTTTGTCATCAAATCTGGCCGTTTGAGAATTTACCTGCCTCAGTCCGACAGTCCAGATGTGCCCATGGGTGTGCTCAACCCGGGCGATTGCGCCGGAGAGATGTCTTTGCTTACCGGTCAACCGCACGAATTTACTGTCATAGCTGAAGAAGATGCGCTTCTTTTGAGCTTATCTCGACAGGCTTTTGATAAACTGGGTGCCATTCACCCTGATATGGTTAATGAATTGGCTTGCGCCCTGCTGCCACGTGTTCGGCAGGTTCAGGCGCAGCTTGCCTTGACCCGTGTATTCGGCCCGCTTGACGAAGCAGCCATGCCAGAGCTGCTATCACATCTGGAATGGCGCCGCCTGGACAGCGGACAAGTGCTGTGCCGCCAGGGTGAACCCGGAAATGAAATGTACATCATTGTCCAGGGACGCTTGCGATTTGCTTCTGAAGATCAAGGCCAAATGCGTGACCTGGGCGAAGTAGGGGCGGGAGAGGCAGTCGGCGAGTTCGCCCTACTCACCGAAAAGGGCTCCCCTGAAAGCCGCCGAAGCGCCACAATCTACGCTACTCGCTTGACCGACATTATCGTAATCAGTCGCCAGGTTTTTGAGGACCTGCTTTGCCAGTTTTCTCAGGTCTTGCTCAAATTATCGCGCCGGATTATTCAGCGGGAGCTCAGGGTCTCAAAAACTGTGGCGGCTCCAGTCAGCGCCCAGGTTATTGCTGTGGTAACGCTTCAGCCCGATGGGTTGGGCCGCACATTCGCCAGCCAGCTCGCTGAGACAATGAGCATGCTGGGGCCAACGCTTTATTTAGATTCCGGGCGCTTCGATTCGCTTTATGGCAAACCCGGGGCTTCTCAGACCCCGTTGGATCACCCGACCAGCCTGTTGTTGGATACCTGGCTGGATGAGCGTGAACGGCGCCACCAGTATGCTCTTTATGATGTGGGACCTGCTTTAGATGCAGACAGCCGACTGATCCCCTGGGCGCAGCGCTGTGTTGAAGATGCTGACCTGATCTTGTTGGTAGCCGAAGATAATGCTGGGTCCGAGATCACAACCGTGGAAATGGCCTTGCCGTCAGCCCGCACCCGGGCTCGAGTAGAGTTGGTATTGATGCATCGCCCGGATTGCAAGGTGCCTTCTGGCACAACCAGTTGGCTGGAAAAGCGCCGCCTGGGAGACCTGCCGGTTCGAGACCATCATCATGTCCGCTACGGCAACCCTGCCGACCTTCGCCGTTTATGCCGCCGGATGAGTGGGAACCCCATTGCGCTTACATTGAGCGGTGGCGGTGCGCGTGGCTGGGCTCACATTGGCGTCCTTCAGGCCCTGACTGAAGCGGATATTGAAGTGGACTGGGTGGGTGGAGCCAGCATGGGCGCCATCATAGCTGGCGGCTACGCCCTGGATTGGTCTCCAGAAGTATTGCGCCAACTGGCAGAGAAATTCTCCGATCCCAAAAAGCTGCTCGATTACACCTTCCCATACACTTCAATAACTGCCACCCGTCGCATCACCACCTTGCTGCAATCTTTGTGTGGCGAAGCCATGATCGAAGATGCCTTGCGCCCATATTTTTGTGTCTCTGCCAATCTGACCCGCGGTGAAGAACAATCGCATACCCGTGGCCCAATCTGGCGCGCAATGCGCTCCAGTATGGCTTTTCCGGGCGTTTTTGCACCCATCCTGGATCAAAACGGTTGTGTATTAATTGATGGTGGCGCGGCCAATAACATGCCGGTAGATCGTATGCGTGAATTTTGCCCCACTGGAACGGTGATTGGTATTGATTTGCTGACCAGCAGCCCCGTTAAAGGACAATACAACTTCGGCCCCAGCCTTTCGGGTTGGCAGGCTTTATTCTCAAAATTAAACCCATTTGGCGGCAAGATAAAATCTCCCAACCTTCTCAACATTGTAGATGGGATTGTATATAGCAACAACCGTTATCGTTTAAACGAAACAGGGCATTGCGCCGACCTGATCATCCGCGTCCCGGTTGAAAAATTTGGCCTGCTCGAATTTGATCAATATCTGCAAATCATTGAAGTTGGCTACACAGCCGCCAAAGAACAGCTTAAAAACTTTCGGTTTGAAGTGCCTGTTTACTAATAACCCAAACGCCAACCGCTCCGTACTATTGCCAGGGCAGCTTGAATGTCGGAATCCCCGGCGGATTGAGCCAGGCCAACAGCCCGGTTGTGCGTCGTTTTTCGGGCGTGAACTTATCAAACCCAACCAGAATTAGACTGGCAGCCAGCAGCCCTGTCCCAACCCATTGACTGGGCGTCAGGGTTTCGTGTAGCCAAACGTGAGCAAGGCTCACGGTAATCATCAGCTCTAAAAAGCCCAGCATGGCTGTTTGCAGTCCGCCAACGTGCTTAACCCCCGTAAACAATGTCAGGCGAGCTGCAAACGTTAACACCCCCATGCCCACAATCGGCCACCAGGGTGTAGAGGGGGGCGGCAGTGTTCGGTTAAATATCAGATAGGCAATCACAACTGTTGCCGCCATCGCGTAGAGCGTATAAAGCGTCACTGTTGGAGCTGGTACTTCATACAACACACGTTGATTGATGATCAGGTGCAGCGCATAAAGGATGGCTGATCCCAGCATCATCCCGGCCCCCAGCAGATTTACACCATCGCGCCCGGCTCGAATCAGCAGGTAAATTCCAGGCACAGAGAGCACCATTCGGAAAATAGTCAATCGACTGATCGGCTGCCGATCTACCATCAACCAGAACGCCACAAAAATGGGATAAAACGCGTAAAGCAGTTGGCCCACGCCCGCATCCAGGGTTTGCAGCGAGGTGTAATATAGAATGGACCCCAGACCGTTGACCACTCCTGCCACTGTGCAGCCAATCAACCCCACCGGGAAGATATAAAAGAACTGCCGCCGAAATATCAACATCAAGATTGTCAGCAGCGCCGCCGCAATAGATGTCCTCAATGCCACAACAGCCAGAGGTGCAAAACCAAATAGAATCGCCTGCTTGCCAAAGATCGGCACCGCGCCCAGAAATAGAGCCGAAGCAAGTGCGGCTGATATTCCTGTTTTGCGCTGTTTGCTGTTCATGGCAATTTAGCTTGATTTACCCAAGCAATGCCCTGACCTCATCTTGCAGGTCATCACTCATAAAATCCCCCTTTTGCATTAATGTTTGGATATGTCCTTTGAGGCGCGCCTTCTCGGCAGGAGTCAACTCCTTTGCAGTCACAACAATTACCGGAATCTCAGCGGTATCTGGATCGGCTTCCAGCGCTTGCAACACACCAAATCCATCCACTTCTGGCATCATCAGATCCAGAATAATGAGATTGGGCTGCTCTCGTTTTGCCAGCTCAATTGCTTCACGTCCGTTGGTGGCTTCAAACAGCTCATAATTCCCCTGAGATTGTAGAATCCGGCGGATCAACCGCCGCACATCCGGGTTATCATCCACAATGGCAATTCGTGGGAACCGGTCAATTGCCACCCGGCTCAACGCTGCCAGCAGACCATCTTCCGGGCTGTCTTCCATTGCCTGCGTAGAAAGAACCACATTGCGAGACCAACCCTCGCCGAGAATATTCTTCTCGATCGTCATCGTGTGCCCTGTACAATTTACTACAATCCGATCGCTGGGTTTGATTTGTCCATTGCGGATTAATTTAATCAAACCCGCAAAGGCCACGCCAGCCGCAGGTTCAACCGAAAGCCCTTCCATTTTGGCAATCAGGTGCATCGCTCGGTAAGCATCCTCATCGCTCACACTTTCAAAGGTTCCTCCAGATGCTGCTAGCATGCGCTGTCGGAGCAAGGTATAGGTTCTGCCAGGATCACCCGTGGCCAGGGTGATAATCTGAGTATTTGGTGACTGAACGGGTGTGGCTGTTTCCTGCCCCAATCTCCAGGCGTGCACCATGGGCGCACACCCATC
>Ga0116172_10005312_pt1 | contig 10278 bp, 8 predicted proteins | sample AD_UKC083_MetaG_FD_89799 | JGI IMG/M metagenome (GOLD analysis project Ga0116172, IMG submission 89799) | Active sludge microbial communities of municipal wastewater-treating anaerobic digesters from USA - AD_UKC083_MetaG | ecosystem: Engineered > Bioreactor > Anaerobic > Digestate | place: USA...
CGTTCATTTGTATTTTTCTCTCACCGATAAAGAGTACGAGGAACACAGGTACCAGAGAATGAACTGCAGGGGAGGTAAGGGCCTTGTCTCAGAACAGGACAATGGATAACAAGCCACACTCGGTCTCTGTTGTCGTCCCGGTGTACAACAGCGCATCGACGCTCATGGAGCACGCCTCGCGGACCGTGGAGGTGCTGTCCTCCCTTGCCCACTCCTATGAGATCATCTACGTGAACGACTGCAGCAGGGATGACAGCTGGAACGTCATCAAGCGGCTCACCGGGATCAATCCCAGCATCGTCGGGCTGAACCTGATGCACAACTATGGCCAGCACAACGCCCTGCTCGCCGGGATCCAGCGGGCCCGGTGCGACGTCATCATCACGCTGGACGACGACCTCCAGCACCCGCCCGAGGAAATCCCGCGTTTGCTGGAAAAGCTCGAGGAAGGCTACGACGTGGTGTACGGCAAGCCTGCCGAGAGGCAGCACAAGGGATGGCGCAACATTGGATCCTTTGTCCTCAAGTCGTCATTGAAGGTCATCCTCGGGGCGGAGATGGGGAAGAGCAGCAGCGCCTTCCGCTGTTTCAGGGCCATCCTGAGGCGCGGGTTCGAGAACTTCACCGACGCCCAGCTGTCCATCGATGTCCTGCTGTCCTGGAGCGCGGCAAGGGTCACCTCCATCCCGGTCAGGCACGAGACACGCAAGGACGGCAGGTCGGGCTACACGCTCAGGAAGCTCCTGACCCTGACGTTCAACATGATCACCGGCTACTCGTCTCTCCCCCTGCGCATCGCGAGCACCCTGGGGCTCCTGGCTTCACTGGTGGGTATCGTCATGTTCATACGCATCATCATCATGCGCTTCATCCAGACGAACAACGTCCCCGGGTTCGCGTTCATGGCTGCGGAGATCGCCCTGTTCGCAGGCCTGCAGCTCTTCGCCATCGGCGTGATCGGCGAGTACATCGCGCGGCTCCATTTCAGGACCATGGGCAAGCCGCCCTACGCCATCCGCGAGGAAGCCAGGAGCGCGGAGCTCACCGACCGCTCGGAGGGGGGAAGGGGTGCCCATGACGAAGGCGCTCTTGAAGGCCCCAGGCGTGCGGCAGGCTGAACGGGAACCCAGGGGAGACGAGAACTCATGAGATCGAAAAAACTGATGATCCTGGGCGCTGGAGAGTGCCAGGTGCCCCTGATGCAGCTCTCTCAGCGCATGGGGTTCGAGGTCGTCGCAGTGAGCATAGGCGGCGACTACCCGGGCTTCTCCGTTGCCGACAAGGCGTACGAGATCGATGTCCGGGACAAGGAGGCGATCCTTGCCGCTGCCGGGAGGGAAGGCATCTGCGGCATCGTGACCGATCAGACCGACATCTCGGTCCCGTCGGTGGCGTACGTGGCGGAACGCCTCGGCCTGCCGGGTATCGGCTATGACTGCGCCTGCAGGTTCACGAACAAGTACCTCATGCGGCAGAGCTGCCGGGAATTCGGGGTGCCTGTCCCCGGGTTCTGCAGCGCACGGTCGCTGGAAGAGGCAAGGGCAAAGGCAAAGGGGCTGTCGTTCCCCATCATCATCAAGCCGGTGGACAGCCAGGGCAGCCGGGGCGTGGTCGAGGTCCGGGACCTCGCCGGCCTCGATGCGGTCTTCGACGAGGTGCGGTCCTTCTCCGCAGAGGGCACGGTGATCCTGGAAGAGTTCTTCGAAGGGACCGAGATCGTGGTCCAGGGGTTCATCTCGGGCGGCCGGATGACCAACCTCGTCATGGGTGACCGCGTCTACTTCGACATCCCGGGCGTGTTCATCCCGAAGCAAACCCTGTTCCCCTCGCTCCTGCCCGAGGACCTGAAACGGAAGGTCCTCGAGATCAACACCCTGCTCGTCACGAACATGAAGCCGAGGTTCGGCATCACCCACAGCGAGTACCTGGTGAACACCAGGACGGGCGAGGTCCGACTGGTGGAGACCGCCATCAGGGGCGGCGGCGTGTTCATCTCCTCAGATCTCATCCCCCTGGCGTGCGGCATCGATGTGAACGAGATGGTCGTCAGGCTCGCCACCGGAGATGACGGGGTCGCCCTGGACCCGGCGAAGATGGTCAACCGCGCCTCCGGGTACGTGTGCTTCACCCTGCCCGAGGGCACGGTGCGGAAGGTGGAAGGGGCGGAGCGCCTGAAAACGCTGAAGGGCGTTCACCGGGCCCATCTCGACGACCTGTTCGTGGGCAAAAAGACGGGCAGGCTCTCGGACAAGACCATGAGGATGGGGCCCATCCTCATCACCGGCGCAGACAGGGGAGAGCTGGACACCACCATCAGGGAGATCCGGGAGACCCTCCAGGTCGAGGTGGAAACCCGAAGCGGGATTTACCCCATCGTATGGTGACGTGTCCGGGTACGAAAACCGGCAGGCCCGGCACCGGCACGCCGGTTGCGCATCCGGACGGCGCGCATCGGCACACAGCACGTTCAGTGAAAAGGGGACACATGCATGGATAAGAAGCTTCTGATCTATTCTCTGAACATCCTCAAGAGATACCTGTTCTACACCTGGAGCCAGACCTGGGACAAGGCCAGGGTCGAGGCGTATCAGGACGCCAAGCTGAAGGCCCTGGTGACCCACGCGGCCAGGAACGTGCCGTACTACCGGAACCTGTTCAGGGAGGTCGGCATCGACCCGGCTGCATTCAGGGGAAGGGCCGACATGCACCGCATACCCCTGCTGGACAAGGACACCCTGAGACGGAAGAAGGACGAGTTCAGGGCCGACAACGCGGAGTCCTTCGGCATCAACTGGGATTCCACCAGCGGCTCCACAGGCACGCCGCTTCACTTCATCGTGGACGACGCGGCAAAGGCGAACAAGCTCGCCGGCGTCATCAGGAGCTACCAGTGGGGCGGGTATGTCCCGGGCAAGAGGACCTTCAGCCTGCAAAGCTACAAGTTCCCCGTGGCAGGGACCCTCTTCAAGCACTTCAAATACGTCAATCTCTGGCGGTTCGACTCCAAGCGGCTGAAACGGGAGACCGGGCTCGAGATACTGAACATGATCAACACCATCAAGCCACACATGATCATCGGGTTCCCCTTCTCCATCCTCATGGTCAGCCAGTTCGCCCGGGAGGAGGGCATCCCGCTGCATCCTGTCCGGCACATCGTCACTGCCGGCGAGACGCTCTCCGAGAGCAGGAGAAGGCTCATCGAGCAGGCGTACCGGGGCGAGGTGTTCGACTTCTACTCGAGCCACGAGAGCGTGGTGATCATATCCGAGTGCAGGCAGCACACCAAGCACATCCACGAAGACTTCTCCTTCTGCGAGGTGGTCGACCCCTCCGGTAACCCCGTGCCCGACGGAGAGCCGGGCGAGCTGGTGGGGACGGGGTTCTACAACTACGGCATGCCGCTCATCCGCTACCGCACCTACGACACCATCATCCTCGAACCCGGGAAGAGGTGCTCCTGCGGCAGGCAATTCAGGGCGGTCCGCGAGATCGTTGGCAGGCAGAACGACTACCTCGAGACCCCGGACGGCAGGTTCCTGGGCAACGTGCTGGAGCACTCGGTGGACAATGCACGGGGCGTGATCCTCTCGCAGTGCGTCCAGGACGCGGTGGACCACATCTACATCAACATGATCGTGGACGACTCCTACACAGAGGAGTCCCGCACAAAGTTCGAGGAGGGCCTGCGGCTCCGCCTGGGCAACGAGATCAGGATCGATTTCAGGATCGTCACGGAGCTCGAGAGGGCGGGGAGCGGCAAGACGCCCTTCATCCTCTCCAAGATCGGGCACAGCTACATCTGACCCTCGCATGAATCAGACGGGAACCAACGGGAAGCTCATCGCCTGGGGACGAAAGGCCCTGCGGTTCGGCCTCCCCCTGCTCATCGGGTACCTCATCGTCACCCGGATCGATTTCGGGATTCTGAAGACCAGCTTCCTGGGGACGAAATCATACCTCTTCTTCCTGGGGCTCATGCATGCCCCGGTGCTCATCCTCCTGGCGGTCTACCGGTGGAAGGAGCTGCTGCAGGGGTACCTGAGAAGGCACGTGCCGGGCGGATTCGCCCTCAGGCAGTACTGGATAGGCCAGGCCCTCGGGTTCTTCACCCCGGCGTCGCTCGGGCTGGACGCCTACCGCATCGTGGCGGGGGGCAGGCAGTTCGGCAGCTACGCGAAGAACACCCTGATCGTCCTCATCGAGAAGGTGCTGGCCCTCGTCACCTGCATGCTCATCATCGTCGTGCTCTATCCACTGGTCCCCAGGATCGTGAACGGGCAGGTAAAGGATATCGTTCTCATTGCCTACATCCTCCTGCTCGTCGTTCTGGCGGTCACCGGGATCGTTGCCCTGGCAGGGAGAAACACGGTCCTCTCCCTTCTCCTCGGTAAGCTCATGGGCTCCATTTCGAGGACCATGACGTCCCTGGGAAAAAGGATGGGGACAGGGGGGGAAGAACTCGAAATGAGCATATCCCTGAAGTCGCTCGTCGAGCCGCTTCTTTCGCCCCGTTTTCTCCTGGTGATCCTCCTGTCGTTCGGGATCCAGTTCGTCAGCTCGGTCAAGAGCCAGCTGTACTTCGTCTCCCTGGGATACGACGTGCCCTTCCTGGTCAACCTCTTCGTCACGCCCATGATCTACTTCATTTTCCTGCTCCCCGTCTCCCTGGGCAGCATAGGCATTCGGGAAGGCGTCTACATCGTGCTGTACGGGCTGTTCGGCGTGCCGGCGGAGATCGCCCTGCTGGTGAGCTTCTACAACCTCTTGGGCATCCTGCTGAACAACGCGGTGGGAGGCGTTTTCATCCTCTTCTCCCGCAAGGGTGAGCAGCCCCGGGAAGCGGTGAGCGAATAGGTTTTTCAAGAGGCGCGCCCCGAGAATTTCTCATGGGCATGCGCCAGTTCAGGTGCAAGGAGTGTGACATGGAATACAGGGTCCCTTTCAACAAACCGTTCATCATAGGCAAGGAGCTGTACTACATCTCCCAGGCCGTCCTGAGCGGGAGGATCGCGGGAGACGGCATCTTCACCAGGAAGTGCCACCGGTTCATGGAGGAGAGGTACCAGGCGAAGAAGGTCCTCCTCACCCACTCCTGCACGGCAGCCCTGGAGATGGGGGCCATCCTCTGCGGGATCGGGCAGGGCGACGAGGTCATCCTGCCGTCCTTCACCTTCGTCTCCACGGCCAATGCCTTCTACCTCAGGGGGGCGAAGCTCGTGTTCGCGGACATCCGGGAAGACACCCTGAACATCGACGAAAAGCTCATCGACGGGCTGGTCACCGACAGGGCAAAGGCCATCGTGCCCGTGCACTACGCGGGCATGGCCTGCGAGATGGACAGCATCATGGAGACGGCCCGGAAGCGCGGCCTGTACGTCATCGAGGACGCGGCACAGGCGGTGGACTCGACCTACAAGGGCGTGCACCTGGGGACCATCGGCGACATCGGCGCGTTCAGCTTCCACGAGACCAAGAACTTCATCTCCGGCGAGGGCGGCGCCATCGTCATCAACAGCGAGGGGTTCATCGAGCGGGCCGAGATCATCCGGGAGAAGGGGACCAACCGCAGCAAGTTCTTCCGCGGCGAGACCGACAAGTACACCTGGGTGGACATCGGCTCGTCCTACCTGCCCTCGGAGATCATCTCAGCGTTCCTCTACGCCCAGCTGGAGAACATCGACCTCATCACGAAACGCAGGGGCGAGATCTTCGAGTTCTACGCGAAATCCCTCGAGCCGCTGGTGGAGAAGGGGATCCTCAGGACCCCGGGCCTGCCGGACGACTGCACCACGAACTTCCACCTGTTCTACGTCATCCTCGAGGACGAGGAGACGCGGAACAGCCTCATGGACTACCTCAAGTCGAGAGGCGTGCTCGCGGTCTTCCACTACGTGCCCCTGCACACCTCGCCGGTGGGGCTTTCGATGGGGTACAGACAGGGCATGCTCCCCGTCACGGAGTCCATCAGCTCACGCCTCCTGAGGCTGCCGTTCTACTACGAGCTCGGGCAGGAAGACCAGGAGTACGTGGTTGACTGCATCAACGAGTTCTTCGAGACGGCATGCGCGAGCAGCCGCTCTTCGGCTGTGTGAAACGTGCACAGTTGAGTGCCCAGTCATTCCAGCTGAAGGACGAAAGACACTTGACGCTGAACTGAGGAGACACCCAGGAAGAACTGACTGAACAGGAATAGACAGGCAGGCAGCACGCAAAGAAAACAATAATCGGGATAAAAGAAAAAAAGGCCGTCAGAGATGATCTCTGACGGCCTTTTCTGTTTCACCTGGTCTCAAGCCTGGCGGCGTGAGACGTTCACGAGCAGGGGGGTTACTCGTCTATGATGTCCTCTGTTTCCGAACCTAATCCGTACAGGTCGTCGAATTCGACCCGCACATCCAGAGAGACCGTGCCCGAGCAGATTTCTGATTCATAGGTGATTATGTACTTGTTGGTGAGCACACTCGAGATCTGTCTGAAAATGTCGTCGAGGTCGGCCGTGTTTGCATTGTAGAACTGCCCGCCCGTCTCGCTCGCGAGCTCCTGCATGATGTCCGGCCTTCCCCTGCTTCCGTCGAGATAGGTGGGGTCGACATAGAGGATGGTGAACACGGCGACATCCCTGAAATTGGCGTAAGCGATCACTTCGTCCAGGGTCTTGTCGGAACCGGGAGCGCCGGTCCCGTCGGAATCGGACCCGTCGGAAAAGACTATGATCGCGCGTTTGTTGCCGTCGGCAGCAGATGTATCGATCCGGGCAATGGAGGCATAGAGGGCATCATACAGAAGGGTCTTGGACTTGATGCCGAGATATGCATCGATGGCTGTTTTCAAAGCTACTTTTCCATCACCGTCTGCGGTGATGAAGCCGGAGTCGGGATTGAAGTTTATGGTCTCATGGAACTTGCAGACGGCACCCTCATCGGTGGGATTCAGCCTGTCGATGAAAGCCATTGCCGCTGTCTCGATAGAGGGGATGACGTTCGTCAGGCTCGTGCTCCAGTCCAGTGACATGACCAGGGAGACAGGGGACGTATCCGGATCCGAGACGACGGAGAATTTATCGGTACTAATGGGCTGCCCGTTCTCGAAGAGCTGGAAATTATCCTTGTCCAGGCCGACGATAGGATTACTTGCGGTATTGACAGGGTCTGTCACGGTCACTTCCACTGTTCTGGAATCGCAGCTTCCCGAGATCCCATCAACCCATACGTTCAGTCCGTATCCTTCCCCGGCAAGGGCTACCGTCACCGTGCCCTCGTCCGGATCGTTGGAGGGGATGGAAAGTGTTGCCGTGAGCTGACCCTGGGTGGTGCCCGGGGCGAACCGGATGCTCAGCGTGCACTTCTGGTTCGGGGCCAGGGTTGAGTTGGAGCACGCGTCAGGGGCAACGATGCTGAAGGCCGGGTTGGATACCGCTATCTGTCCGATGATCAGGTTCTCGTCACCAGCATTGGTAATCTCAATGGTGCGGTCGAGGCTGTTGGTGAGCACGACACCGGCATAGTCCAGGCTCGTTTCTGACAAGGAGATGTCCGGGTTGGTGTCCTTGCTTTCACCGCCGCTGTTGCTGCCGCCGCCGCCGCCACCGCCGCCGCACCCTGCAAAAGAGAAGACCAACAGTGCCGAAAGAAGCAATAAGAAAAGTTTATTTTTCATAGCTGGTGTTACCCCCTACTTTATTGTTATGTTCAGTGTCACCATAGCTTGAGCAATAACGATGCCAGTGAATCTTGAGGTGCTGGAACGCTTAAAAATAAATAAATCAAATAATAACAGAAAGTTGCAAACAATCAAAAAAGCTATAATAATTAACTAGCTTGATAAAAGAGTAATAAATTACCACTTAACGGCATTATTTTGCCCAAATGGCTATTATTATATTGTAGTTGCACATTCAGCTCTTCACGTACCATTGGGAGCGTTCAGATTCTCATGGCGATACACGATGAGAACAGTCCCGCACTCTTTTGTCCTATCATATAACGTTTAAAAATCATAATGAAACATTCTTAATTATTGATGCAGAGGGGCGCCGGGGTGGTCCCCCTGGCGCCCCTCTGCCTTGAGTCTACCTCATGGAAGGCGGGATCAGGTCGAAGTTGTAGTAGTCGTAGATCGGCACCGAGGTCTTGAACCAGGCATCGATCTGCTCGTCGGTCTGGCCGATGAGATACCGCCTGAGGTACTCGGGGACCGGGTTGTCCCAGCCGCCGGTGTGCTCAAGGGTGAAGAACATCTGGCCCTGGTGGAACTTGCCGAGGAAGTAGCGGCCCGAGAAGCAGGAGCTGTACAGCATGCGCTTGTACTTGAGCTGCTCGGTGGGGACGGTCTTGCCCGTCAGGTTCAGGATCGTGTTCTGGCCGTAGTAGCCGCCATTGTAGTGGTACTGGTAGAGGTCCGTGTTGTCGACCCTGATGCGGGAAGGCGAAGCAGGAGGACTGTCCACGCTGTAGAGGGCGACCGTGTCGGCAATGATCTTCCCGTCAGCTCCGTCGCACAGGGTGACGGTATAAACACCGACATTGAAGTAGTAGGTGCCGAGGCTGTTCTCGGTCAGGGTCTTCAAGGCCACGCCGGCCGGGGCAGTCCGCATGTTGCCATAAACTATGGTCGAGCCGCCCGCATGGTTGATGGTGTACTTCGCGTTGGTGGCGTTGCCGGTGTCGAAGTACCAGGTTGCTCTGACCTCGTAGTTGCCCGCTGTATTCACTACAATCGTCCAGGTGGCGATGTTGACCAGCCCGCTGCCGCCAGCGTTCCGGTACTGGTAATTGTAGCTCCGGTAGGCGTCGAGCGGAGTAATGGCATAATTCCAGGTCCCGACCCACGAGAAGTGGTTGTACTCGGGCGCAGGATTGGTGATGAAGTACTGGCGCTCTGATGCGATATCGGGGTTGGGCGGCACGTTCTCGCCCCTGGGCCATGCCCAGGCGGGTTTCTTGCAGCCGTCGAAGCGTTCGATCCTGCTCCCGTCGGGCCGCTCGATGAAGTAGAGCGTGTTGTCTCCGGGCACCTTGTAGGTGAGGTAGTAGTTGTACGGCGGAGGGCCGCTGGGGTCGCCGAAGTCGTAGGGCATGATGGCGTTGCCGCCGTCCTTGTAGATTGGCTTGAGGTTGGGGTAGGCCTGGCCGAAGATGAGGCCGTTGAGGCTCACGGGAACCATGTCGGTGGAGGTGTTCACGATGAGGTCGTCGTCGACATAGCGCACCAGTTTCTGGGCAGAGTCGGTGCGGGTGAAGGTGGCACCGAGACCGTAATTGGAGTGGCCGTTGAAGATGATGTGGGCGTCCTGGGTCTTGAGTGCCGCTTCCATGCCTGCAGGGGTGGTCACTTCGTGGATGAAGTAGGTAACCCCTTTGCCGTGGTCGGTGTAAACCCAGATCCCGCTGTCGAACGTGGCGCCGAGCGTGGTGAGCACTTCCTCGCAGCGGTCCATGACCGGCGCGCCGCCGTCGAACCCGTCGCAGATGTAGATGTCTTCCCGCTCGGAGAAGATGTTGACGTATGCATACCTGACGAGGGTGTCGAACACGCCCTTGTCGTTCTTCACGGTGAGGGAGACATTGTACGAGCCTTCCTCGGTATAGGTGTGCTGCGGGTTCTGGGCCGTGCTCGTGGCGCCGTCGCCAAAATTCCAGAGCCAGGCCACGATGGTGCCCAAGCTGTCGATGCTGTCGTCAAAGAACCTGATGACGGTGTTGATGAGACCCGACGTGACAGATGCGTGGAATCCTGCCTGAGGGACCGCGACAGGGTGATACTCGACGGTCTTCATGGCGTCCGCGCAGGTGCTCAGCTCACCTTCGATGGCTGTGATCGTGACCGTATACTGCTCGCCAGCCGTGAAACGATACGTGCCGAGGCCGATCCAGTCGGAGCCGTCCTGGGTTTGATCTACCGCATCAGTGGCTGTTCCGTCGTCATGGGTGATTGCGACAGGCACATCCACTCTTCTGGTTGAGGCGCTGGTCCACCAGATATATATTTCGTGCTCTCCGGTAAAGGTCGGAGTAAAAGTCCAGGTGAAGGTCCCTGCGTGCTTGGTCACGAGGCTTTCGGCACCGTAGGGGCCTGCTGCAGTGGAAACCGCCCATGATCCGTCAGCGGTTGTGTTCAGGTCGTTGTCATATACAACCGTGCCGTCTTTGCACACACTGAGACCTTTGCACAACTCCGACAGCAGCGGAAGTTGTCAGGGTGGTGATTTTCAGCGATCATTACCTTTAATATAATGATATTATGAGACCTTTGCACAATTCAGTCATCGGTGAAGCCTGA
>Ga0116172_10005318_pt1 | contig 10276 bp, 10 predicted proteins | sample AD_UKC083_MetaG_FD_89799 | JGI IMG/M metagenome (GOLD analysis project Ga0116172, IMG submission 89799) | Active sludge microbial communities of municipal wastewater-treating anaerobic digesters from USA - AD_UKC083_MetaG | ecosystem: Engineered > Bioreactor > Anaerobic > Digestate | place: USA...
CTCCGTCGTGGCCGCTGATCAGGACCATGTCGGCCCCGGCTTTGGCCACACCGGCGGCCACGGTTCCCACGCCGGCCTCGGCGACCAGCTTGACCGAGATCCGGGCCCGTGGATTGATGGAGCGCAGGTCGAAGATCAGTTGGGCCAGGTCTTCGATCGAGTAGATGTCGTGGTGCGGCGGCGGCGAGATCAGGGTCACGCCCGGTGTGGAGTGGCGCACGCTGGCGATGATCCTGTCGACTTTATGGCCCGGGAGCTGGCCGCCCTCGCCGGGCTTGGCGCCCTGCGCCATCTTGATCTGGATCTCGTCGGCGTTCACAAGATATGCGGCGGTCACGCCAAATCGTGCCGAAGCGACCTGCTTGATGGCACTCCGGGCGCTGGTCCCGTCCGGCCTTGGCAGGAAGCGGCGTGCTTCTTCGCCGCCTTCTCCTGTGTTGCTCTTTCCTCCGATCATGTTCATCGCGATGGCCAGGGACTCGTGGGCTTCCCGGCTGATTGATCCGAAGGACATGGCGCCGGTGGCGAAACGCTTCATGATGGCCGTGGCTGGTTCGACTTCGTCAAGGGGAACAGCGTTCCCCGCTTTGAAACGGAAGAGTCCCCGCAGTGTGCAGGTGTGTCCTTCCTGTTCGTTGATCCAGTGGGCGTAGTCGCGGTATCGGGACAGGTCGTTGTTGATGACGGCCAGTTGCAGATCCCGGATGGTCTGCGGGGTCCAGAGATGGTTTTCGGTCTTGACCCGGACCCGGTGTTGGCCGCCAATCGGGAGAAGTTCCGTGACACGATTGGGCGCCCAGGCCTGGCGGTGGCGGGCCAGGGTCTCCTGTTGGATCTCGCGCAGGCCGATCCCGCCGATCCGGCTGGGCGTGTTGGTGAAATATCGTTCGACCAGGGCGGGGGCCAGCCCGATGGCTTCAAAAATCTGGGCGCTCTGGTAGGAGCGGAGTGTGGAGATCCCCATCTTCGAAAAGATCTTGAGAAGCCCTTTTTTGATGGCGGTGATGTAATGGTCGATTGCTTCGTCGCTGTCCGGGATCTCATCGCCGAGGGCTCCCCGATCGGCCAGGGATGTGATGGTCTCGAAGGCCAGCCAGGGATTGATTGCGTTGACGCCGTATCCCGCCAAGAGGGCAAAGTGCATCACTTCCCGGGGTTCAGCCGATTCCACAATGAGGCCGGTTTGCGAGCGCAGGCCCTTTTTGATCAGATGGTGATGGACGGCGGCCGAGGCGAGGAGCGAGGGGATGGGCGCGTGGTCACGGTCGGCCTTCCGGTCGGAGAGAATGAGGACATCCGCCCCCTGCTCGACAATCTGGGCAGCGTTGATGCAGAGTTCCTTGAGGGCCTGCTCAAGGGCGTGATCCCCTCCATCCGCCGGAAAGACGGCGGGCAGGACAATGGCCTTGAAGTCGGACCTTGTCGAGGCTTTGATCCGGGCCAAGTCGTCATTGGTCAGAATCGGGTGCGGGAGTTTGAGTTTGCGGCAATGCTCGGGGCTCTCGTCCAGCAGGTTCCGGTCGCGACCGATAAAGCTCGTGAGGGTCATCACGAGACCTTCTCGGATCGGGTCGATCGGAGGATTGGTGACCTGGGCAAAAAGCTGTTTGAAATAATTGAAGAGCAGTTGCGGCTCATTGGAGAGGATAGCGAGCGAGGCATCGGTTCCCATCGAGCTGACAGGTTCCTGCCCGTCACGGGCCATCGGGCGCAGGACGTGTTCGATCTGTTCATAGCTGTACCCGTGCAGGATCTGCTTGGTGCGCAGGAGTTCCTGGTCGGGTCGGGCTGATGTTGGTGTTCCGAAGAGTCCCTTGAGTTCGATTCGGTTCCGGTCGAGCCAGTGGCGGTAGGGTTTTTGGCGGCTGATCCGGGATTTGATCTCGTTGTCATCGATCAGGCGCCCTTCGACGGTGTCAATGACGAACATCTTGCCCGGCATGAGGCGGCCTTTTTTGATGATGCGGGAGGGCTCGATCTCCAGAACACCGCACTCGGACGCCAGGACCATGAAGCCATCCGAGGTCAGGGTGTACCGGCAGGGTCTCAGTCCATTTCTGTCCAGTGTGGCCCCGATGCGGATTCCGTCGGTAAAGACCATCGCGGCTGGTCCGTCCCAGGGTTCCATGAAGTTGGCGTGGTACTCGTAAAACGCCCGCTTGTCCTGACTGATGTGGTATTTCACGCCAAAGGCCTCGGGAATCATCATCATCATGGCGTGTTCGATCGAACGGCCGGAGCGGGTCAGGAGTTCGTAGACGTTGTCAAAGACGGCGGAATCGCTTCCGTCCGGATCGATGACGGGGCGGATTCGCTCGATGTCCTCCCCGAACAACGGAGAGGACATCGTGTTTTCGCGGGCCCGCATCTTGTTGATGTTGCCGCGCAGGGTGTTGATCTCGCCATTATGTGCCACAAAGCGGAATGGCTGGGCCAGCGACCAGGTCGGGAAGGTGTTGGTGCTGTAGCGTTGGTGTACCAGGGCCAGACAGCTGGCGAAATCGGGGGCCGAGAGATCCGGGTAGAACTGGCGGATCTGGGCCCCGACAAAGAGGCCCTTGTAGACGATCGTCCGGCTTGAGAGGCTGCAGACATACCAGGCATTCCGGCCAAAACCGGCCGCAGCCATCTTTTTTTCGGCGGTTCGGCGCATCAGGTAGAGGACGCGTTCGAAATCGTCGCCGGGGCGTACTCCGGATGGAAGCCCGACGAAAAACTGGAGGATGTGGGGCATCCCGGCGAGGGCCAGTTCGCCCAGGCAGTCTGGGTCGGTGGGAACAGTCCTCAGACCGATCCAGGGGAGGCCAAGTTCTTCGGCGGCCAAAGCCAGGGCCTTGTGTCCGAGGCTTGCGGCATCTCCGGTGCGCTCAACAAAGAGCATGCCCGCCCCGTACTCCCCCTGCGGAGGGAGCCGGACCCTGTCCAGGGCCAAAACCCGGCGGAAGAAGGCGTCGGGCAGCTGGACAAGCATGCCGGCTCCGTCGCCGGTCTTGCCGTCTCCCCCGACGGCTCCGCGATGGATGAGGTTTTCGAGAACGGAGAGGCCGTGTTCGATGATGGCGTGGTCACGGCGGCCATCGATATTGGCGACAAAGCCGACGCCACAGTTGTCATGTTCGTACTCAGGTCGATAGAGACCGGGGCTGTTCATGCATCCTCCTTGGGGAGTTACGAGCATCTGCTTAATTTTTAAGCAGATGCTTAAAAATTAAGCAACACATTTACTCCACGGTGAAAATTTACCATTCCCGGCCAAGAATGAAAGAAATTAATTGTTTTTTCTTCATGACTAGATTTAGGTGGGTTTCGCGGGAGGAATCGTGTTCGAACGAGTGTATGGGCAGATGCGGATCCGGACAGTGGGCAGGGTTTTGCGCGAATTCGAGAGCGTCGATTCTACAAACCGGATCGCCCGCGATCTGGCGGCCGAGGGTGAGGCGGAGGGGACTGTCGTTGTCTCCCGTCAGCAGACAGCCGGCCGGGGCCGGCTCGGGCGGGACTGGGTCTCTCCGCTCGATGGAGGACTCTACCTCAGTGTGATTCTCAGGCCGGAGGCCGGAGAGATTGCGGCCCGGGAACGGCTGTCGATTGCCGTCGGGGTGGCCATCCTCCAGGTCCTGCGCAGACTCTATGGCCTGGATGCCGGACTCAAATGGCCAAACGATGTGCTGATTGGCGGAAAGAAAGTCTGCGGGATCCTGATCGAGTCCCGGAGTGTCAACGAATACATTGTCGGAATCGGCATCAACACCAACTGGACAGAACTGTCCCCATCCCGGGATGGAGAGTTCAGGCGGCAGCCGACCTCTCTCATGCTGGAACTTGGCCAGCCTGTTGACCATGCCCGTCTTTTGGTCAGGATTCTCGAATCGCTCGATCTGGTCTATGCGGCCCTGCGTCGCGGACTCTTCAGGGCAATCCTGGGCCGGGCGAGGAAATATCTGTACGGGATGGGGCGGGAAGTCGTTTTTGATGATGGCTTTGGAGCGAGCCGGATCGGGACACTGGAGGGGCTGGACGAGGAAGGTCGGGCCCTGGTCCGTGACGGGTATGAGCACGTGATCGCGATCACGGCCGGGGAGGTGCGGATTGCTGATCGGAATTGATGTCGGGAACACGAACATTACCGTCGGGGTGTTTGCGGATGGGGCCGAATATATTTCTCCGCTCCATTCCTGGCGCCTGACGACGTTGCACCACATGACTGCGGACGAGATGGCCGCCCCCGTGCTGGCCCACCTGGGGCATGTCGGGATTTCGGCCGGGAGTCTCCAGGCGGCGATCGTCTCGAGCGTGGTGCCAGTCCTCGAAAGAACCATCCGCGAGATGCTCGAGCGCATTCTGGCGATCCGCAATCCCGTTTTTGTGACCCATGAGACGGACAGCGGGATCGCCTTTGACTATCCGAATCCGGCCGAGGTCGGGGCCGACCGGATTGTCAATGCCGCGGCCGGGAGAGTGCTCTATGGTGCACCCCTGATCCTCGTGGACTTCGGGACAGCCACCACGTTTTGCTGCATCTCCCGGGTTGGGGCCTATCTCGGTGGAGAGATTCTCCCCGGTGTCGGAATCTCCCTCCAGGCGCTGACCAGCCGGGCGGCGAAGCTCAGCTCGGTTCCGATCGGGCGGCCGCCCCGGGCCATCGGGAAATCGACGGGGGACGGGATGGTGGCCGGACTCTACTACCAGAACGTCGGGGCCCTCGAAAAGATTGTGCGGCTCCTCAAGGACGAGATGGGTGCACCCGAACCGAAAGTGGTTGCCACGGGAGGGTTTGCCAATCTCTTCCGTGAAGGGACGGAATGTATCGACGTGATCGACGCCGATCTCACACTCAAGGGGCTGAAGATCATCTACGAGCGGCAGTCTTCCTGATGGATCTTGTCATCCGGCCGCTTGCCGAAGCTGATCTGCCCGGGGTTTTGGCGCTGGAAGAGGTCTCTCATCCGACACCCTGGTCCGAGGGGATGTTCCGCTCCGAGATGACCCAGGAGATTTCCTGTTTTCTTGTTGTCCATGAGCGCACCTCGGGGAGACTGGTCGGCTATGGCGGGTTCTGGAACATGGTTGGGGACGGAAACATCACCAATGTGACGGTGGCCCCGGAATTCCGCAGGCGGGGCATCGGCCGCCGGATCGTTGAGGAGCTTCTGGAGCGGATGCGGCAGCAAACGATGGAATACGCCTCCCTTGAGGTCCGTGATTCCAATGCATCAGCCATCCATCTCTATGAGTCGTGCGGGTTCTCCCTCCTCGGGCGGCGTCCGGGGTACTATGGTGACGGGGAAACAGCAAGAATCTATGGCAGGCGCCTGGCCGACGGATAATATTCCGATTTTGGAATTGGTTCCGTGAAAACGGAAAACCGCCCCTTGCAGGGCGGTGGCTTCTCCTTTCGAACTGAGGGTGTTCACCAAAAAAAGACCCTGTCAGGCAGCCTTCTTTTCGGCTTCGGCCGCGGCGAGTCCGGCAGCGGCTTCTTCCACCGGTTCCTCGCGATGGACGCGCGGCAGGAATTCGACGGTCTGGGCGACAACATCGACCATGCTCATGGAGCGGCCATCCTCGCGCTTGATATAGCTCTGGTCGACGCGGCCCTTGATGCGGACGGGGTGGCCCTTTTTGAGATATTGGCCGCAATTTTCGGCCGTCTTGGACCAGGTGACGATGTTGATGAAGTTGACGTCATTGATCCACTGGTCATTTTTCTTGTAGGAATAGTTGTTAGCAACGGTAAAGCGGCACATCGGAAGGCCGGCTTCGGTCTCGCGAAAATCAGGATCCCTCACAAGATTTCCCTCGACAATCACAAAATTCAGATTCTTCATACTGTGTTCTCCTTTCGCTTGGCGCGATCTGTGTTTGGGGATTGCTTGCCCCTTTACCCATATACACGATCGGGGTGGGGGCTGATTTTTCACTTTTCGGGAATTTTTTTCAAAAAAAATCCGTCCCGAGGAGGGACGGAGATGACGTCGGAAGGATTGCAGGACTCCCGGAGTCCTCAGAGGGAGTCGGTCCGTGCCTCGAGATCCTGCTGGATTCGGGACGGAAGCCGCCCGAAAAAGTCATAGCCTGTCCGGGACTCGATTTCATCGACGCTGCGCCGGTACTGTTTCCAGTCGTGGCGGATGATGCCACGGGTGTTGGGCATCTCGACAGCTATCAGGCGAATCCCGCTGGTTGACGTGATCGAGTCCGGCTTGATGCCCTGATCCAGCACGGCCACGACTTTCCAGGAGGCCGTCGGGACGGCCACGCGGTTCTTGCCGATCCGTGCCGGTTCCGTCGAATAGCTTCCTCCAGCCACGACCCAGACGGTCTTTCCCGATTCACGGGCCAGATTTGCGCAATAATCTTCGAACTTGAGCCATGGGCCGCCGTTCAGGTCATGGGTCTGGGGAATGATGTTGGCCATGGAGAAGGTCGCCCGGTTGTTTTCAACGGTATCGGTCCGGTCCAACGAGCGGCAGAGATGGCCGCGGTCGAATCCGCTTTTTGAGTAGTCGTCATGGGTGGCGATGGGAAGTCCGGCTGGCAGCCCGGTCTCGGGAAAGAATTTTCCCTCGTAGCGCGGGACGGTACCATAGGAGCCGGCATCGATTTTCCAGGCGACCCAGGCCGGGCTGACGATGGCACTCTTGTACGAGAGGGCATACTGCGGTTTGAGGAGGAGGTGCTCATCCTCGGGGGTGGCATCGGCCGGTGTCCCGAGTGCAAGATGGGGGCTCTCGTGGGTGAGTCCTGCCTGGCCGGCCAGCTCGGGATTCTGCGGAGCCGCCGGGTTGCTGGCACTGGTGGTGGCCGGTCCCTGCGTCCGGGCCGAGTCAAACCAGCCGGAGCGGTATCCGAACCAGAGGACGGCGATGACGATGGCGATGAGAAGCAGGATCCAGCTTTTTTTGCGGCTCATGTATGGTCTCCCGAACGTGAAGTGACGCCACAAATATACGGGCAGACGGCCGGAAAGAGGGGCGTCCTTGTCTTGAACGCTCACGGTGGATGGTCCCGGTTTTTGCGTGGTGATCGGGCCGGCTGTGTATCTTTTTTTTGAGGAACGATCTCCGATCCACAATGGGCGGCGTTTCCGTTGGAGGATCCGATGCCGGAATTGCCTGAGGTCGAGACGATTGTCCGCGGACTGGCCGGGGTCCTGCCGGGAAGGGTCATCCGTGAGGTGCACTTTCCGGATTCCAAGCTCGCCACAGGCTGCCTTGGGTGTGCGGAGGTCCTGCCGGGGCGCAGCCTGGCCGGGGTCCAGCGGCACGGGAAATACATCCGCTTTCTTCTGGACGACGGATCCTCTCTGGTCGCGCACCTCAGGATGACCGGGAAATTCGTGTTTACCGGTCCCCTGGCGCCGCAGAACCCGGCCCGCCATCTGCGGATGGTGCTCGTCTTTACGGACGGGTCGCTCCTCTCCTTCATGGATATGCGCCGCTTTGGAACGATCCGGCACGTTTCTCCGGGAGAGACTCCGCCCGAGCTCCGCGATCTGGGCCCGGATCCGCTCCAAAAGGAGATGACGCTCCCGCGCTTTCGCGCCATCCTGGGAAAGAGCCGGACTGCGGTCAAGGTGCTCTTGCTGGATCAGCGCCGGATCAGCGGAGTCGGAAATATCTACGCCTGCGAATCACTCTTCCGGGCGGGGATCGATCCGCGCCGGCCGGCCGACTCCTTGACGTCGGATGAGGGCGCCAGACTCCTGCGCGAGTTGCGCGGGATCCTGCGGGAGGCCATCCGGCACAACGGGACAACGATCAGTGATTTCCGGAGCGTGGATGACAAGACGGGGGAGTTCCAATACTGGTTGCGCGTCTATGACCGGGAGGGCGAGCCCTGCCGGGTGTGTGGAGAGCGGATCGAGCGCATCCGTCAGGCACAGCGCTCGACGAGTTTCTGTCCGCACTGCCAGGTCTAGGCGGCCTGCGGGCAGCATCCGCCAACGCGATCGATCCGGGCCCGATCGCCCATTCGGGGATGGCTCACTGTTCATCGAACAAATTCTGTTCCAAAGCAGGAGCCATCCCCTGAGGAGCCCTGTGCGGATGTCCTCACGGGAACAGTATGAAACCGAGATGTTTCGCTCCAGTCTGCGTGCTTGACAGTCCGGTCTCCGAGAGTTCACAATACCGGAATGAATACCAGACGTCTGTCAGTCAGCCTGTCTTGCCTCCTGTTTCTCGCCCTCGCGGGATGCAGCGGAAATCCCGGTTTCCACCGGATGGTGCGAGGGGAATGGGGAGCCGTGGCTGGCCGTCCCGAAGTGGCGGTTCTCCCGGTCTCGGCCATCGGGAACCGGCTCCTCCTCGAGATAGCTCGTGTTGCACCCGAGACGGTGTTCGCCAATCCGGGTTCGGCGGACATCCTTGTGGAAATCCGGCCGGATAACGGTGGGCACCTCTCCCTGGTCGCCTCGAGGCGGGATACCGGGAGCGTTTTGATGACGCGCTCCTGGATCACCATTGATGACAGCCGTGCTGCCATGGAGATTCTCGTCCGTGAGTTTGCCGAGGATTTTGCCACCAATCTCTCCGCACGGTTTGGCCGCGGGGGTGCCCGATGAGAGCCTTGTGTGCCATGCTGATTGTTCTCCTGTTTGTTCTCCCGGCCTGCCAGGTGCAACAGGCTTGGGTCTGGAAAGACGAATCTGGAGGGAAGGATGTCGCGCGCGGGGTGCGCGTGGGCATCGCACCTCCCGCGTTTCTTGCACGGCAGACGTCGGCCTGGGAGCCGGTGTTGGCCGAGGTTGTGCAAAAGCATCCGGGTTTGGTCCATCTCGAAAAGAACGCGGACTGGTACCTCTGGGCTTCGGTTGATGTTGGCAGCGGAGGTTCGTTCCTGAATCTCTCGGTTCGGGATGCCCGGGGGCGACTGGTCGCCGTCATGACACGGGAGTCCAGTGATTTTGCCGATCGTCAGACGGGGCGGGCACTGCCCGAGGGTGCGGTCGCCATGGTCCAGGCGCTGGGCATGATGGTCCGGGAGGTTTTTCCGGAGGCTCAAGGAGCGACCAATCAGGGCGGGGAGGCTGGCCGATGAAAACAGTTACCGCCATTCTGGTTGCCGGTCTCTTCTTTGCGGGGTGCGCCAGCCATTTCGGCCAGCATCCCCTTGGGGCCTGGCGTGCCGGGCCTGGCGTGCCGGCCCGGGTCAGCATCGCCTGCAATGGCCACGTCCCCGACTGGTTTGTCCACAGACTCCTCGGGGCGGCCGCGCACGGATTCGGAGACAAGGCGCTGCTTGTCGACGGGAGTGGCGATCTGCATTTTGCAATCACCTTTGAACCACTGGCGAGGGATTTCACTCCGATGTTTTTTGTCGTTCCGATGGCCACGGCCTTTTTCGGATGCCCCCAGGGCGGGATTACGGGCGAGTATTCCGTCCGTGTCAGCGAGACGGCATCGGGCCGGATCATTGCCGTCTGGGAGGGTCGGGAGACGCGGGTCTTCGGGCTCTACCGCCTGATTCCGAGGGTTGAACGGGATGTGCACGAGGCCATGCTCGCCGTCCTGTCGGCAAAGATCGTCGAGGCCGTTGTCCCCTCGGCTACCGGGCGGGCAGAGGACTTCAGTCGAGATCCATGAGAATGATAGTGAATTGGATAAGATCGTCCAGGTGATTTTCGATGACGTCTTTCATGATTCCGATATCGAGCACCTGATACTGATGAACCAGTGTATTTCGGAAACCGACCATTGCCTCAAGTTTCCTCGCCAATGCGGGTGGAATGATTTTGGCTTTTTCCAGGAGTATGAAGCTCTCTTTGCTCTCCTTGGGAATGCCCAGTTTTTTCACACGAACAACATGGTTGGCCAGATCGATACATTGTTCGGCAGCCCGTTGCAGATTGGCTGCGATGGCATCCTGTTTCAGAAAATCATCCTCGAATGGCAGATCGGACGGTTTTGCATAATAGAGGCGAATTTGCCTGATGCATCGTTCAATACTTTCTTTTTTATTGAGGATAATGTCGTCTATCATTGGGCCAGCACCATTTTGGAAGAAATAATCTCTTTCAGGATATCCGAACGCTCTTCATGGAGTTTTTGGTAGTACGAGAGTGTCAGCATTTCAAACTCGTCTATCGCATATATGTCGTTTGTAAAGATCAAAGAACCGGTTTGAAGAATCTGAAATTGGAAAACTGTGTTGACTATCCGCAGGTTGATCAGATCCACCGGTCGATTGAGTGTGCTGGTCAAGGCATACCAGCATTCTTTGAGTGCCAGGGAGCCCTCGTTTTTTGCGTGCAGTACAGGCAAAAGCAGGCCCA
>Ga0116172_10005319_pt1 | contig 10275 bp, 8 predicted proteins | sample AD_UKC083_MetaG_FD_89799 | JGI IMG/M metagenome (GOLD analysis project Ga0116172, IMG submission 89799) | Active sludge microbial communities of municipal wastewater-treating anaerobic digesters from USA - AD_UKC083_MetaG | ecosystem: Engineered > Bioreactor > Anaerobic > Digestate | place: USA...
GATGGCGGTCGTCTTGAGCAGCGAAATCGGCTCATTTGACCAACCTGGCAGCGCCAGCCGCAGCGCCTGTGGCAGGATCACATAGCTGATCGTCTGCCACTTGGAGAGCCCGATCGACCGCCCGGCTTGCATCTGCGCCGCGCCGATAGCGTTGATCGAGCCGCGCAGGTATTCTGCCTGGTAGGCCGCGCTGTTGAGCCCCAAAGCCAGGTAAGCCGCGACCGTCTGCGAGAACGCGATTCCGAGCTCAGGTAAGCCGTAATAGATGATGAAAAGCTGCACCAGCAGCGGGGTGCCGCGGAAGACCGCGATGTACGCTCCTGACAAGCGCTGCAGCCATTTGGGCCCATAACTGCGCGCCAGCGCCAATCCCAAACCTAACACAAAACCGATCACCAACCCGACCGCCGTCAGCTCCAGCGTCACCCCCGCGCCGCGCAGGAAGTTCCTGCCGAAGCGTTCGAAATAACCCAGCCAGGTCAGCATTACTTGGCTTCCTTCTCTTTCTTGCCGTAGAGTTCGGTAATTTTCCAGAGGAATTCGCGCGTGCGGTCGAACTTGGGATGGTTAAACATCTCATCCGGCGATCCTTCCTCAACGATGTAGCCTTTCTCCATGAAAACGATGCGGTCGGCGACCTCGCGGGCGAAGCCCATCTCGTGGGTGACCACGATCATGGTCATGCCATCCAGCGCGAGCTGGCGCATCACCTCGAGCACCTCGCCGATCAGTTCGGGGTCAAGGGCAGACGTGGGTTCGTCGAAGAGCATCACGCGCGGGTCCATTGCCAGCGCCCTGGCGATCGCCACGCGCTGCTGCTGCCCGCCAGAGAGCTGCCCGGGGTAGTGGTCAGCGCGGTCTGCCAGCCCCACACGGCTGAGTTCCTCCAAGGCTTTATCTGTTGCGGCTTCGTCGGACATATGTCTGACCTTGGTAAGCCCCAGCTTTACATTCCCCAGGGCTGTCAGGTGATTGAAGAGCAGAAAATTCTGAAATACCATGCCGATGTGCTGGCGGACCTGGTCCTCATCCGTGCCTTTGGCGGTGATTTCGAGGTCATCCAGCCAGATCTGCCCCTCGTTGGGGCGGGTAAGCAGGTTCATACAGCGCAGGAGGGTGCTTTTGCCCGTACCGCTCGGACCGATGATCACGATGGTGTCGCCTTCGTTCACGGTCAGGTCAAGATGCTGGAAAATGACATTCTGACCATAAGTTTTGGTCAGGTTTTTGATGGTCAGGATGGGTTCAGGCATGGCGCATACTCCACAGGTCAAGGATTGGAAGGGATGCTGAGTTTTTGTTCTAACAGGTTCAGCAACCGGGTGGTCGCGTACACCAGCAAAAAGTAGATAACAGCTGCGCTGAGATACGCCAGCAGGTATCTCTGCGAACTGGCGCCGATCAATTGCGCCCGCCGCAGGATCTCCTGGACGCCCAGGGCATAGACCAGCGAGGAGTCCTTGATGATAATTGCAGCTTCATTGGACCAGGGCGGGATTGCCAGCCGGACCGCCTGGGGCAGCACAACGTAGCGGATAGCCTGCAGCCGGCTGAGTCCCACCGCGCGGGCTGCCATCAACTGGTCACCGCTCACAGAAAGCAAAGCCCCGCGGACGATTTCCATCTGATAGGCGCTGCTTACCATCCCCAGCGAGAGCGAGCCTGCAAGGAAGGCGGAAAGATTGATGCCCTTGGATACCGCGAAAAACAGGATGAATAGTAAGACCAGAGGAGGGATTCCGCGGAAAATGGTGCTGTAGAGGTTCATGACCCTGGCAGCGACCTTGCCGCCGTACACGTAGAGGAGGGCGAGAATCGTGCCGATCAGCAGCCCGGAGGGCAGCGCGATGAGCGTGACGCCGACAGTGTAGACTGTTCCCGAAGCGATATACGAGATGAATTGTCCAAAATCCAAGGCTTACCCCATTCGATACCGGGGGCTGCTATAGGAGCAGCCCCCCTGAATGTTAATCCGCGTCAATGACTCCAGTGAGGTTACTACTCGCTGAAATATTTGACAGCCAGTTGTTCGATAAAGCCTTCTGCCTGGAGTTCCTTGATGATGCGATCGACCTCGGCTTTGAGTGTGGTGTCGCCATCGGGCAGGACAATGTTGATCGGACCGGTGGAGAGCACGCCATGGTACAAGACCTGAAGATCGGGGTTTTGAGCAACCAGAGCCTGGATCGGCACGTAATCGCCCATCATCACTTCAATGCGACCGTTGGCAAGGTCCAGTGCTGCCTGGTCCACCCGCTCATAACGGGAGAGGTTGGCTTCAGGTAATAATCCAGGGGTGACCAGCATCTCAGTCAGCCAGCCATCCTGCACAGTGCCGGACTGGACTCCGACCTTGTAATTGGCGGCATCTTCGGGGACGGTAATGGTTCCGGTGAAAGCGCTGGTGACCACGAATGCGTCTTCCGTGGTGTAATAGGCTTCGGAAAAGTCCACGATTTTGTCGCGCTCTTCGTCATAGTTGAAGCAGGAGATAGACATATCCAGCTTGCCGCTGGAGACAGCCGCCACGAGACTGTCGAAGGGCATATCCACCCACTCGAGTTCAACGCCCATGCGTTTGGCAATTTCAGCCATCAGTTCGATGTCGAACCCGGTTTTGTTGCCAGCGTCATCAAGATACTCATAGGGCGGGTAATCGGCGGAAGTTCCAACGGATACCTTTTTCGCTTTCTGGATTTTGTCGAGGACGGAAGTGGGTTTGGCGACACAGCCAACCAGCATGGCTCCCACGAGGATAAGGGCCACTGCTAACAGCAAATACCTTTTCATTTTGCCTCCATAAAAGAGATAGGTTAATGGATGATTAATTCAAATTATAAACCATAAAAAAAACAGCAAACATGCTCAATCTGATGCAGTTTTACTTTTGAGCAAAGTGGTCTGGATTAGACTGGCGCACGCAAACCGTGTGCCAGTTTATGTGGAAGTCACTGCGACGAATAAGGCATGAGCTGCCTGGAGATAGTACATGGCAAGGTGGATTGGCATGGCTCCTCGGACGTGGTTGCATCGATCGCGGGAGTTGTCAGGATTCCGGGCACTGGTCTGGCAGGATCTACATCCAAAACCACCGCACCACGGTGGACGTCTCAGAAGAATACCTTGAGAAGGCCGTCTCAACCAACAACAAGTAAAAGGTCCGCAGGCAGTCCTTCACCCTTATCAAGGGATAGATTTCCCCAACAAGCCAAGAACCAGGGCAACTAACCCGGGCTTGTTTTCTCCACTTCCGTCTGAATGAGTCTGGCTTCAGCTTTTTCGATCTGATGCTTATCTTTGCCTGTCAGCTTAAACTTAACGATTACCGGGATAATCGCCAAAAGAGATGCCAAGGCAGTGATTCAAAAAGGAGAAGGGCGCGATTGGGGACGACAAGGCCTAATACTTTGATTCTATTTAACCGTTGCCAATTTGCCAAAAGGATGATTCGATTGCGGCGAATTGGAAGCGGGGAAGGCGACCAAAGAACAGGGTTTTCAACGCTTCCAACCTCGCCCTTGTTTCAAAATTTCGCGGATCATATTGGATGCATTTATATTGTTGGGTGCGAATCTATTGTAGGGTGTGGTTGGCGTCATAGAATCTTACCCAACCTTGATATCCAAATAGCCAACCCGCCAAAAACAGCATCCTTCCTTATGTTCAGGATTCATAAATATATTTGCTTTTGCTACGGTGGGTTGGCTGTATCCAGGTGTGCTCATGCAAACGCTCAGTGACGCCAACCACACCCTACTTTCGCTTGATCGTGCCGCGTCCCCGGTGCGAAGTCGTACATGGGAGAATAAAAGTGCAAGAGCGTGATTGGGGACGACAAGCTCTGATACTTTGTTTCCATTTGACCGTCCCCAATCCGCCATAGAAGGGTGTTGTCACGTTCTTTCCGGCGAATTGGAGCGGGGAAGGCGACCAAAGAACAGGGTTTTTCAACGCTTCCAATTTCGTCCTTGTATATCGGGCTGGCTGTCCGTTTATTGTTTGGGGGTGTTTCTCCAGCAACGGCAACCATTAACGCAACACACAATATTAATATAGAGGAGATACAAAACCTTCCGGACCAATATTTTCAACAAGATATGAAGCAAGAAAGAATAATGTTATCCCTGACCTTAGTCGATTCGTTGCTGTGAATTCCGAAAGAGCTAATAAATTTCTTTCCACTGACGATTATCTCTGGAGAGCAATCCGCCAAACTTCTAATGAATTGATCGAAAGTCAAATAAACACATTCCAGTCGCTTCCCTTTGCATCATATCCTGCAATTCAGCAAAACAAAGTGGGCAGCGGTAGATATAATCGCTCAAATGCTGTCCTGTCAAATGCTGTCCTGTCAAATGCTGTCCAGTTCGCCAGAGACTGGTATAATTCCACTTACCCAGGCTTTTATAGGTTTAGCGCAGATTGGACTAACTTTGTTTCTCAAGCCATTAATATTGGTGGATTTATTCCGCAAACTGCTACAGCACCCGGTGTGAATGTTGGATGGTATTATGTCAATTCCTCACAAGATGTCAATGCATGGACTTTTACGCCAGCTTTCTATGACTTCGTCGTGAACGGGCATTGGCGGGTCAATGGTCCAGAAGGTGTAGTTACTGTTATCCAGCAACTTCTACCTGGTGATATCATTCCGTATGATATTAGAACTGGCAGTGAGAAATATGATCATGCGGTAATTGTCGTTGAGATGACCAATCTGAGAAACCAGGAGTTATTTCCTTTAGTTGCGGGTCATTTGCCTGATGTCAATAATTACCCTTTTACTGCGTTCAACTATTCCAGAACATATCCGATTCAGATAATCGGCTATTAATTTACTTGATAAGAGGGTTTCATATATGAGTCTTTGTGAATATCCCAACAAGAAGTGGTTGATTTGCGTTCTGTCTGGTCTTCTCTTCGCCGCTATCTTTTTTTGCGGTTGTGTCACAGCTTGTACCCCTTCGGATTCCACCGAAGGGGAAGAGCTTATCAGACATTATTTTGATTTGATGACGGAAGGTGATTTCGAAGCCGCAGCAGACTTGCTTTTTGAAGCAACTCCTGGCATGCAGGGTCCTGGCTTTTCAAGAACTGACTTTGTTTCAAATTTTGAAGCTGGAGCAAAAATCGATTACGCCATTCTTTCTATTACACCTGGGGATGATGTCCAGGCTCAACACCTCTTCGCTCCAGACAAACAAAAGTATTTTTTCCCAGACGAAGTGCCAGATATATGTCAAACCTATCTCATCAAACTTCAACTCAACTTTTTAAATTTGCCACAACCCAATATTCCTTCAGTTAGTTTTATACAAAAAGTTTCACTGCTACGCCAAGCGGACAATTTAAAAATAGGTTATTTCACTTTTCCCTCAGTTGACGCTTGCTACTTCTATAGAGAATCTTTTGCTCATATTACGGAAACACCTGTTTCCATCTCTGATGGGTTGATCCCCCGGATTATCGAACCGCGGCAACAGACGATGTTATTGGATGAGACACCAGAAGAAACTGTCCTTTCGTATTACTACCTCTTAAACAACAATAAACCTGGTCAGGCTATTCATTTGCTTGCAACTGATTCACCAGCAAGGCAGCAGGTCATATCGAATATAGATCAATTCGTTGTAGATGGACGATTGGTCTTTCCTGTCGTCGGGATTTCTGCTCCAACAGCCTGCTCGAATCAAGAGCCTCTATTATCAGAAGATTGTCAAGAACTCTCTGTGACACTTCAACTTTTCTATGAAGGTGGTTTTTGGGGAAGCCCAAATGGCAGTTTAATCCGGTATACGATTCAGGTCATCAAAGAAGAGCATCATTGGAAAATCCGGGAGATCAAGCTCAAGGTATGAGAGCCTGTGCAGTAACACATCCAACAATGTTTTCCTGCTCTCGTTTCGCGCTTAAATGCACTTGTTGGTCCTGAAAATAGACGAAGTTTTTTTTGACTATTTAAAATTAGATACAGGAAGGACCTCATATTGGGAGGAGAAGGTGTTTAACATTTTAATTTGAGCTAACACTCTCTGTGGAGGATTAGTTAACTTGATTTCGGGAATTCAGTTTTTTCCCGATCTCCTTTCCACGGATGAACCCTCCCTTTATCTACCATGGTTTGAACCCAATAATAAAAAATCTAATCCAAAAGGATTCGCGGTTTTTTGTAACCTGTAGGGCGAAATTGGAAGCGTCGGAAACCCTGTTCTTTGGTCGCTTTCCCCGCTTCCAATTCGCCGGAATGAGCATGACAATGCCCCTGGTTAAAATTCGTAGAAACACGCTTTTACCAATTCCATTTTTCCCGCAAATTGCATAGATTACCCCTCCAGGCACACAAAAAGCATCTCATTCAAGATGACTCTCTTCCCAAATGCTTTGCAGATATTCGTAGCACTGATTATTAATTCAGCACCCATTCAATACCTCCTGTCTTTTTTACGCTCACAAGCCGCAATTCCTCATCCAAATAAATAAAGGTTTCAGATTGGTCAACCCCGGTGTTTTATTCCTTTGAATATTAATAAGAGTACCGCAAGTTTCAAGAAGAAAAAAAGTAAAAATACTGGGGACATCAGGGCAGTTTTCAGGTATTCTATAAATGAAACAAACAAGAAAGGAGGTGTCAAATGAAAACCGTAAAGCTTGTAGTGATGGTTGTATTGTTCCTCTCGCTGATTGGGGGAACGGCTGTTTTTGCTTCTATTCCCATGGCGGAGCCACAGAAGGTGTTGGAAGGTGACGAATTTCAAGCCCGTCAAAACCCTTGTTATGGTCGGTTCTGTATCAGCGATGGATCGATGATGATAGGTTATGGCAATAAGCTGTGGGATGTCAATTCTTACAACCCTGGATGCGTCTGGTCACACTATCAACGATGTGATAAGGACTGCAATTGTCAGCCGCCTGGCATTGCGGATTGGTGTGGATAGGATGCGCTCAATTTGAGACCTTTCAAAATAAAAATCCAAACCTAACCCAATCATCTACTGTGATAATTTAGTTGGGTTTTGTACATAGAACAAGTCAGTACGTATTATTGTTTATTTGCCTCGATAATTTGTAATGCCTCAGCCAGATGTACACAAAGTGTTTGACATCAACCGGTTGCTCTGCTATGCTAAACACTGAAGTTACAATCCAAGCGAAAGACTGAATTGTGTCATGCTAAAGGATAGGTCCATATCAGAGATCCGGGAGCAACTATGAGAACCATCGTAACACCCCTCTTTACCTTAAGACCCTATGAACGCGGCATCCAGGAAACACTCGGCAAATACACCCGCTTTGTGCTGCCAGGTTTAGGCTTCCAGATGCCGTTCATGCAAATAGTGCGGGTCCGCGACATTCGTGAACACACCATGGATATCATGCCTCAATCTGTGATCACCAAGGATAATGTCGAGATCTCGGTGGATGGCGTCATGTGGGTCCGCCCATCCGCTGATGAAGAATCCATCAAGCGCACTTTTTACAACATCGACGATTGGAAACGGGCTATCATCCAACTTGCGATGACCAACCTTCGTCAGGAGTTTGGCGACCTTACATTGGACGAAAGCCTGGTTGCCAGAGAGAAAATTGCCACCAATCTCAAAGCTGTTTTGGGCAGCTTCGCGGTGGAATGGGGTTTGACGGTCAGCAAGGTGGAGATTCGCCTGATCGACCCTCCTGAAGACATTAAGAAAGCCATGCACAAACAGAAAACTGCCGAGCAGGAGCGGCGCTCGATGCGCTTGCTGGCAACCGGTGAGTTCGAGGCTGCTGAACAGCAGAAACTCGCTGCGATCCAGCGGGCAGAAGGCGAACGCGAAGCCGCCATCAAGGTTGCTGAAGGACGCGCCGAAGCGATCAGACTGGTTAATGAATCGGCTGAGAAGTACTTTGTCGGCAACGCCCAGGCATTGAAGCAGATCGAAATGGTGGAAGCTTCTCTCAAAGACAACTCCAAGGTGATCCTGACAGATAAGGGCATCACACCCACACTTTTGTTAGGTGAATTACCGGTAATCGAGAAGAAAAGTTAAGAACGGTTTCTGCCCGATCAGCTCGTGCCGCCTGGTGACAGCGATGGGGCTGCTAACCGAATAGGTCTGATAAGTTACTACAAATTTCTGGCGAAGAAGTCTCTTTGCTATTCTTTCCCAGCTTTGAAGTTATACATCGATTTAAGATGAGATTCGATCGTGACAGTGTCTTGTATCGCGTTGACGATTTCCTGGGTTGGTTTGTAAGCCATCGGGGCTTCATCGAGGGTCTCGCGATTGACAGTGGTTGAAAAGACATTTTCCATTGATGCTTTGAAATCTTGCAGGTCGAGAGTCCGCAGAGCTTCTTTTCTGCCGTAAAGCCGCCCGGCTCCATGAGGCGAGGAATAGTTCCAATCTTTGTTTCCTTTTCCCACGCAGATCAGAGAGCCATCTCGCATGTTCAGGGGAATGATCAGTTTCTCACCCTTCCTTGCCGAAACTGCACCCTTGCGTATGATGTTGTCCGATGCGTTAATGTAGTTATGGATGGTCTGAAAGGTTGGACCTCCTACGCCAAATCGCTGATTGATATACTTGCCCATGGTTTGGCGGTTCAAACTGGCGTACTCCTGGCATAAGCGCATGTCGTGCAGGTATCTTTGAGCCAACTCACCTTTCAGATACTTGAGCGGCTTTGGCGTGTTGGTCTGGCATGTCTTTTCGGCGTATTTTTGGTAGTAATCCGCAACTTGCTTGCCCACATTCCGACTTCCGGAGTGGACCACCAGAAACAATTCTCCGGTTTTTTCGTCTCGATCCAGCTCGATGAAGTGATTACCGCCGCCCAGCGTGCCAATCTGGCGGTCGATAACCGAATTCTTGATCTCGTCGAAGCACAGTAGTTTGCGCATGAAAGGAGCGTACTCCACGGGTTCCTTCCACGAGTTGAAACCTGCTGGAATTTCATGAACTAATCGATCAAACGATTTGAGGTCGAAGTCTTGCTTACCAAGGCTTTCCACGTACATACCGCAGCCGATATCCACACCGACCAGGTTTGGCACAATGAAATCACCCATGCCGGCAGTGAAACCAATCGTGCAGCCGGCGCCCCAGTGATAATCGGGCATGATCCTGACCTTTGCGCCTTCGACAAAAGGTTGATCCATCAGAGTCCGGATTTGCTCGATCGCCTTTTCATCACGGATCGTCGAGAAGACCTTTGCGGTCCCGTAATTTCCTTTTACTTCAAACATAGTGTCCTTATCCTTATTCTATCGAATAGAGAAGAAAAAGCAAAACGTATGAGAAGCACTCCGTTCAAGTATTTGTGCTGGATTTATTCACGTGTTTGTGCTTGTCGAGTCAGGTGGACGAAAAACAAGATAACAAATTAGAGTTGAACAAAAATCAATCCAATTCCCGGTTTTTTTCCTCACTTCTAAGGTTTATACATTAGAAATTACTTTAATTTACATGATTTTATCCTGATAAGTTCTAATTTTATGCTTAGTGGGAGCTCTAAAAACCTATTCGCACTGTGTTTCACATCATTAGAGCTATTATGAAACCCTCCTCTGAAAAGGGGTCTCAAAAAGACAATCTTAATACAGACTGCAGGATGATCGGTGAGATCCTGTTGGCAATATCTGTCAGTGTTTTAATAGAATTACTATCTTAAATCGTCAGATTCTGGATGCGGTGCTATAATTGAGACAAATAATAAAGGAGCACGTTATGGAATTTAAGGATTCAAGAACATACCAAAATCTCGTAAACTCATTTGCCGGAGAGTCACAAGCCCGCAACCGCTATTCGTTCTACACCGAAGTCGCCGAAAAAGAAGGCTTGTTGCATGTGGCTGCTATCTTCACAGAAACTGCCGACAATGAACGGGAGCACGCAAAAGTTTTCTATGATCACATCGTGCGCCATCTTGGCGCTGTGACCATTCATGTTGACGCTGATTATCCCGCATCAGTTGGTTCCACCTGGGAGAACCTTGAAGCTGCTGCAGCCGGCGAGCATGAGGAATTCACTTTGCTTTATAAGGAAGCTGCTGAAGTTGCCAAAGAGGAAGGCTTCGATGAGATCGCGGAATCCTTTACCGAGATCGCCGAGGTGGAAGAACAGCATTACCTGCGCTACAAAGCCCTGGCTGACGTGGTCAAGGATGGCAAATATTTCAAACGCGAGCATAAGGTTTACTGGAAGTGCCGTAACTGCGGCTACGTCCACGAAGGCGAAGAAGCCCCCAAGGTCTGCCCCGCTTGCAAGCACGCGCAAAAGTACTTTGAGGTGA
>Ga0116172_10005320_pt1 | contig 10273 bp, 8 predicted proteins | sample AD_UKC083_MetaG_FD_89799 | JGI IMG/M metagenome (GOLD analysis project Ga0116172, IMG submission 89799) | Active sludge microbial communities of municipal wastewater-treating anaerobic digesters from USA - AD_UKC083_MetaG | ecosystem: Engineered > Bioreactor > Anaerobic > Digestate | place: USA...
ACCTGGCGACCATGGTGGGTGGCGCCGGTGAAGACACGATTCTGGCGCGCGTCTGCGAAGGTATTGTCTCTGCCATCGGTTCTGCCGAAAAGCATTCGTTTGTTCTCAACAAACCCGAAATTCTGACGAAGCACGTTATCGCGGCCGGGCTCGATGCCGGCACCGCTTTCGAAATCGTTTCGCTCGATATTTCTGACATCGACGTGGGCCGTAACATTGGCGCCCATCTTAAAAACGCTCAGGCAGTCGCAGACAAAAAGGTCGGCGAGGCTCGTGCTGAAGGTCGCCGGGCTCTGGCCATGGCCCTGACCCAGGAAAACCGCGCCGCCGAACAGGAAGCCCGCGCCAATCTGGTACAGGCCGAAATGAAAATTCCTCTCGCACTGGCAGATACTTTCCGTCAGGGCAAACTGCTGGTAAAACGCAAAGCGAAAAAAGCGCCGGTAGACCGCACCGGTCTTGGGTTCGGAGATGATGCAGGCTGAAACAGAAGTAAAGGTTTCCCGTGAGCAGCTTGAAACCATGAATCGGCTGCACCGCCGCGAGCTTCGCCAGCTCAGACACATGTCAGAAGCTCAATTTCAGGTGTTCAGGCGCAATTTTTCTTTCGGTCAGCTCGACAACATGACGCGGGCCGAAGCTCAGCAGTTGCTGATGTCGATGCTTGCCCTCAACCTGCAGCTGCTCAACGACCTCAAAGATTAAAACCGTTTCGCTGAAATAAACAAAGCCCGGCAGATTTTGTGTCTGCCGGGCTTTTATTCAAGACGGATCAGGGAGTTGTCACTGTAGCAGAAGCGGCAGTTGGCAGAGCCGGGGCGCTTTCGAAAACTGCAGTGGCAGAAGCGGGTTGCGCGGTTTCAGCGGTTGCCGTGGCGGTCTGGCCGTTTCCCTGTGCCGGGGCTTCGATCGAAACTGCCGGTGCCGGAGCCGGTGTTGGTGCATCTGAACCGGTGGTCTGATAAAGCATGACGGTGTAGGCAATGTAGCAGGCGAGCAGAAAAGCGCCTTCGAGTCTGACAATTTTCATGCCGGTACGCATGATTGGCAGGACGCCAAGGCCAACGACAAACATCAGCGGAATATGGATTCCGAGCATGTTGGGGGACACAATCAGGTAATTGGCCGGGGTTGATCCAGGTATAACCAGTGGCAGGGCGGCTGCACAACCGACGATGCCGAGCAGGTTGAAGATATTCGAGCCGACGACGTTGCCGACCGAAATGTCTGACTGGCCTTTGCGGGCGGCGACGACCGAGGTGGCCAGTTCGGGCAGCGAAGTACCGATGGCGATCAGAGTGAGGCCGATGATTTCGTCAGAGATACCAAAGCTCTGGGCAATGGTAACGGCACCGCGCACCAGCAGTTCGGCGCCGATAACCAGGCCGACCAGGCCGCCAAACACATATATTATGTTATTGAGCGTGGTCGGTTTTGCTTCAGATTCTTCAGCGGCGGTGACCACTGCGTCGGCTTTTTCTTTGATTTCTTCGGCGATAGCGTTCTCACGGCGGCCGATAATGTAGCTCATTATGGTGTAGGCGATGAACAGGCCAATGAGAATCAGCCCTTCCTTCGGGGAAATAACGTTGCCGGTCGAAGCCATATACCATACCAATCCTGAGATCGCGATCATGATCGGGGTTTCGCGGCGTACCATCTGGCGTTCGCAGGCAATTGGCTGAATGAGAGAGGCGATGCCAAGAATCAACGCCACGTTCATGATATTCGAGCCGACGACGTTACCGAGCGAAAGGGCCGGGTTGCCTTTAAGCGAGGCGTTGACGCTGACCACCAGTTCAGGCAGAGAGGTGCCGGCCGCGACAATGGTAAGGCCGATGACCATTTTGCTGACGCCAATATTTATTGCGAGATTCGATGCCCCTTCGACGAGTTTGTCGGCGGCATAGGTGAGTATGACCAGCCCGATTGCACAAAATACAAGGCTTCCAAGCATATTAGTATAACTCCTGTAGCTTTTGGCGCGACCCGTATGCCATTTATCACCCTGCAGGCGACTGCAGCTGTTTCTGGCAATCGAATCGGCACCGGCCCGGAAATATTCATTTCCGGATGCCGCGCCTATTCTAAACAGGTATTGCCCGGTCTGCAATAAAAAATCTGAAAAGCTGGAAAGTCTGTTGCCGACTTGCCCTGCTCATGGTTTCTCTGACTGACTTGAGAATTCAAACAGATACGAGAGAACGTTCTGATAACGATTTTCGATGACAACCGCCTCTTCCGAAGTTGGCGGGTTCTGTTGCAATTCTTCTGAACGGTTTTGCGGGATGCTGTGGGTATCGAACCACCAGATCGAATAAGAAACTGCGTAGAGTGCGAAAAATCCAAGCCAGAAAATCGCGAATTCAGAAAGAATGGCTGGCCCTAAGGTCAGGTTCCTGCAGAAGTAGGCAGCGATCAATGCAAAGTGGGTGACCCTGAAGAACACAGCTTCCCTGAGATTATTGAAGAAATGCAGAACGGAAGCCTTATCGGTTTCAGAGTGTACGAGCAGGCAGGAAAAACCGAAAATCAGCAGCCAGTTGGCCAGATTCTGGGCAAATATTCCGGAAATCTGGCTCCAGGGGCTGGCGCTGAAATGTAATACCGGCGGAACTGCCGCACATTCAATGCCTTTCCAGATAAGAAACAGAAGATATGGGAACAGGCCGAACCATGCTGCCGATTCAAGCAGCCAGAAAGCATCCGATATGCTTGAAAAGGTTTTCCGCTTGAAGAAAAAGCGCAAAAAGGCATTCAGGAAGTTTTTACGCATTTTTGATTTTGGCGCTGGCGAGCCTTCGTTGATGTATTTCTGGAGTATGGCACTGCGTTTTCTGGTGATTGTGTCATCGCAGCTTTCGTCGGGCCTGGTGCTTTCCTGCTGCAGTCTGACATTGATCAGAAGCAGAAAAGTTTCGTTCTGGAAAATTCTGGCAATGTCGGTGAAAGTGTTGCCGCCGTTGTCTTTCTGAGCTGGATCGGCACAGTTAGAGAGAAGAAGGTCGGCACACATGAATCTGCCGTATCTGGCGGCGGTATGCAATGGCGAAAAGCCTTCCCGGTTTTTAAGGTTCTGGTCGGCACCCGCGGTCAACAGCACATTCACAATGCCAACGTGCCCGTTTACCAGGGCGAGCTGCAGTGGTGTGTTGCCTTCGGCATTCTGCAGATTCTTTTCAGCACCGGCTTCGACAAGTCTTGCCGTTATTCTCGGAAAATTATGCCTTGCAGCAACATGCAGCGGTGATTCGTGGCGTTGATTAACAAAATTCAGATTGATACCGGTTTTGATAAACAGAGATACTGCGTCTTCGTTTCCTGACCGGCATGCTTCGTGAAGTGGAGTCCAGCCGAAGTCATCGGCTACATCCGGTCTTGCCCCGCGTATAAGGAACTCGTTGATTGTGCCCGCGTCTGAATAGCGTGCCGCGTAATGAAGGAGTGTCTCGCTGCGGGCGTTCTGTTCATAGACGAGGGCAGCTTCGGTGTTGAGATAGAAATTTACCAGCTCGTTGTCAGAGACTTCGATGGCGCTCAGGATTCTCTCCCACATAGGTGTTCTCCTTTTTGATCTTGAATCAGAACAGAGCTTGTGTGGTTATTCTCTTGTTTCTGTTATCTTCAATCTCACAGGAGTTTTTTGAGAAAAGAACGAAACCTCTGAAAAATGGCGGCACCATCTTTTCAGAAGTTTTTTAACGAGGTCAGAACTCTCTCTCGAACTTTTTTCTTATCTTGCCCATATTATAATCCTCACTTTCAGTTTCCGGAATAGGTGATTAAATTGGCTTTAGACCGTGGTTTCGCCGATTCGGCATGTCTAAAAGATACTCAGATTAACTGAAAAAAAGATTGAAGCGGGGCAGTTGTCGTTTCATCAATAATCAGTATAATTTAAGAGTTATTTAACAGGAATGGGGAACCAGCTAATGAAACAGTCGACCGCCTTCAACAGACGAATATTCGTTCTGCTGTCTCTGACAGCCATGTTTTTGTTCTTCGTCAGCAGTGTTTACGCTGACTTTACCCTCTCAAACGGTCACACGGCATATATTGGCGACACCTACACCATCTCGATGCTCGGTAGTCGCAAGGCTTCGCATGACGAGACCCGATCGCTGAGCAAGCAGATCGAGGCTTTCCGAAAGGCTGAAAAGCTGATGCGCTCGTGGGGTATCAACATGGATGCCCGTGTTCATATCAGATTTTATACCGATACCGATTTCCCGGCCCGTGATATGTGGCTGGCAGCTGGTATGAAGCCTGACAAGGCAGCGCTTGACGCCTACGAAGAAAACAGCGGTCTGGTTTTCTGCAGCACCTCCGGCTACGAATTCGCGCATATGGCCGACAAGCTTGATGACGATTACTTCTTTCTCAACCCATTTCCCGACTACATCAAGCGTAAATATTTCGTTAATCCTGCGGCAATCAAGGGCGAAGTCCTTCAGGAAGTCCTCGATATAATTAAAACCGAAAAGAAGGAAATCGAAGAAGGCCTCGATAAGCCGGTAAGCGGCCAGCTGAACAATTACATGATTTTTAAAAGCGCCGCTTATTCGCCCGACAAGGCGGTTCTGTGGGTGCCGGTCAGCAAACCCGGTTCTTTGCACCGTTACCTCGACACCACTGTGCACGAATACGGTCATCACGCTTTTCATCTGATGGTCAAAGAGATATTGAACAAAAATAACCCGAAGAAAAAATGGACCAACATTCAGATTTTCTTCATCTGTTCAAATATTCTGGCTGTTAATGAATTCTTCGCCGACTATGTTTCGATCGCCAACGGCTATACCAAGTGCATCAATCTGCACAATTACAGCGCCGTGCCCCAGGACATGAAACGCGTGTTCAGCCAGGATAGAACGCTTGCCGGCTATCTCGAAGAAATCAGAAAAGGTGACAAGCGGGTTAAGCACATGCTCTCAGAAGGTCATAATTCGCTCAATCCGATGCGTTCGTTCGTCTGGCAGCTGCGACTGGCTCTGAACGCCGAAACTGTTGACAAACTCGTGGTAACTGCTGTTCGCCAGGCCATCAGAACTTTTTTTGCGGTAGACATGCTCAAATATCCGCGCGTCAGACTCACCGAAAAGGGCTGGGGCTGCTTCACCATCAAGGGTTACCCGGTTGACGTCACCACCGAAAATCTGCGCTTTCTGCGCTACCTGCAGGAAGCCGCCAACAAGCAGCTGAATGCCGAACAGAAGAAAAAGTTTGCCGAAATCGCCGGCAAAATCTTTGCAGGCTATTACCCGCTGAAATAGCTTTAAAAATCGCTGGAATCAAAAAGCCCCGGGCATTTGGCCCGGGGCTTTTTGATTCTAGAGCAGGAAAATCTTGATCACGAAAATAAAGGCAACTGCCACGACAAAGAAAAGAAGCTTGGCTTTAATTTCACTCGCGACATCACCTGTGCCTGAGTCGGCCTGGTTTTGCTGAGTATTTTCGGGTTCGCGCTCATACTCTGACTGGTTGTATTCTGACATTGGTCGGCTCCTTTGCATGCTTGAACAACGAAAAAACGCGCAATCGCACGTCATTCGCATTCGTTGAGTGGAACGGGCCCCATGTCTTGTACATAAAAAAGCCGCCACCCGCGTCTGCGAATGGCGGCCCGACCATTCATAAAACCTTCGGAAAAACTCCGAACCCTTAACTAAAGGATAACAGATTGCCGTAACGCTGACAAGTGCAGAATTGCCATAACTTTGATGACAATTGATTGCATTATCGCCTGACCGGTAATAGACTGGCTTTGTACCGACAATAATTCTGCCTGAAGGATAAGCCTGCTTATGTTTAATATGATAAAAAACAGATTGAGTCTGCTGCTGGCAGTTTCGTTGCTGCTTTTCTCCGCTCTGGCAGTTCATGCCGGGCCGGTGCCCCCGGGCGAAGGCTGGCGTGTCGACGGTGATTATGGCTTCAGTATCGGGATTCTTCCGTCAGCTGCCGCCACCGATGTGGCAAAGCCTGTCGAAATCGTCGAGCCGTTTGGTTTTGTGGCCACTTACGCTGCTGATATCACCAATATTCCTTATAACGGCTTCAAAAGCATGGGTTTCAGTATTCCCGATGTCGCCGACCCGGCCGGCATGAACTATTTTATCAAACTCTACCGCTTTCCCGAAAAAATCAGGCACCTGCCGATCGTCGCACCGCTGCCTGCCGATTTCGGCGTCAATAAAATCATTGGTGGTTCTGAGATCTCGACTTTCATGGCCGATCGACGCAATCTCGTCGTGAAAATGGGTCTGATCGAGCCTTCTGGCCGCCAGTTCACAGAGCAGGCGCCTTTTCCGCCGCTGCTGGTTAAAAACGCCAGCCAGGCCGAACAGAAAAGCTTTCTCGCTTCGGTCGTCTTTTATTCAATCTATCTCAGACCGCGCGCTTTGCCCGGCATCACCGCAGAAGCACACCCCGGCAGCGTAGAACACAGCATGCTCGGCGTGGTTGCCTTCCATCAGGCTCTGCTGCAGGCCTGTGAAAAGAATTTTCAGGCCCTGACCAGCGATGACGAGGCTTATCACTGTTTTCTGCGCCATTACGCACCCGGCCGGGCGCAGGTTCTCAAAGTAATGAAGAGTCCGCTGCAGTTCAAAGACAACTGGAAAACGCTGCCGATGCCGCACGGCCCGACAAAGTTCCTGAGCAGTCTGCTGCTGCTCATCAGCGACGAATACACCTCAAAGACCGCCAAAAGCGCCCCCGAAGAACTCACCACCCCATTCTTCAAAGCCAACTGGCAGCCCGCCCGCCGCACCATCTTCGAAGTCGGCTCGATCTTCGATTCTTCCACCCAGGCCGAAAAGCATTGATTCTGGTGCTTCAGCGTCTTTTCAGAAAACGGTAGCATAGGCAGCCGACATCATCGAACGGCCCGAGTCGGGTTTGAGATTCAAAACTTCAGAAAAACAAGTTCGCTGCAGCGATCAATGATTGCTCTTTTCGAAATGGTCTACGATGCTGACGGGAGGCATAAATTTTAATTGTGCGTTCACTGACCGCACAATATCCGGCCCGTTATCATCGATCAGCACCAGAAGAAAGTGCGGTTGAATATAAATGCTGCCAGCAGTGCCGCTCGATTCCGAAATGATGCCACAGTAAAATGATGCCACAGTAAATTGTCACAGCTTGTCATAGCTGCTTTAACACACAGAGTGTCCGGCCGGGTTGGTCGATCCCGTGTTGATAATCCGCCTGTTTTTCAAGGCGCCTGTAAAATTTTCCAGCAAAAAATAAAAAAAATCGCTCTTCATGTCGAACATGAGGCCGAGCGTAAAAATAACAAAGATAGCAGAAGGGGATGAAATGCTTTCCAGGCATCACTTCAGATTGTTTTTTCTCTGGTTTGCTTTTTGCTCGCCTTTGCACCCGTGGGTTGCTGCGGCAGAAATCGAAATTATACCGCCTCCGCCAATCTTCGGCGGAGAAATGACGACACTCTACACTGAGACACAAACAGCTCCGGTTACCTCACCAGTCAGAATCGTAACCCCACCAGCAGAAATGGTTATTACTGCTGATGTTGCGCTTTGGCACAGTGACCTCGCTGGCAGAATAGACTCAAGGGGCATGAGCCTCGGGTTGGCAGATGCAACCAGCATCGGCTCACAAAACACGGGCAGCCTCAGTGGCGCCTGGCAGTTTTCTGAGAATACCAGGCTGCGGCTCGACCACTTCAAATTCGACCACAGCGGGTATCTCAATCGCGCCGTAACCTTCGACAATCGAAACTACGCTGCCGGCACCGCTATCAGAGTGCGCAACAGCCTCTTCGGGGTTGGCCTGGCACAAACCTTGTCTGATAACGATGAAGGCAGTTTTCGGGTTCTGTGCGGAGTCAGGTTCAGTAAGCTCAACACCAGGATCGCACAGGGTTCTGCTGCGGGATTCAGAGCGGGTGAACTTGACCAGAGCATCGGCATGCCATACCTCGGCGTGGAAGGGGCCGCGCGTCTTTCAGGCAATGCCGGCCTGATCGGCTCAGCCAGGTTTTTCGACCTTGATAAAAATGGTGAAGCCAACCGCCTGTCTGATTTCAACCTGGCCTTTGAGTTTGGCCGTGACTACCAGGGCATAACAGCAGACCAGGAATGGTATGGCGTGCTTGGATACCGCTATTTCATGCTGCACGATGTGTCTGACGCAAATTCTTCAAGGGTTGTTTACTCAGGTCCAACAATCGGAATAAGAGGTAAGTTTTGACTGCAGTAAACTGTTCTCTATGCCGCCATCATACCGATCATCGAGCTTCGCGATTATCTGAACCGCCCTGTTCAAGGCACAACATACAGGCAATATTTCGTCTCAGAGAGGTTCACCATGCTTTTTAACAAAAAGTTAATTATCAGCCTGGTTATTGCAGGTGCCCTCGTTTTAACCGGCTGTCTGTCTGGTTCCAGCAGTGTCAGCTCATGGCAGACAAATGGCCAGACCGGAATCATCTCTGGTAATGTTACCGCTTCTGGAACGATCAACATGAGCAACCGTCTGCACTCCGGTCTGAGAGGTGTGTTCAATGTGGCAGGCGCTGTTCTCTGGCTGCAGGAACACCCTGAAATAAAAACGACTTCAGCAGCCGATGGTTCGTTTGTTATCGCGCCCGTGCCATTCGGAATCAACCGCGTCGTCGCAAATGTCAAAACCAGCGACAACAAGGTTTATAAGGTAAGATCCGGTCAGATCGAGACGACCGAAGACGCTCCGACACAGAATGTCGGCCAGTTGTCGATGGAATTCGCTGATAACAGAGTGCGCATAATTCTTCGAGACGCCGCCGGCAACCCGGTTTCCAATGCCAGTCTGACTCTCTGGGGTGAGCCCTGTGAAGTCGATGGTGACGGTGTGTATCTCAGCCCGCCATTACCCGATTCTGAACTGATCGAAGAAATTCTCATCGTCTCTGCCGGTGGGCTTGATACTGGCAAAATAATTGCGCCGTTCTCATCAAATGGCGAATCGGTAGTCGTATCGACCCTGACTGCACCAGGTTCGCGAAACAAAGCCCCGAATGTCTGGCTGACCACGGTAAAAGAACCGGCTGACAAGATCAATCCCGGCGAAGTGGTAAAACTATGGGCTGTTTACCTCGACAGTAATCCCGAGGATCTCGACAATATGGCTGTATCATGGAACTGGACCGGCGGCACACTTGCATCTGGTTCAACACCGATTTCGGAAGATCACAAGCGCCGGATTCCGAATGTCGACTGGAGCAAAGCCCGCGTAGTTCCGGTAGAATGGACAGCTCCATCTACACCTCTCAATTACAAGGTTCAGGTTTCGGTCACTGATTCTGGTGGGTTGAGCAGTCGCGCACAGCATCCTCTCAATGTGCATCTTTCAGATGCAGATCCGAAGCCGCCATTACCAGACAACAGGCCGCCGGTGGCGGTTATTATTGCCAGTTCTACGGTTTTAGCCGGCAAGCCTCTTGCCCTGCGCATATCTGCAAATGATCCTGATCTCGATAATTTGTCTTATTCATGGTCAGCATCTGCTGGCGCCGGGGTATTTTCTTCGATCAGGGCAGACTCGATTGTCTGGACGGCGCCGGTTGCTACAGGAATCTATGAGATTCGCTGCCGGGTAACTGAGATCAGGAATAACCCGTTGAGCGTCGAGGTCAGGTTCAGCGTAACCGTTGAGGAAGATCCGATCATTGTCAGGCCGGGCATGATTGCCGGTCATGTGCTCGATGCTCACACGCGCCTGCCGATATCACAGGCCGTTGTGGCGATCTCAGGAACAAATATCTATAGAATTGCCGATGATGCTGGTTATTTCGAGTTTTTCAATATTGCACCCGGCACTTATACCTTAATTGCAACCAAAAACGGCTACCAGGCCAGAACTTACCCGGGAATCGTAGTTCCTGCACTTTAAATCGGGGGAAATCAGATGAAAAGAATTGAAACTGTTAAATCGAGGATATCCGTGATTGTCGTTTGTGCTTTGCTGGCACTTCTTTTTACAGGTTGTGGCAGCAGCAAAAGCACCCCCGGTAACCCTCTGGCTCCGGCAGTTGGCGGCGGCGTGCTGGTGCAGGGGCGTGTCGCCGGTGAAGGCGATATGAGTGGCATTCCGGTTTATTTGCTTGGTCTCGAGGCACAGGTGCCCCCTTCGGCAAATCTTCGGGCCTCCGGAGCTGCAACTGATGTCGCCGGGCAGCTTTATTTCTCGATTACAGACAGTTCAGGGGTTTTTACCTTTCAGGATGTAGCGCCCGGCAACTATAATCTGATCGCGAAAAAAGACA
>Ga0116172_10005324_pt1 | contig 10263 bp, 7 predicted proteins | sample AD_UKC083_MetaG_FD_89799 | JGI IMG/M metagenome (GOLD analysis project Ga0116172, IMG submission 89799) | Active sludge microbial communities of municipal wastewater-treating anaerobic digesters from USA - AD_UKC083_MetaG | ecosystem: Engineered > Bioreactor > Anaerobic > Digestate | place: USA...
GTTGCAGTGGCAACGCCAGCTTCCGTACCATCAAAATTATCGGATATCAGAATACTCAAACAATCAGCATTATAGTAACCAACATTTACATCAAAAGTCAAAGACGGAACATTGGCATTTGTCAAATCAATTTGTTTGGTTATCAACCAGACTTGATTTTCGCTGTTTCAAGCATTAGAGGTAACCTGTGCATATTTATTGTTCGAATATGTGCGACATTCCCACGTTCTTGTTCCCAGAAAATCCTTGTTCAGAATAAAAGAATTATCTGAAGAAACAGGAATTGTCTTTACTGATACTGCATCATAAGATTCAAAGTTCTCTAAAAAATATTCAATTGTATCTTCGGTTCTTATTGGATCAGTTGTTGCATATGAATATTCCAAAATTTTAATATCGCCTTCCTTTGCCGTAGCAAACTTTTGTGACAAAAATCCAGGGAGCACACTTTGTGGTGATTTGGAAGGCGTGAGTGCGTAAATGAAATCCTCCTTCCAAATAATTTTATAATCGGCCTGGGTGAGCAGATAATACTGGTACGAACCTGTTTTATACTGATAGGTAACTTTAGCGGCAGAACCGTTTGTTGCACCAAAAAATTTGCTTTTCAGCACATAAGGCACTAAAGTAGAAGCAGGAGCTGCAGCAGAAAAAATCTTGCTGCTGCTCAGCAAGTTGGCAGTAGCTGAATCTTGAGCATTTTTATTGGCCCTTAAGGCTGAAATGATGGTTGTGAAATCGGATTCGGAAATAGTATATTCGTAATTTACAGCCTCTTGATAAGTTGTCATTTCATCCAAGCCCGAAAAATTTTCCTCGTTATAATCGCACGACGAAAAGGTCAGTGCAATCATGACAGATAACAGGATAAAAATTAAAAGCTTTTTCATATGTCGTAATTTTAATTTATTTGTAAAACTTGTTGAAAAAAATACCGCAAAAAGCAGATATTTCTTGAGTTGTTTTGCTGAATGACTAAAAATATTTTTTCTTAAAATCTAACTCGCAAACTGATGGAATAGGTTCTTCCAAAGCCATACAACACTGCGGTATTTTTCCATTCGTCGGAAGCAGAAGTTGTTGGCGTCAAGTCTTGAGCATCAGTAATATATTCCTGATCCAGCAAATTATTGATTACGCCATTCAACGTAGCATCAAATCCTTGAAGTTTGAACTTGTAATTGGCATTAAAGTCAAAAATTCCTGCTGCCGGAATTTTCCACGGCGTGGTATAATTGGTTGTTCCAACGTTAGCCGCTATGGTAAAATTGGCATAGTTGCGGGCATAATGCGTATAATCCAATCCTGCAGAAAAATCTTTCAGGAAATTATATTTTGCACCCAAAGCAAAAGTGGTTTGAGCCGAGTTGCCCACTTTAACACCTTTTAAATTCAAATTGACAAATGCATGATCGGCCGAAAACATTTGGATCACATTTCCATTTTTATCCACTGTGGAGCCACTTGCATTTACTGGCTGGCCATCCTTATTAAATACATATCCCGTAGCGTTGCTGGTCCATTCCCAGTCACCAAGCGACAACATACCCGTCAGCTCGAGATTCTTCATGGGCTTACTTACAAAATCAATTTCTATCCCTTGATGAAGAGCATTAACGCCTTTCAGATTGACAACTCCATCATCGGAATTGGAGCCAAAAGAACGAACCATTGTTTTATCCATCCAACTGGTACGGTAAAGATTCAAATTGGCCGTTATAAATTTAGAGCGATAACCGTATCCCAATTCGGTCGAAAAAACTTTTTCGTTGACCGCATTTTTATTTACGGCATTGCTGGTATGAATAGTTACAAAATAACCGCCCGACATAAATGGAGCACGAGAAATATAACCGATATTGCCAAAAACGTTGTGTTTATCGGTAAGGTTATAATTGACACCTGTTTTGGCAGTAAAGCCCAAAAAACTTTTTGAATCGGATTTTTCGTTGTCGTAATAAAAACGATCAATTTTCCAATAAGTGCTGTTTGACAAAGAACCGGCCACATACATATTTAGTTTCCCTTTGGAATATTCGGCTTGCGAAAAAACGCCTTCCTGAGTCACATAACCCGTATTGTCGCGATAAACAATGTCTCCAACCTGAAGTTTTTCGTTTACATAAGCGGGATTACCTGCATTCACCGAGTTTTTTACATTTACTCTGGCGGGATCGATAAAAAATTTGCCACCCATTAAGTCCACCAGTACAGCATCGTGCATTCCGGCATAGTAACGCAAATCGAGTCCTCCGTAAAAATCGATATTTTGTCCAAATTTGGTTGTGAAAGTAGAAAGCAATCCCAACCATGTGTGGTTATTTCTCGAATCGGCTATTACTGCTTGTGAGCCATTGGGATTGGCAGCATTTTCTGCCTGCAATTTTCCATAATCCATATAACCATCCAAAGTGCGGTAAGTAGTATTTAACAAACCGGTGGCCGTGTTGGTTCCATACATTAAAGTCCCTGTATTTCCTCTCCAACCATAACCGCCGCCGTTTCCAATGGAAAGATATAAAGCTGAAGAAAGGCTCGATTTGTCATTCATGTTCCAATAATGATTCAACGACAACTGAGGTTTGTGATAGTGATTGTAATTACCTGTTTTTTTCTGACCATTTTCATCAAAACCATAAGTAGGATTAAATTTATAACCATCTTTCAACTTCTGCCATTCCGGAATCAGCAGTTTGTCTCCATTGTATCGCTGATTGTGCCATTGAGGCGCCCCAAAAGCCGTGAACGAAATTTGATGATTGATATTGATAATTTTTGAAATATTGACAAAATAGGAGTAACTTTCAAATTCTGTTCCCTGAATGTAACCATTTCCCCAAGTTTTTGCTCCCAGGAAAGTCATAGCCCAGCCCGACTCGGAAAGCCCAGTGGAAACATTAAACGAAATTTTATTGTATCCATCATTCCCCATAGAATAGGAAAAAGAACCACCCTTCTTAGCATCGGTGGATTTAGTAACTATGTTAATGGAACCGCCCACCGAAGGAGCCGCAACTTTAGAAGCGCCAAGTCCTCTTTGCACCTGCATCGAACGGGTAACATCACTCAATCCCGCCCAGTTTGACCAGTAAACTCCTCCCCACTCCATATCATTCATGGGAACTCCATTGATCATGACGGCAATGTTTGCCGATTCAAAACCACGCAGATTGATACGTGAATCACCAAAACCACCACCTTGTTTGGTTGCATACACACCGGGAGTAGATTTTAATATTTCGGGAAATTCCTGCGTACCCAGCTTTTCCTCAATTACCAATGGCTCAATAACAGACAAAGCCACAGGTGTTTTACGACGAATAGCCAATGAAGAAGTAACGGTTACATCGTTCAAACCAATGGCTTCAGACTCCAATTGTACAACTCCCAAATTAACGTTGTTTGAAGAAACTTGAACATTCTTTGTAGAATAACCAACATAAGAAAACCTGAGTTCATGTTTTCCCTCCGGCAATTTAAGAGAAAAACTTCCATCAAGTGTTGTTGTTGTCCCAATTCCCAAAGCGGGTTGGAGAACACTTACCCCAACCAAAGGTTCATTGGTAGCTTTATCCACTACCACGCCTTTAACTGAAGCTTGCGAAAAAACAAACTGTGCAAGCATCATCATGAAAAGAAATGAAAATACTTTTCTCATAAGAATTCTCTTTTTTAGTTTTTAATTTTTTAAGATAAGCAGGGCAAATATATTCCATTTTTTGAATATCCCATATTATTGAAACCAAAAGTTATAAACAATGTAACAAAATTGTAATAACCAAAAAAACAAAGAAAAAAGTAAAAACGTTAATTTAATTACGAAATAACACTATTAGTTTTATAATTCTAAAAAATATTCAAAATCTATTGTTCAAAACAATAAATTAAAACCGAAATTCTTCATTATTAAATTTTCTTAAAAATTGAAATAGCCACAATTCTGCTCAATAAACTGCACCCAAAAGAAAGGTTACCATACAAAAAAGAATATGCTTAAGCGAGAACATGGATTTGACTAAAAATTAGTATTTTTGCATATTGTTTCAAAAACCCCAAAATAAAATAAAGAAGAATACGATAAAAATATGGAGATTGAAAAAAAATTCATGCGTAAAGCAATTGAATTGTCTCTGAACAATATAAAAAAAGGTGGAGGCCCATTTGGTGCGGTTATTGTAAAAGATGGGAAAATCATTGCCACCGGAGTCAACCGTGTTACAGCCAATAACGACCCCACCGCACACGCCGAAATTAATGCTATCAGAAAAGCAGCAGCAAAATTGAAAAATTTCGACTTGTCGGGATGCGAAATCTACACTTCCTGCGAGCCTTGCCCCATGTGTCTGGGCGCTATTTATTGGGCTCATATCGACAAAATGTATTTTGCCAACACCAAAGTCGATGCTCAAAATGCAGGATTTGATGATTCTTTTATCTACGAAGAAATAAATCTGAAGCCTGAAGACCGAAAATTAAAATTGCAGCAACTGCTCCGAGAGGAGGTCATTGCAGCATTTGAAACATGGAAAAATACAACAAATAAAACAGAATACTGAATATTGCTTTTACTAAAACATTTAATAGTTAAATTTACATATTGAATATCTCTGATTTTCAACAACTTTATGCTCAACATCCGCATCTGCTGCGGCTGAAAGACTGGGCAAATTCACTCGAACAGAATTTAAAAATTTCCGGTTTGAGCGGGTCATCATCTGCTCTCGTTTTTTCTTCGCTGTTCAAAGCCGTTCCTCAACACCATCTTATTATCATGAATGATGCCGACGAAGCAGGTTATATCTACAACGATCTCAAACTGTTGCTGTCTGAAAACGAAATTTATTTTTTCCCTTCTTCCTTTAAAAGAGCAATAAAACTGTCGCAACTGGATGCTGCCAACGATATTTTAAGAACTGAAGTTCTGAATCGCCTTGCCAATAATCCTCAGCCATGCATTATTGTTTCTTATCCCGAAGCGGTGATGCAAAAAATTGTTTCGCTTCAAAGTATGCGACAAAAAACTTTGAAACTTCGTGTAGGAGAAAATATAAGTATCGATTTTATCAACGAAATGCTTTTCGACTTTGGTTTTCAACGCGTTGATTTTGTTTATGAACCTGGACAGTTCTCGATTAGAGGGGGAATTGTGGATATTTTTTCCTTTGCCTATGAACTCCCCTACCGTTGCGACTTTTTTGGGGACGAAATAGAATCCATTCGAGTTTTCGATATCGAAACCCAACTATCCAAAGAAGAAAAAAATGAAATTGAAATTGTACCCGATTTACATCGAGACAGTAAATTGCCACATGTTTCCTTCTTTGAATTTATTCCTCAAAATACTCTGCTGAGTTTCACACAACCAAGTTACGTCCACGAACGCATTAACCAACTTTATGATGAATTTTTGGTTAAAGCAAATTCCGAAGGACATGAAACGCCTCATCTTCATAAAACACTGATTACCGGTGACCAATGGTTGGAGTTGATTGATTCGTTCAGAAAAATAGACTGGGGAATCGGGAAAAATTTTTTCAAACCTTCAACCCAGATTGTTTTCAACACTTCTCCTCAACCTGTCTTTCATAAAAACTTCGACTTGATCAGCGATCATTTAAAAAAGAAAATCGAAGAAGGATACCGCATTTACATCATGAGCGACAGTGTGAAACAAACCGATCGCATTGCCGCCATTTTTGAAGATCGCGGCGACAAAATTCCTTTTCAACCGATAAAGTCTACTCTTCATGAAGGTTTTATCGATCATGACCTTTCTCTTTTGTGCTATACCGATCATCAGATTTTTGACCGCTTCCACAAGTACCAGCTTAGCACCGATAAAACGCGTCAGGGAAAAGTGGTGATGACCTTAAAGGAACTTAACCAGCTTAAAATTGGCGATTATATGGTACATGTTGATCATGGTATCGGAGTATTCGGCGGGCTGGTACGGACCGAAGTGAACGGAAAAATGCAGGAAATGGTAAAACTAATTTACAAGGATGACGATATCCTTTTTGTCAGCATTCATTCCCTGCATCGCATATCAAAATATAAAGGAAAAGAAGGAGACTCGCCTCACATCAACAAATTAGGTTCCGGAGCTTGGGAACGCTTGAAAGAACGGACAAAGTCTAAAGTCAAAGATATTGCACGCGAATTGATAAAACTTTATGCCCAACGTAAAGCAGAAGAAGGATTTCGATTCTCGCCCGACACCTATTTACAACAGGAACTGGAGGCTTCGTTTATTTACGAAGATACGCCTGATCAGACCAAAGCTACAGTAGAAATAAAAAAAGATATGGAATCGACTTTGCCTATGGACCGACTCATTTGTGGCGATGTAGGTTTCGGTAAAACAGAAGTAGCCATCAGGGCTGCTTTTAAAGCTGTGGCCGACAACAAACAAGTTGCTGTACTGGTTCCCACCACTGTGCTCGCTGTACAACATTACCATACCTTCAAAGAACGACTGCAGGATTTTCCCTGTAATGTAGATTATCTTACCAGAGCACGTTCTGCAAAAGAAACAAAGGAAATTCTCGAACGCTTGGCCAAAGGCGAAATAGATATCATCATTGGAACACATAAACTAATTGGCAAATCGGTAAAATTCAAAGATCTTGGATTGCTCATAATTGACGAGGAACAGAAATTTGGCGTAGCAGTGAAAGAAAAACTGAAACAAATGAAAGTGAATGTTGATACATTGACCATGACTGCCACCCCCATTCCCCGAACTTTGCAATTTTCACTGATGGGAGCCAGAGATTTGTCCATCATTTCAACTCCCCCACCCAATCGTTATCCGGTGCAAACCGAAATTCACCGTTTCGACGAAGATGTAATTCGTGAAGCCATTCAGCTGGAAATGAATAGAAACGGCCAGGTATTTTTTGTACACAACCGCATTCAGAATATTTATGCCATTCAGGCCACGATAAAAAGGCTTGTTCCAGGTTGTCGTGTTGCTGTGGGCCATGGTCAAATGCCACCCGATGAGTTGGAAGAAGTGATTGTCGATTTCATCAACTACGACTATGATGTATTGGTAGCCACTACAATTATCGAATCGGGTATCGATATTCCGAATGTCAATACCATTATTATCAACAATGCCCATACTTTCGGATTGAGCGATTTGCATCAGTTAAGAGGAAGAGTAGGCCGCAGCAATCGAAAAGCTTTCTGTTATCTACTGACACCCGAATTTCAATTGCTGACTACCGAAGCTCGGCATCGGCTCGAAGCCATTGAAACTTTTGCCGATTTAGGAAGCGGATTCAACATTGCCATGCAGGATTTGGATATTCGGGGTGCAGGCAATCTGTTGGGAGCAGAGCAAAGCGGATTTATTGCCGACCTCGGTTACGAAACTTATCAGAAAGTGCTTAACGAAGCTGTTCAGGAACTGAAAGATGAAGAATTTGCCGACTTGTATGCCGAAGTGGAAGAAAAAACCTCAACTGCCAGCGCTTATGTAACCGATTGTCAGATAGATTCTGATTTGGAATTATTGTTCCCTTCCGATTATGTCGAAAATGTTTCTGAACGAATCAATCTGTACCGACAACTCGACAGCATTGAAAACGAAAACCAGTTGACAGCTTTTGAAAAGGAAATCGAAGACCGCTTCGGTAAAATTCCACCTCAGGGAAAAAGTCTCATTTTGATGGTACGGCTGCGATGGCTGGCCATAAATTTGGGTATCGAAAAAATGGTTTTGAAAAACCAACAAATGACAGCTTATCTCGTTTCAAATCAAAAATCTCATTATTACCAATCCGATACTTTTGGCGAAATACTGAGATATGCCGCCTCTCATCCACACCAATGTCAACTCCGCGAAAAAAACGGTCGACGGTCTATTATCTTCCTAAAAGTAACATCGGTAGAAAAAGCGTGGGAAATTCTTTCGGAAATCAATCGTAATTTGGAGACTGCAAAACAGCTAAAGGCGGTGTAAATAAAGAAGTGAGAAAAAACGAAAACCGCACTGTTTGTTGTGAGAAAACTCCTATTAAATAGGATTTGAGACGTTGACTTTCTTTGTAATCTGCCGTCCGTCATTGCTGACGAATACCCGAAGGCGCAGCCCGCCATTGAAAGTCAGACTTTTCTCGGTTTGAATTCTTTACTGATGAGTTTTCCAGTCTCTAAACAATGCGGCTCGTTTTTCTTTTATGCAAATATAAAACATTATTCTCAATTTGATACCCTTTCGACCAAAAAATTTTGTTAAAAATGCAGTTTTTCGCCTTTGTCAACAAAACAAACTGATAATCAAACCGATAATTTTTTCTTCTCCCAAAATGTACATTTCTTCCGGCTTTCATATATTTTAAAATTTTGTAATTTTAGAGCAGAAAAAATTGAAACAATCCTTTATCGGATTTTAGCAAATAAAATAAAATGAAACTTTTCGAACAACTCGAACCACACAGAAACGATTATTTTGGTTCCTTTTCCGTTGGTACGCTCGAATTGGTTTTCAACGACTGGTACCAAAGAAAAAAGAAGGTAAAAACATTACACCGTTTTAAAGTGGAATAGAACAAATTTCCTCGCCAACAAACCTATCTCTCTGCCCGCAAGTTGATGCACTTGGAAAAAATGAGACGAAATATTTCAAAACTTTTTGGTTTTTCTTCTCAGTTTTCCAAAATTAAACACGCTGATAATCTTATTGTTGCAAATTAATTTTGATAATTAACAAAATTTAACTTATGTATTTGAACAACTTTATAAAAAAGCAATTACTTTTGTGGTGTACTATTTAACTATTACACTAATTCAATAAACAATTTATTATGATTCAGATCAAACATGTCGAATTCAGCTACAGCCGCAACGCTCAATTGTTTACCGGTTTGGAACTGTCGCTTTCTCCCGGCCACATTCACGGCATACTGGGAAAAAACGGGGAAGGCAAAAGTACTTTGTTGAAAATGATTTCAGGCATGATTTTTCCACAAAAGGGAGAAATTGAAGTTCTCGGGTACGAACCCCGAAAACGTCAGCCCGAAATGTTGCGTGAGATTTTTTTCCTGCCCGAAGAATTGCCGCCCATAACTTTGAGCATCGAAAACTACGAAAAAGTTTATGCTCCCTTTTATCCTCATTTCAATCACGAACAATTTCAAGGATATTTGCAGGAATTTGAGATAAATTCGGGAAAATCGCAAATCAACAAACTTTCGTACGGACAGAAAAAGAAAGTTTTTATGGCTTTCGGATTGGCCACCAACACCAAAATTGTATTGCTCGACGAGCCGACCAATGGTTTGGATATTCCTTCCAAAGCCCAATTCAGAAAAATGACGGCTTCTGCTTTGGAAGAAGAACGCATTATGCTGATTTCCACCCATCAAGTTAGAGATTTGGACAGCCTGATCGACAGCATTATCATTATGAACTCTCACCAAATTGTTTTCAACGAACTGTGCGAAAACATTACCGAAAAATTACTTTTCAGTTACGGAAAAGAAAAAAGTGAAGGTGAAGAAGTGCTTTATTCAGAAGAAAATTTGCGCGGCTTTGATCAGGTTAGTATCAACAAAACCGGTGAAGAAAGCAAACTGGATATTGAACTGCTGTTTAATACCGTGCTGAAAAATCACCAGCGCATCAGAGAAATATTTTCGAATCAGAACAATAAACGTTTTTAAAAATTCTTCAATATGAATCAGAAATTTAGTCTTAAAAGAATCGGATTGCTCTTGCGCCGATATTTTATCGAAAATCAAAATTACGAACTCTACCTTTGGAGCATTTTGACCATTGTATTTATGATTTTCAGAAACGGAAATTCTGCAAGCGCCATTTTAATTGTTACAGGTGCACTTTATGCAGTAAGATTTTTCAAAGTTTTCAATTTTGCACCCAATGGCATTCAATATCTACTGATTCCGGCTACACAACTGGAAAAAACAATTTCTGTGTTTTTGCTCAATACCGTTTACTTTATTTTAATGTTCACGGTTGTTTTTTCGGTAGGAAACGTGATTGGAAATTTACTGGAACAACTTATTTTCAGTACAAGCGATACGGTTGCTTTGCAATTTTTTCAATCCTCAAAAGGTTTTGAGTTTAATATTCAAGGCTTAAAAAATATTTGGATTTCATTCGGCGTTTTTGCCGCCATACAGGCTATTTTCACTTTGGGGTCGCTGTATTTCAAGCGAAACGCCATACTCAAAACCTTGCTGAGTCTGTTTGTTGTAGCCCTAGCATTGGGCATATTGGAATATTTTATTTTTA
>Ga0116172_10005327_pt1 | contig 10258 bp, 6 predicted proteins | sample AD_UKC083_MetaG_FD_89799 | JGI IMG/M metagenome (GOLD analysis project Ga0116172, IMG submission 89799) | Active sludge microbial communities of municipal wastewater-treating anaerobic digesters from USA - AD_UKC083_MetaG | ecosystem: Engineered > Bioreactor > Anaerobic > Digestate | place: USA...
GCATGACCGCGGAAATCCTGTCGTTCGGCTTCACAAGGTACTTAAGGTTGGGGCCGTCCGGGGCAAGCTGGCCTATGTCGATGTAACCGGCATCCTCGAGCCAGCCTAGGCTGGCCTCTGAGACAGCCACCGACGTCGCGCCGGCCTCCCTCAATGCCTTCCAGTATCCGAGGGGCCCTTCGGCGGACTGGTTGGCCAGGGTCGAGAAGTCGTCGTAGTCCAGGCAGACCTCCACCGTCCTGTAGGACGATTCCCTGACGTTCCTGTCGTATGCGGCCCAGGCCGAGAGCGCGGCCGCTGCAAGGACCGCCGCAACTGCTGCCATGGCCCAATACCTTGAAGTACCCTTGGCCATCAAGACACCTCCTGCGGGTTACGCCCTCTGGGCGCTCGCCACTTTCATCTTGAGGTAAGCCTCTATGAGCTCGTCGAGCCCCCCGTCCATTACGTAGTTGATGTCGCCGGTCTCCCATCCAGTCCTGTGGTCCTTCACCATCGTATATGGCTGGAAGACGTAGGAACGGATCTGGCTGCCCCACGCTATCTCCATGTGGTCCCCCCTCATCTCGGCAAGCTTCCTCTCCTGCTCCTCGCGCTGCTTCTCGACGAGCCTCGATTTGAGTATCCTCATGGCGACTTCCTTGTTGTTGTACTGCGACCTCTCGTTCTGGCAGGCGACGATTATGCCGGTGGGGATGTGGGTTATCCTGACGGCCGAGTCCGTCTTGTTCACATGCTGGCCGCCGGCGCCCCCGGACCTGTAAGTGTCTATCTTCAGGTCCTCGGGGTTTATCTCCACTTCCGTCTCCTCGATCTCTGGGATGACGTCCACCGAGACGAAGGAGGTGTGCCGCCTGGCGGAAGCGTCGAACGGCGAGATCCTCACCAGCCTGTGCACGCCCTTCTCTGACTTCAGGTATCCGTAGGCGTTCTCGCCCTTTATGAAGACTGTGGCGCTTTTGAGCCCCGCCTCGTCTCCTGGCAGGTAGTCGGCGACCTCGATCTCGTAGCCGCTCCTTTCGGCCCATCTGGAGTACATGCGGTAGAGCATCTGGGCCCAGTCGTTGCTCTCGGTGCCGCCTGCCCCGGGGTGTATCGAGATGATGGCGTTTCCGGAGTCGTACTCGCCCGACAGCATGTTTGCCATCTCGGCGTGCTCGACTTCCTTGGCGAGCGACCTTGCCATCGCGAGGCATTCTTCTATGGCGTCCTGGTCGTCCTCCTCGTCGGCCATCTCTGCCAGCGCCTCGACGTCTTCGAGCTTGGACTTAAGGCCGGTGTACTTCGCCACGTGCTTTTCGATCTCGGATATGCGCTGCATAAGGGCCTGGGCCGCTTCCCTGTCGTCCCAGAGGCCAGGGGCCGCCGCCTGTACGTGCAGCTCGTCGAGCTTCTTGAGCTTCTCGTCGATGAGAAGGTAGCCTTTCATCTGCTCTATGCGGCTTCTTAGTTCCTCTATGGGTGTCGAAAGCTCTGCTCTCATGTGCTGGCTGTTGAACCTCCCGGGGTTATTTGCCTATCCCGCAGCATTTCTTGTACTTCTTCCCGCTGCCGCAGGGGCATGGGTCGTTCCTGCCGACCTTGTCCTTCGCCTTCTGCGGCTCCTTCGGGCCATCCGCCGCCCTGTTGGTGGCGGCGTTCCTGAACACGGACTTCTGGGGCGGCGGCTCGGCCGCCTCGCCCTCCTCGCGGAACCTCACCCTCATTATGAGCTTGATGAAGTCCTCGCCTATCGACTGCATCATGTCGTTGAACATGTTGAAGGCTTCCTTGCGGTACTCCAGGAGCGGGTCCCTCTGGCCGTAGGCCCTCAGGCCTATGCCCTCTTTGAGTATCTCTATGTTCGACAGGTGGTCTACCCACTTGTTGTCCATGATGTACATCATCAGCGCCCGCTCCAGCGCCCTCATGCGGTCCGGCCCGACTTCGGCCTCCCTGGCCTCGTAGAAGGACGATATGGCGCCGTCGACCTTATCTATCAAGCCCTTCCAGTCGGCCGACTTCAGCAGCGACGGGTCCACCCTCTTGCCGATGAGCTCGCTCATCTGCCCCGCAAGGCCCTCAAGGTCCCAGTCTTCGGGGTAGGTCTTCTCGTCCGCGAACGCCCTCGCGAGCCCCTCGGCCGTCTTCTTGCACAGCTCGACCGACCTCTGCTTTATGTCCTCGCCCCTTAGGATCATGTCCCTCTGGGCGTAGATCGCCTCCCTCTGCTTGTTCATCACGTCGTCGTACTGCAGAAGGTGCTTCCTCATTTCGAAGTGCCTGGACTCGACCCTCTTCTGGGCGGCTTCAATCTGCTTGGACAGCTGGCTGTGCTCTATCGCGTCGCCCTCGTTCCAGCCGATCATGCCGAGTATCTTCCCTATGTTCTCCCCGCCGAACAGCCTCATGAGGTCGTCGTCCATGGCCACGTAGAACCTGGAGGAGCCCGGGTCCCCCTGGCGGCCGGAACGGCCCCTGAGCTGGTTGTCTATGCGCCTGCTCTCGTGCCTTTCGGTGCCTATCACATGCAGGCCGCCCAGTTCGGCCACCCCTTCGCCCAGCACTATGTCGGTGCCGCGGCCCGCCATGTTGGTGGCTATCGTCACGGCCCCCTTCTGGCCGGCGAGCTTTATGATCTCGGCTTCCTTCTCGTGGTATTTGGCGTTCAGCACCTGGTGCTTTATGCCGCGGCGCTTGAGCATCTCGGAGAGCATCTCGTTCTTCTCGATGCTGACAGTTCCCACCAGCACCGGCTGCCCCCTCTTGTAGCACGCCTCTATCTCGTCGACTATCGCTGCGTACTTCGCCTTCTGCGTCTTGAAGACCGCATCGGGGTGGTCGACCCTTATCATCGGCTTGTCCGTGGGTATCTCCACCACATCCAGGCCGTAGATGCTGCGGAACTCGTCCTCCTCGGTCTTGGCGGTGCCGGTCATGCCGGCCAGCTTCTCGTACATCCTGAAGTAGTTCTGGAAGGTGACCGTCGCCATGGTGCGGTGCTCTTCCTGTACCTTCACGCCCTCCTTGGCCTCTATGGCCTGGTGGATGCCGTCCGAGTAGCGGCGCCCGTGCATGAGCCTTCCGGTGAACTCGTCCACTATTATCACCTGGCCGTCGGGGGTGACGATGTAATCGCGGTCCCTCTTGAACAGAGCCTTGGCCTTCAACGCGGCCTGGGCGTGGTGCATGAGCTCTATGTTCTCCTCGTCGTAGAGGTTCTCCACGTTTATCCTTCGCTCGATCTTCTCTATGCCGGGCTCGTTGATGGCTACGGTCCTCGCCTTCTCGTCGACGGTGTAGTCTACTTCGGGCTCGAGCATCTGCGCGATCCTTGCGAATGTGGCGTATCTGGGCCCCGAATCCTCTGCGGCCCCGGAGATTATAAGGGGGGTCCTTGCTTCGTCTATGAGGATTGAGTCCACTTCGTCGACTATGGCGTAGTGGTGCTTCCTCTGCACCCTGTGCTCCATGGTGGTGACCATGTTGTCGCGCAGGTAATCGAAGCCGAACTCGTTGTTGGTGCCGTAGGTGATGTCCCTGCTGTACTGCTCGCGCCTCTCCTGCGGCGTCTGGTCGTGGACTATCACGCCCACGGTGAGCCCGAGGGCGTTGTAGATCGGCCCCATCCATTCGGAGTCGCGCTTGGCAAGGTAGTCGTTGACCGTCACTATATGGACGCCTTTCCCCGAGAGAGCGTTCAGGTATGCTGGCATCGTGGCGGCGAGGGTCTTGCCCTCCCCTGTCTTCATCTCGGCTATGCGCCCCATATGAAGGACGGCGGCGCCCATGACCTGCACGTCGAAGTGCCGCATGCCTAGCGTCCTGACCGAAGCTTCGCGCACGGCGGCGAAGGCCTCGGGCAGCATCGAATCAAGCGGCTCTCCGGACTCGAGCCTGGCCCTGAACTTCTGGGTGAGCCCTTTCAACTCGTCGTCGGAAAGGGCCTTCATCGCCGCTTCATGGGCGAGCACCCTGGCAGCGGTCTCTGAAAGGGCCGCAAGCTCCTTCTTGGTAGGGTCGAACGCCTTCTTGAGGAAACCGAACAATACAAACACCTCGCTATTGCACAATATATTATTTTACCACACAGTAGCCCCTATTTTGCGAGCACCGCAGCCCCCGAATTGACAAGGCTGTGACCGCCCAGGTTGACTCCCTCCACCTCGTAGGCCGCCTTTGCGACCCGCCTGGGCAATCCCTCCGGCATCGCCTCCCACGCCATCAGGTCGGACAGGAACCTCTCCTCGGCCGAGGGTTTGGCCCCCTTAGCCGCGAACAGCACCCTGTCGTCGAAGAGGAGGCCCTGTGTCTGGGACATGAGCAGCTCAAGCGCCCCCTTCTCGCCGAGGAGGTCCATAAGGCCCGCCATCACGGTCCTGGCGGTGCCTTCCTGGTCCCTGCCGAACGACCTCATGCCCCTCTCCTCTGAAAACGCCCTGTAACGGCAGCGCGTCAGCCGGTTCAGCTCGAGTATCGCGGATGGGCCCACCCTGCCGATGAGGGTTATGTCGCTGAAGTCCCTGTGCATCAGCCCTTTTATCTCCATCAGCCTGTCGAAGCAAAGCCCGATGCGCCCCTCGGGTATCGTATCCGGACCTTTGAGGATCCTGTCTTTCACCGATGCATCGCATCTGGCATCGGCCGCCAGGATCAGTGCGTCGGTGGGCGTATCTATGTCGAAGCCAGCCTCGACTGTATAAGGCATAGCAAGGAGCTTAGCCCTTCCCCTCTCGGAGAGGTAGATGGGGACCGAGTTGTCCTGGGACGGCAGGTCTTCCGCAATGAAGGGCGATTTGTCCGCCGAGCCGAAGAAATCGGCGGAGAACGCGTTGTTTGCAAGCACGGCGCCGTCCAAGCGCTCCACCGACTCGGCGAAACGGGCCAGGTCCTCCGCCGACCAGAGCGGCACGGCCCCTCCTGAGAAGTAGCAGAAGCCGGATATGCCACCGTCCGAAAGCACCGAGGCCAGCGCGTCGCCGAAACGGAAGGGGCCAAGGCCCGAGCTGTCGAGCACCGTCACTCCCGCCGGGGCGTCCACTTCCTTGTCCGTAAGGAGCACTATCCTGCCGAAGGCGCCAGATTCTGCTCCCTTCCTCAGAAGCGCAGAAGCCATGCCGCTCCTTGCGTCCGAAAGCCAGCCCTCGACAGGGCCCCCCGGCCTTCCTCCTTCGAAAACCACCATCGTCATCATTAAAACGCACCTCTTCTCATCCGCGGGAAAAAGCGGATGGGCCCCCTTACGGAAGCCCATCCGCAAAAGCGCCGGCCCTTCACTTCTCGGGTTCTATCAGTCCGTAGTTGCCGTCCTTGCGGCGGTATACTACGCATACTTTCTGGTTGTCCTCGGTATTGGTGAATACGAAGAAATCGTGCCCCAGCAGGTCCATCTGCATCACGGCCTCCTCCGGGGTCATCGGCTTGAACTCGAACTTCTTGGTCCTTACTATGACAGGTTCGGGCGATTCCCCGGAAGCTGCGGCAGCAGCCGGCATCGCAGCCAGTCCCGGGGATTCCTTTATCTTCCTGTTGATCCTGGTCTTGAACTTGTGGATCTGCCTTTCGAGCTTGTCTACGGCGCCGTCGATGGACGCATACATGTCCCCGGTCTTCTCCTCGCACCTAAGCAGCAGCCCTCTTACGTTCATCGTCACTTCAAGCGTGTGTATCCCCCTTTGCATGCTCATCATGACCTGGGTCTCGATGTTCTCCGGCTCGAAGTACTTGTTCAGGCGCGACAGCTTCTTGTCCGCGTAGGATTTAAGCGCTTCCGTGATCTCGAAGTTCCTGCTCTTGAAAGTTATCTCCATATGACCAGCTCCTTTCAGTATTTTGCCGGTCGTCCCGTAACTACTCTTTCAACCCGGGCGCTCCGGATTCCTTCATCGATTTCCGGCCGGCGCCTATTTACTTGCACCGGCCGCGGCCTTCAGCGCCTCGGCAACCGGCACCATCAGCAGGGCAAGCCCCAACGCCGCTCCCAACTGCCCCAATGAGAGGGGGACCAACTTGAGGAAGCTTGCGACGAACGGCACGTATATGGCCGCAAGCTGTATGCCTCCACTTAGGATAACGGCCTTAAGCAGGTTTGGGTTCCTCAGTATGCCGGCTTTGAATATGGAAGTGCCGGACGAGCTCACCGAGAATGCGGCCAACAGCTGGCCAAAAGTGAGGGTGACGAGGCACATCGTCCTCGCCGCGCCGACTCCTGGCTCAAACCACGGGGCGCCGTACCTTTCGCCTATAAGGAAGGATGCCATGGCGGCCATGCCAAGCAGCACGCCGTGGACTACGAGGGTGGCAAGGAGCCTTCTTCCCAGTATCGGATCCTTCCCGCCACGTGGCCTCCTTTCCATTATGCCCTTCTCGGCCGGGTCCACGCCCAGCGCCAGGGCCGGCAGGGAATCCGTCACCAGGTTCACCCACAGTATCTGTATGGGAAGAAGAGGCCTGGTGAGCCCGGCCACGATCGAAGCGAAGATGAGCACGATCTCCCCGATGTTGCACCTTACAAGGTACTGCACCGACTTCTTGATGTTGTCGAATATCGTCCTTCCCTCTTCTATGGCCCTGACTATGGTCGCGAAGTTGTCGTCTGTGAGTATCATGTCCGCCGCGCCCTTGGACACGTCCGTCCCCGTTATCCCCATTGCGACTCCGATGTCTGCCTTCTTCAAGGCCGGGGCGTCGTTGACCCCGTCGCCGGTCATGGCCACTATGTAGCCCTTGGACTTCCAGGCGTCCACTATCCTCACCTTGTGTTCTGGCGACACCCTGGCATACACCCTGACCCTCTCAACCGACGAGAGCAGCTCGGCTTCCGAGTACCGGTCCAGCTCGGAGCCCGTAAGGGCCAGCGAATCCTGGTCCGCTATGCCAACCTGTCGGGCGATTGCGACCGCCGTGGATTTGTGGTCGCCCGTTATCATCACGGGTATGATGCCCGCCCTGTGGCAGGATTCCACCGCGGGAGCCGTCTCGGGCCTCGCCGGGTCCTGCATGCCGGCCAATCCTATGAAGGTCATGCCCGATTCTATCGCCTCGTCTACCTTGGCCGGAAGCGAACCGACGTCCTTGTACGCGAAGGCGAGCACCCTCATGCCGGACTCAGCCATGGCGTCGTTGGATTCTACGTTGCGGGAGTAGTTGGGTCCGTCCATTTCGATCACGCCGTCGTCGGTAAGGGCTTTCCCGCATATCTTGAGGACCTCGTCCGGGGCCCCTTTGGTGTAGATCCTTATCCCGCCGCCGGGGAGGGAGTTCAATGTGCTCATCCTCTTGCGCACCGAATCGAAGGGAACCTCAGCCACCCTCGGCATCTGCTTCTGCAGGGAAGACTTCCAGATGCCGGCCTTGGATGCCGCCACCAGCAGGCATCCTTCGGTGGGGTCGCCCACCATGGAGAAGCCCCCGTCAGCCCCCTTCTCGAAGGTGGCGTCGTTGCAGAGGGCCGCGCACCTCATTAGCTCGATGAACTCCCCGTCGTCGGCGAAATGGTAGACGTTGCCTCCCACCCTGAAGTCCCCTTCGGGGGAATAGCCGTCGCCTGTTACGTCTACCCAGCCGTGCGAGAGCCTCAGCTTCTTGACGGTCATCCTGTTCGTCGTGAGCGTGCCTGTCTTGTCGGAGCATATGACATTGGCGCTCCCTAGCGTCTCGACCGCCGGCAGCCTCCTGATGATGGCGTTGTGCCTGGCCATGCGCTGCACGCCGAGGGCAAGGATTATGGTGAAGATGGCGGTCAGGCCCTCAGGGATGGCGGCCACTGCAAGGCTCACCGCGGTCATGAACATGTCGAGCGGCTCCTCGCCCCTTATAAGCCCGGCTGCGAAGACCAGGAGGCTTATTGCCACGGCAGCTATGCCGAGCACTTTGCCCAGCTTGTCGGTCGCCACCTGCAGCGGCGTCTTCTCGTCCTCCTGCTGCTGCAGCATGCCTGCTATGCGCCCAACCTGGGTGGACATGCCCGTCTGTACTACCACACCCCTGCCCCTGCCGTAGACCACAGTTGTGCCCATGTAGGCCATGTTGACCCTGTCGCCGAGGCCTGCGTCCTTGCCGAGGACGGCTGAGGCGTCCTTCTCGGCAGGGATGGATTCGCCGGTGATCGCCGCCTCCTCGATTTTCAGTGACGCGCTTTCGATTATCCTTATGTCGGCGGGTATGAGGTCCCCCGCCTCCAGGAGCACGACGTCCCCTGGGACGAGCGCGGACGCGTCCACCACCGATACCCTGCCGCTCCTAAGCGCCCTTGCCTTGGGGTTGGTCATGCGCTTCAACGCCTCGAGGGCGTTTTCTGCCTTGTTCTCCTGGACGACGCCCAGCACGGCGTTGATGGCCACTATCACGAGGATCGCTATCGCGTCGCCGAACTCCCTGAACGCCGCCGATACCACGGCCGCCACGATGAGCAGTATCACAAGGAAGCCCCTGAACTGGTCCAGGAACCTCTGCAGGGTGCCTTTGCGCTTCGCCTCGGCCAGTGCGTTCGGGCCGTATTTCTGCGCCCTGGAATCGGCTTCCTCCTCCGTCAAGCCCGTCTCCCGGGACGTGGAAAGCTCGCGCAGAAGCGCTTCCCTGTCCATCGAATGCCAGTCAGACATCCTACATCCACCTCTATTCGAAGCTTTTCATGCCAGGATCAGAAGGGCTGCGGCCATCACGGCCATGGCCGGCAGGAGCAGAAGGCCTATGACCTTGATTAGGTCGACTTTGAAGTAGTCGACCGTGAGCACCAGGCACAGATGCGTGGGAGTAAGGTTCATGCCCATGTTGCAGCCGGTGTAGGACAGCGCTGCCAGCTGCGGCGTTATCGCCTCGATGCCGTACATGGAGATCAGTATAGGCATGACGAGCGCCATAGTGACCGACGACATGCCGGTCAGGAAACCGACCGCAAACGGCAGCAGCAGAGCCAGGAGGGGCATCGAGAGGCCGAAGCCGGAGAAGGTGCTCCCCAGGGCCTCTATGCCGCCCGAGCCCGTGAGGGCGTCCTTGTAGAACATGAGCCCTATAATCATCCCGATCATCGCCGGGTTGAACACGTTCGCCGCCATCTTCCTGTAGTCGGGAGGCTTCGGCCTGTAGATGGCAATCAAGGCCAGTATGACGGGAATGAGGGCTACTATCGGGGAAAGGCCGAAGGTTATGACCATTATGAGCACCGCGGCCAGCGGCAGCACCGACAGCACCAACCCGCGGAGCGCGTCCCTCTTCTTCCCGTCCCCGTCCGAAGGCCTGGGGGCGGGCTTCCTGGTCCCCCTGAATGCGACGGGGATCCCGACTGCAGTGGCGACCAAGGCCATGGGAAGCATCGCCCTTAGAAGCGACGCCATGGGAAGCTTGGTTATCTGCGCAAGTATTATTATCGCCGTATATACCGGGGCGATGAACTCCATTATGTGGCGGAACCAGAAGTTGGCGAAGGCCTTCTTCTCGGGGCTCGCCTCGGAGCCGTCGGAGGCCCTGTCCACCATAGGGCACGACAGGAGCGCGCCCCCTGCTGAAGGAAGAAGCCCCATGAAGGCAGGCAGGAGCACCATGTGGACCCTCTTGTCGGGAATCAGCCTTCCTAGGGAGGCCACCAGCCTGTCGGTGAGCCCGAAGTTGGTCATCAGCTGCTCGAGCACGATGACAAGCAGCATGGTCGCAAGCACGCTCTGGGTCTGCGCCGAACCCAGCGTGGTACCGACGGTCCTTAGTATGCCGCCCAGGCCCATCCCCGATGCCAGTATGACCACGATGCCGCCAGCTGCCATGGCAATTCCGTTAGGCACTTTGAGCCTTATGAGAGCAAGGACAACGGCAAGCGAGATTACGACCAGTATCGCAGTGTTCATGTTTCCCCCGCCCGATCAGGATACTTAATAATTATACCCTAATCTCAGGGGCCTTTCACCTCTCGCGGCGCATCGGCGCCATCACTGCCACGATGCGCTCAGCGCCCGCCCGGGCGAGCAAGGCCGCAATGCATGGAAGCTCCCCCGAGTCGGATTCATCCATCACTACCACAGGACAGGATGTCCTTGCCTTCCTCTGCGCAGCGCCTTGGGAAAACCTGGCGAGCGAACCTTCCTGCCAACCTGGAGGCTGCTTGCGGACGGGGCCGCCGTACTCCGTGGCGAACGCGGATGCCACAGCCCTTGCGAACGCCCTTGACGGGCCCCCCGTGCCTCCATTATCCTCGCGGCTGATGTATGTAGAATCGGTCAGCATGTATTCCCCTAAGGGGACGGCATGGGCGTATGCCGTAGCAAGGACCCTCATGGACGCCTTCCCC
>Ga0116172_10005329_pt1 | contig 10257 bp, 9 predicted proteins | sample AD_UKC083_MetaG_FD_89799 | JGI IMG/M metagenome (GOLD analysis project Ga0116172, IMG submission 89799) | Active sludge microbial communities of municipal wastewater-treating anaerobic digesters from USA - AD_UKC083_MetaG | ecosystem: Engineered > Bioreactor > Anaerobic > Digestate | place: USA...
CAAAGGAAAATCAACGGTTGTAATCCCCGGTCTGAGTCCGCAGCTCAATCAGGGCAGCATCCGCTTCAGCATTGAAAACAGCGACGCTACCATTCTGAGCGTTTCTTCGAGAATCAATTATCTGAACGGTCAAGGCGACAACAAACAGATCAGACTGCTGAAAGACTCTGTGGAACTCATAAACGATCAGCTTACACGCATTGCCATGAGCCGTGAGACATTCATGAAAGAAAAAGATCTGCTCTTCAAAAACCAGAGCATCGGCGGCACCGAGAACGGCGTGAAGGTGGAGGAAATCCAGCGCTCGGCCGACTTTTTCCGCCTGCGCAGCAATCAGATCAACGACGAACTTTTTATTCTCACCAAGAATGAAACAAAATACCGTGAAACGTTGGCCCGTTTGATGGCTGAGCTGGCTGAGCTCAATGCAACATACAATCCGCCCTCTTCCGAAATCGAGCTCAGTGTGATGAATCAGCGCGAAGGAAAAGTAAAGTTTGATTTTTCCTACATGGTGAATGGCTGCGGCTGGGCGCCAAAATACGATATCCGCGCCGATGGCATTGACAAACCGATTCAGATGGTTTACAGAGCCAATCTGTTCAACAATTCCGGCGTTGACTGGAACGATGTGAAAATAAAACTTTCAACGGCCGAGCCCGGCAAAAGCGCTACCAAACCCACTCTTGACAAATGGGCGCTGAATTATGGCTACGATGTGCAGGATGTTTCCGAAAGCAATGTGATGAATTACGATCAGCGAATGACCATTGATGAAAAGAAAAACTATGACTCTGCCATTGTCGGATATGAAACAATCAGCGTTGACGAGCTCAGTCAGGAATTTGAAATTCCGGTTCCTTACACCATTCTGTCCGATTCGAAAGCATACACGGTAGATGTGAATTCATTTGATCTTCCTGCAGTATTTGAATATTCAGCTGTTCCGAAAATGGACCGCGATGCATTTCTGGTGGCACGCATTACCGACTGGAACAAACTCAATCTGGTGAGCGGCCATGCATCGGTGTTTTATGCGGGCACCTTTGTCGGACAAAGCTATATCAACACTTCCACTGTGGCCGACACTATGAGCATATCGCTTGGACGCGACAAACGCATCATCATCAAGCGTGCGCAGAAGATGGAGGATTCAAAAAGTCAGGTTATCGGCAGCTCCATAAAGGAAACGTTTATGTATGAAATTATTGTACGCAACAACAAGGAAAGCGCGGTGAGCATTACGCTTCAGGATCAGGTGCCTGTTTCGCAGAACAGCGATATCACCGTTGATGTCATCAATATTTCCGGCGGAACGCTCGATCCGCTCAGCGGCATCATTACATGGAAAATGACGTTGCAGCCCGGCGAAACAAAACAGCTGATTCTGAATTATTCGATCAAATATCCGAAGAATCAGAAAGTGGAAAAGAAACGTTACCGGTCGATGCAGAATGCAAAATTTCTGTAATCAATATTTGAGAACGTTTGAAAGGCTGCATGTAAACCCCGCACCCAACATTCTGTCGTCCGCCAGACCTAATTGCGAATTGGTGCGGACACGGAATCGTTGGGTGCTTAATTTATTCTTCCCGACGATTCCACGTCAGCATGCCGGGTTATTGACCTTTTTGCGCTGACGGTAGAATGTCGGGAAGACCGCACCAGACGCGTGTTTTCCCATCCCGGAATCATTGCCGGAGGCGACATTCTGGCGTTGGGAAAACTTTGGATAACGGCTCTGGGAGCTGGTTGCATAATACTTAGTGAAGGCGCGCGCGGCGCGCGTAGCTCCGAAAACCAACCAAGCAAAAAGACACTCAGTGGAGCGGCTTTTGCAAGATTGGTTGACATATAGTATTTGTCGTGGATGGTGCAGGGGTGCTTAGTTACATATTTACAGATTTTGCATCTCTGATATTTTAAGTATGTTTCTTTTTTCTGTAAAAAAAATATATGAGAAATTTTTCAGGATAAATTCCGAAATTGGAGAGTGTAATCCAGCTGGCCTACATTTATCTTTGTTTGAAGATGGATCATAGTAATAACAAATCATGTAACTATCGTCAGTGTATTCCAATTGATTTTCTCGTAAATCAAAAAAGTAAACAAAAAATGATCTTCGAAACGATGGATTATAATCTATTTGATACGCTTTATTCGATTTTATCGGAATGATTTCTCCACTGCATGAAATATATTCAAAATGATGATTCCTGTTGTAGTCAAAAAGCAAGAATTGATTATTAGAAAGTTTTATGGAAAAAAAAGAAGCTCCGAATTCGATTTTGTTATTATAATACGCAATTTGCTGTGCCCAGAACTTGAAACACTTAATATAATCTTCAAAAATAAATGTTTTGCTCCTGACAGCAATATCAACGATTGTTTTATTGCTAAAGCCAATTCTATAGTATGCGGGATAATAATTATGGGGTTTTAAAAATCTTTCGATTGAAATAATTTCGCTTATATTTGAGCTTTTTGCGATCGAAGAATTGCAAAAAACAAATGCAAAATAAACCAGTATGAAGAATGATTTTTTCATATATGAAATTTCTATTTATTTTGAACAGGTCCAACACTATCAGACGGGTATGGGTTTTTGTCATGCTCTTCGCTTGAAACATTTATTTCTCCATCTAATGCAATTCTAATATCCTTCTCAGTAATTTTTGATATACCGTTTTTAAAAACTCTATAAAAGCCAATAGTTATTACAGTATTTTCATCAACATAGTATAGATCATTTTTTCTTATTAATCCTGTATTTGTGCCTGTTTGGCCCGAAATCTCGTTATCCATCTCTTTACCGTTGAATCCGAAACGGTACGACACGGCACTCCGCAGCCCGCTTTCAGAGCCATTCACCGTTCGTGAAAGCCAAAATTGACTGGTTGAAAATGTTGTATGGAAAGATGTGTTGGCCATGGAAAATTAACGTAATGCTAAAGTATGAAATTGCTGAATTCAAGACACAAATGGTAACAAAATTTGTTTTGCTTATTGATTTCTGTTCAGGACACTAATGATTAGCTGTTTTACTACTGCGTCTTCTTCAGGCCGGCTGTTGGCAATATAAAGAGTGAGTGTTGCAAGTGTTTCGTTGGAAATGATTGGTTCACCTTTACTGTTGAATAATGCATGGTTACGTTTCAGAAAATGCAGAAAGCATGCGGCGGCAATGCGTTTGTTGCCGTCAACAAATGAGTGGTTTTTTGTAATCAGATACAGCAGGTTTGCAGCTTTTTCCTCAATGCTTGGATATAAATCCTTTCCACTAAAACTTTGCTTTATCTGATTGATTGAACTATGAAAACTTTCATCTTTGGGCTTTGCAAATACCGAAGATTTAAAATCGGAGTACATGAGCCGGATGAGTTCCATATAATCATCAAATCCCGGATATACAGTTTCTTTCAGGGTATGTCCTTTTTTATCCAATGATTCGTGATCGTAGTCGTCGAGCAGGGCCAGCCCTCTGGCAAACTGGCGGAAAACCTCCTGGTCCTGCTCATCGGCGGCTTGTTCAATGGCGCGACTCACTATACGCAAACCGGTTTTCAGAAATTCCACTTCCTGTTGCTTCTGTTGCAGACGTTTTTCGTTTATGGCATATCCTTGCACCAGATAATCCTTTAACCGGGCAGTGGCCCATTGGCGAAATTTTGTGCCCTGTAAAGATTTTACACGATAGCCTACTGATATTATAACATCAAGGTTGTAGTATTCAACATCTCTTTCTACCGTTCGCTCACCTTCTTTTTGAACTGTCGCAAATTTTGCGACAGTTGAAATCGGATCCAACTCTTCATCATTAAAAATATTATTTATGTGCTTGCCAATGGTCTTTACATCGCGATTAAACAAGACCGTCAGCTGTTGACGATTAAGCCACACTGTGTCTTTTTCCAATTGCACAGCAACTTCAGCTCCATTCGTTGTTTTATAAATTTCAATTTTAGAATCCATTCGCCACTATTTTTTTTTAAATCCGAAGCTGATCCAATTTGGGACATGTCGGCTGAAAACTTCCGCCCATGAAAATCCAACGTTGGGTAAAGATAGAAAATTATTTCAAACAGCACTAAATGTTAAATTTGGGTCGCCAGGGGGTTTGAGTAGTGTGGGTGCGGGATGTAGCGTCCCATGAATGTCCCAAATTTGAATATCTTGGTTTTCAGCACACCTCAAATTTTTCACACCACCAACCACCCAAATTCCCAACCCCCGAAAATTTAAAAATTTCAATACTTTCAACAGAGTAATAAAACAAAACCCCGCTGGTGGGCGGGGGTTTGAGTACTGGGACTTCTATCAAAGATTTGTTTTGGATGGTGCAGTGCCGATTCTCTACCATTCAAAATTTCCTGATAAAGTATTTATTATTATTCCTACAATTACACAGAATATAAACTGACCAAATCCAATAATAATTAGTAATCCTGCTCTTCTAAAAAGCTTTCTAATTTCCGGGTCTTTAGATTTGATAAACTCTATTGACGTAATTGCTGGATTAATTTTCCTTGCTGTACTTGCCAAAACAGCAGCTTTCAAAATCAAAACTGCATAAGCAAGAAAGCTCATCGTTAATATAATTGTACTTATTGTAGTCATTTTACAAAATAATTTCTAATTTTTAGTATTCCCAGCTTTTTTCTCAAGAGCATTTCCAGGTGACCCTATCCCATTTTTAGGACAGTTCAAAAATAGAGATTTCGGATTTGTTTTTCATTTCTGAACATATCTGATCTGGCGTTAATCCTTGCAAAGAACTATGTGGCCTGTACCCGTTATAATCTCTACGCCAGGACTCTATTTTATCGGCTGCGTCCTGCAAAGATAAGAACCAATTTGTATTTAAACACTCATCCCGTAAACTTCCGTTGAATGATTCAATGAATGGATTGTCTGTAGTTCGCTCTGGGCGCGCGTTTGCATATTTGTTTGTGAAGGCGGCCGCGGCGCGCGTAGCCTTGAAAACCAACCAGATTACAAATACAACAGGCTTGTCCGAAAAAGGAATATGCATTTTTTGCATATTGCTTCTTTTGTCGAGTTCCTTTTCTTTGAAAATATTGTTGATGTGACGGGAAATAACAGATTGATTCCTTTCAAACAATACTATAAGCTGCTCCTGAGAAAGCCATACGGTATCCGAACCAAATTTAACCTTCAATTCGATTTTATTGTCACTGCTTTTGAATATTTCTATTGCGTTATCCATGTTCATTTTTCACGAGACGTAAACGCCATATTTTTCATTTTAGGATATTGCTAATGAAACTACCGAGAAAAACTCGGTAGTTGAAGATTCTTCAAGTTCCGATTCATTAAAGATGTTTTTCAAATGCAGCCCGATTGTATCTGTGTCCTTGTCAAACAGCTCTGCCATCTGTTTTTGCGACAGCCATACGCTTTCCTTTTTAAAAGTGATTGCGACTTCAATGTCGTTTTTTGTTCTATATATTTCAATTTGAGAATCCATTCACCATTGTCTTTTAATAAAATCCGAAGCTAATCCATTTAGGGACATGTCGGCTGAAAACTTCCGCCCATGAAAATCCAACGTTGAGTAAAGATAAAAAATTCTTTTCAGGAACATACTTTTCTATTTTATTGTCCTTCGACGGAGTTTATCAGGCAAAGCATGACTCAGGATAAACTCCATGAAAAGTACTACCGCTTCAGCGATATAAACTCCGGAAAAGCCAATCGCCGGATATGGTTTTCGGGAAAAACTCAGTCAAAATTGAAATCATTTCTCCACCTCCCGGATCCGCGGATCGGTATTCACTTTGCGGCGGGTGTCTTCCATCACTGAGCGGAAGTCTTCCTTGTTTTCATCACCGGGAATGAGTGCGTCGATATTCTTTTCGGTCATCAGTCCGGGCATCATGTAGTAGCCGGGTTTTTTGCCTTCGAGTTTCATGCGGTACAGCGGAATGAATTTCACATTGCACACTTCGGGTTTGCCGTATGGCGTGCGCTTCAGCGTGAATCCGACCAGCAGTCCGGCATCGGTGAGCGGGTCTTTCTGATTCGAAATGAAATTGCCCAGCGACCAGATTACCAGCCGTTCCTTCATGCTGCCGATGGGCGTCACCAGTTCCATGGGCTGCACCACGTGCGGGTGGCTGCCTATGATTACATCCACTCCGTTTTCGAGCAGAAAATTCGCAATGGCTTTCTGATTGCCGTTCTGCTTATGCTGATATTCTTCGCCCCAGTGTATGGAAACCAGGATGGCATCGGCGCTTTGTGATTTCGCTTTTTTGATGTCGGCAAGTATCTGTGCCGAATCGATGCGGTTCACTACGTATGGCTCCGGTTCAGGGATTCCGTTGGTGCCATAGGTGTAGTTGAGAATGGCCAGTTTCCATCCTTTTATTTCGAGCATGTACGGAAAGCGTGCAAGCCGTTCGGTGGGATTGCGGAAAATGCCGGTGTGCCACAGTTTCACGCTGTCGGCATAATCAATGTTTCCTTCGATTCCTTCGCCACTGCGGTCGCAGCAGTGATTGTTGGCAAACACAAAGAAGTTGAAACCCGCTCTGCGCAAGGCATCCGGAAATTCCTCGGGAGCACTGAAACGTGGATAGCCGCTGTAGGGCTCGCCTGCAAGTGTGGTCTCGAAATTCACCAGCCGCACATCGGCGCTTTGAAGAATGGGTCTGATAAAATTGTAGCATGAATCGAACTCGCACAGTCCGGTGGCTTCGCAATAGGCCGCCTTGTACTGCGGCATATGCATCATGGCGTCGCCGGTGACCCAGAATGTGACCGAATCGGGTTCGGCGATGGGTGAAATTTTTCCATATCCTGCCGACCGCTGTCCGAAAGGATTGATCAGTATTACAGCCAACGCCACCAGAAAAACAGGTGCGGCAAAAACCAGTATTCTTTTCTGTTTCATATTCATGTTAATCCTGCTGCAAAATTAATCTGAAATTGTAAGACTGATGCTCCGAAGTGATTTTTATCAGATACACACCATTGCTGAAACCGCTCAGGGTGTATGTTTCGCCGGGATAATACCGGTCCGATGCCACCTGCATTCCCTGCAGATTGTAAATATCCATTCTGCATATAAAGTTATCGGGCAGGTCGATGCGGAATGTGCCACTGCTCGGATTCGGGCAGAGTTTCACGTCGCTGGCTTCAGGCGATGAAACAGGCGTGTAATGGGCATAGTCCGATTCGTTGTAACCATAATCAGGACCAACTTTTACGAAGAAAATATTGTTCACCCCGGGTCCGTAATTTTTTGTTGTACCGATGAAAGCCATGCCCCCATCGGCCGCAATATCCAGGTCCATGCCTTCTTCATCCTGCAGGGCGCCGTAGTTGTAGAAATAGCCGAGCCCCGCACTGTCGCGCCAGAAGCCAACATCGCTGTTGCCATAGCCGAAATAATCGGGGAAAATGCCGCCTGTGAAATAATAAATGTTTTTGCTGTCGGTAAAACCCCGGCGCATGTTTTTCAAAAAATAGGGCGGGTGAATGAGTTGCCAGACCAGACTGCCTGATTGGCTCAGAAATCCGTACCAGAAGCGGAAAACACTACCGGTGTCCGGCAGCATCCTGCCTGCAAATACAATCCGCTGAATGGTGTCCTCAAAAAGGCATTGAATCTCAAACTCCGCTGAATCAACCGGAGTCCATGTCCATAAGGAATCGAAATTCTGATTCATTTTCCAAATACGGCTCATGGTTGAATCGGATCCGGTAGCGATGCTTTGTGTTGCCAGTAGCAGATTGTTGCCCGACATGGTGTCAATATACACACCCTTGTCGTTGAATCCTGCATCGAGGCGTTTTGAATGCAGCGAATCGCCTGTAGTGCCATCGAGTTTATACAGAAGGATGTCCTGATCCATGGTGTCGAGCGCTTGTCCGTAACCCGACAGATACACATTTCCGGACGAATCCGATGTTGTGCATAGCCCCTGGTCCCACGCATCCGTTCCATAGGTTTTTTCCCACACAACCGTTCCGGATAAACCTACGCGTGCAATCATCATGGAGTAATCGTTTCCGAAGAGCGCTGTGCCTGCGACAACCACCGAAGTATCATCGTGGCGCGAAAGATTTTCCGCAGATGAAATCACATACGAATCGAAATATTTTTCCCAGAGAATGGTGCCGTTTGAATCAACCCTGAACAGCCAGGCAGCTGATTGTCCGCCAAAATTCTGCCGGTTTCCCAGCAGAATATATGATGAATCGGAAAAGGCAACAATGCCCTTGCCTTCATTGAAAGCGCCTTCCAGACCATACGTTCTGATAAATGCATTCTGGGCAAATCCCGATGCAGCAGCAATGATCAGCAATATGCTACAGAAGACTCGCATGTTCAGTGATTTTATAAATGATTTTTCCAACGACAACGTAGGAGAGATTTCTGTTTATTTTCAGCACAGTCAGAGCTGAAGGAAAATCCAGTTGTGCCGAAATCCGGTCTGTAATCGCAACCTCCAGTCCGGCTCCTGCATTGAATGAGCCATAGCCGCCATATTTCATTGGAAGTGAAACACGAATCCCTGATGTAAGTGGCCAGGAAGGCCGTAATTGCACATATGGAATGAAGCCGGGGAGATTATAATACAAAACACTCAGGTCTGTCCTGAGTTTGCCGAACTCTGTGCTGCACTCGCCTGTAATCAGCAATGGGAGCGCGATTGCCGTGTTTCCGGTATCACCTTTCAGACTGAATCCTTCCTCCAGATCATCAAGTTCATCCTCAACGACTGCACTGAAATCGGACAGATCCGAAACTTCGAACCCGGTAAAATACATCAGTGTGTCGCGCTGCGAATCAATGGTGCGCTTGTTCATCCACACGCGTCCGATGTTGGAAAGTGTGACACGCCATTCGAAATCGCCGTTCGTGCCTTGAATTCCAAGCTCAGTGCTGAAGCCGGTTCCTTTGATGAATGTATATCCGCCGGCGCGCATGTAATTGCCTTCAAGATTCAGGGCAAGACTGTCAGCTGAAAGTGATGTAAAAAAATCCGATTCCGAAAAATCAAGTCTGGCACAGGAATACAGCGCGAGCGGTCCGGCCGCGGCGTGAATTTTTATATTATCGGTTATTTGCCATGCAACCCCGGCCGACAATGTCGAGAAGCGGTATTTGTCCATGGTTGCCGGATTGGTCATCACATGCTGACCGACCAGAGAATTGTTGCCGGTGAAAACAAGCTGAAACAGTCCCTTGCTGAAACCGGCTCCCAGCAACGATTGATGCGATCCTGAAAAATAAAGCGAATATTTTTTTTCAGAAGGTAACCAGACTTCCACCCGGTTGTTGCTGAAAAAACCGACATGATTTTTTTCATTCAGATGTTCTATCTCATTCCATTTTGTCGTGGAATCAATGTACTTTCCAAAGTAGAATTTCGAGAAAAAATCAGAAGACAAAGTTTTACTTTCAAGCGCATTCCATGATTCAATGCGTATTTCGGGATATTTGTCGCTTTGCGCAGATAAAAAGTACGCCAACAAAATCAGCAACAACGTGTACGTACTTTTCATTCAATATAGAGATTAAATAATCCGGTCACAATCACATCGAATGTATACCATGGATAAAATTTCACTTTCTGTCCGGCACTTCCTCCGGTATTGAGTTTCGCACTGATAATGGCTTTTTTGCAATCATACAGGTGCGCCGTCTGATTTTCATCAAGCGTGATTTTGAGTTGTTTCACGGCCGGTGCCACCACTTTACCGGCTGCATCCACGGCTCCGGATGGAATATCGGATGTTGGAATGATGCTGTCAATGACCGTTCCGGCTTCATCGGCCAGAAATATCTTAAACGTGGCCGATAATGGAAAGCCATTGCTGATATCGAGATACAGCTCGGATTGTGTAATGAAACTTTCGGATTTATTCAGCTCATAGTCGAGCGAGTCGGAAAGCATCAGCCCCTGAATGGCAATGTTCATGGGGATTTCGGCATGCATGCGGCCGCGAAGCCCCTGACCGTAAAAAACAAAATCGTTGCCTGTCGAAATGTTTCCAAGCGGATTCATGGTGCCGCTGAAATCATAGGAAATGGTATTCGGAAGATTTTCAAAAAACGCTTCCACATTCGATGCATCGAAGTTCATTGTGAAAACCGATGGTGTCACATTCCCCGAATTGACGGGGTTTTCCGCTGCACGTGTCAGGTTGATGGGTTTCCCGATCCACCCTGAACTCAGTGCAATATCAGTCAGCCCGTGACCATTCAGATTATTGATTACAAAA